>VTLG01000168.1_pt1 | contig 20845 bp, 11 predicted proteins | sample 4694571 | NCBI WGS metagenome assembly VTLG01 (sample SAMN12604809, study PRJNA352737) | marine metagenome | biome: ENVO:00000447; feature: ENVO:00000209|ENVO:00000569|ENVO:01000036; material: ENVO:00002151; isolation source: viral sequences binned using virsorter ... | reverse complement strand
CTCCCACTCCTGCCATCTCATCATGGTTCTTGTGTCCTGTGTTACAATTCTCAGGTTTGACTTTTGTGTCTCTCCTATGATTACAATTTGGGTCGCCACCTATCCATGTTGCTGTACCATAGTCACGAAGACCATAATAAGGAGGGGATGTTACACACATCCGTGCTTTTGTATCAGAGGTTGCAATTGTTTTGAGTGACTCACGACAATCGCCAAATAATATAAGGTCTTTCATTTAGATTTTGTTAGTATGCTTCCAATCACATCGGTATATACAAATTTTACATTGTCCTACACCATGTAATGTATCAGTATCTTCCCATTGTTTAACGCATAGCGTGAAATAGTCAGAACTTATGAATGTAATGAAACCTGTCTCATGCAACAGTTCTCTTTTTACCTCCACACGATCTCCCACAGCAAATGGGAACTTGCTCATAATGAACTACCACGTTGGAATTTTGCTATGTCTGATAATGTTATATCAGCAGCATATTCATATGATTTAGACTTAACATATGATTCTACCTTTGGTGGTTCATCAGGTAATTTACCTGGTAATCCTGTTTCAACATATGGACGAGGATTGATCATCTTCTCCACTAATGTAATAATGTCCTCACGTATCTGCATGAGTTCATCAAAACAATGTTGATTGTGAGCACAACCACGAAGGTCATGATCTGGTTTATGCAATGATTCTAAGAATAAACTCTTAGCACGTTCCCATTTCTCATATGAGGATGGTTCTTCTATTGATCCTTGATCTTTAGACATGGTTATAAAGACATAAGTTTTTTATAGAAAGGACCTACTACAACTCCTTCACTGTAGTGAGCATGTTCCTTGAGTAAATCCTTGTTTATGTAGTGAACTGTTAGGTCTGGATTGTCTATCCAGTTACTATAAGTCCATGAGCAAGAGCGAACATATCTGTTGCCTTGTTCTTCACATATGCGTACAATTTGATCATTCAATCTTTCAGCGATTGATTCAAATTTAAACTCTACAACATATATTAGCATACCATCAGCAAAAAGAGAAGAGATAATAGGTAAATTAACACTTACATCTCTTTCGTATCTACTTCTAGTATAATCATTGAAACACCCACCACCATTTGTTCTCTTGCCAGTGTAGTTCTTAGGTTTAATTTCTTTCTCAACACCATTGATATCAATAGCATCACGACCTAATTTACCTGGTATAGTTTTACAACCCGCAACAGCAGCAGTTATCTGTTCACGTAAGGTAGAACTGTTTGGATCACCCATATACTCTTTGTATAGTTCTTCAAACAATTCTCCTTGATTCTTGGTTGGTTTACCCAACGCACGATCTACTGCTAGTTTGAGTAGTTTAGTTGAGAACATTGTAATTTGTATTTGTGCTCATTATAGCATAAAAATACCCCCTGTAAAGGGGGTATGTGACAGTTTGTTATAGTGTCTATCTTAGTAAAGGAAAGTTCTGATGTTCTGATATGATTTTGGTTATAAAAAACCGTAGAGTATATCTTGGTTGATCAGCATATGATGTACAAGTATGCCATTGGTCACCAGAATAGAAGACTAAACGATTGTACTGATTCTGTATTCTCATCGTTTCTTCAAACTTATCATGATGATTTTGACATATCTTTTCAATACCATCCACATCTTCACCTGCGTGATATTTTGCTATGGGTTCTAACAGAGTTCTGGGACTTATCTTGTAACTATCATCTTTTAATTTATAGAATGATGTTCCTGTATCTCTTGGTGCATCACGATTTAGATATATGAGACCTGCACATATTGAACCAAAAGAATCAACATGTATTATACCTTTATTGAGAATACCCTTATCCTTTGATTCTATTCTCTGAAACTCCATATCAATCTCATAGTTAACAGGTCTATTCAAATCCCAATAGTATCCTAAGATCTTTGAAATAATAGTATCAGATAGTTTTTTATCTATTTGATATATTTTTAGTTTAGATGCCACACCAGGATGATTTGTACGACCTGGATCTCTATACTCTGCATCCTTTGCTAAATTATAAACATAATCAGGATTATCAAGAAAATCATCAACTACAAGAGTTGGGAATAGTTTTACTACATTGTCACTACGTTTTTTCATATTTTAATCTGGTTCATTTTTAAAATGACACCATCCAGTTAAGATATATTTAATACCTACGTTAGGAGTCTGTCCTTTATGAGGATGTGTCCATGCAGCAGACCATATTGCTAAATTACCCTTTTTTGCTTCTAATATCATATTCTGATAAGGAAACTCAGTGCCAGATATTGAGTCAGTTAGATATATCATCCATGCTAACATTCTATACGGATTGTTAGTGCCTTGTTCACAATGTGGTTTGAAAAATCCTTCACCATCATTATATCGTTGAATATTATATTCTCCACTTATGTCCCATTTATCACAAATATCTAAAAATGCATACTTTTCTTTAAATAATCCTACTCTCCTAGCAAGTGGTTCAAGTATAATATCATTATATGGTTTGTCATTAGGATTTAAGAAATTCAATTGAATGTCTGTTGATATCTTATTGTCAGGATCTTCCCTTAACCCTTCGGGTAAAAGTATTTTACCAGATTCTTTCCTATCGTCATCACCAAATAATTTGATGAGTTGATTACATTGATCTGGTGTTAATACATTCTGATATACTTCAAGACCATTCATTTAAACAATGTTCCCCATGCCCATGCTACAAGTACTTTACGTTCACCACTAAGTATAGGATTGATACGATGCTCCATCATAGATGGAAATACTAAAATGTCACCTTTCTTCAAATTTAAAGTTTCTACCTTTACATTTCCTTTGTGTATTGATCCAAAATCAAAACTACATCCTTCAAATCCATCATTTAATTGTAATGACATTGATAATTTACGACATCTTCTTTCTTTTCCATCATTATGAATGATCTGATCATTATGCCAATTATAATGATCTCCTTGTCTTACTAATGGATTTGAATCTTCTGGTTTAGAACTAGTTCTATATCTAGTGTACTGTATTGGTTCTATTGAATCTATATTAAATTCCCAATCAGGATCGTTATTAGCACTACAGAATTGCATCCAAATATACTTTTGTATGTCAGGATCTTCAATCCAAGCAACATCTGATTTACGTGATTTATAATCAACCTCACCAGTATGTTTAACCATACCCTCTTCCCATTCTAAACCAAGACTATCAATATATGCTACTAATGAATCAATAGCCTCTACAGGAACAGATGCTCTTCTATATTTCCCAAACTGATCATTTTGATAGTTTAATATCCTGCCATCAGGATTGAAAGTAACAGTTCCTGTTGATACAGCACTATCTGGGTTATCAACCCTAGTCCATTCTTTTTCTTGTGTCAACGGTTTTCACCTCAATGTCATTATTATAGCATACGTGTCAAGAGGTCTTAGCAGGTACAGAATCAGCGTTTTTCCAACAGAAATCACCATCAGCACCAATTACATGACACTCCCAATAGTAATCTTCATCTTTATTGGGACAACTTTCTTTAGGTGGAAACCATGAAGTAGCATTTGCTATTGCTTGATCTTCATTTGATTCTATAACCATATCCCATGTGCCAAGAGTCTTCATCATATCAAGTACAGAATCCTCAGCAAAATTAGCATACCATGTCCAAACTTCTGCTTGTTTAGATGCTGATGCAGATGCAATCTTTGAGTTATTAAATTTTATAATGCATTTGCTATTTGTGGTACAATAAGAATCAATCATATCCCACACATTTGCTGATGTTACCATTATGCTTGCTCCTCATTAATCTTATTGATCAGATCAGTTAAATAATCTTTTGTTTTATCTACTTGTTCAGTAGTATATCCTGCCAAAGTCTCACCATATTTAACTACAGATTCATTTGGATCATATACCATACCAGCAGTTTTTAAAGCACTCATAAATGTCTTGTTGTATATTCCATCAGTCATACTTCTAACAATTAGATAAGCAGTCATTTTCTCTCTAAATGTTGTACCATAATGTTCTGATAATTTTACAAATTGACCATCATCACCGAGATATGTCGCACTGGCATTCTTTTTCAAATATATGTCTTTAAAATATTGTGGATTTATAGGAAACTTAACCGCAGCTGCGTCTGTAGTATTTGCATCAGCAGGTAAATCCCTTAACTTCTTTCTATATGTTTTATATAATTCCTTGTCATCAGCACTAACACCAGAATCCTCCACAAATACCCAGTCTGTCTCATCAAGTAAGAAATTACGAGATAATCTAACTGTTAACCAACTTGTAGCTGCTGTTGCTGCATATATTTTAGCAAATTCATTCTGATATTCTACTGTTGCAAGGGAATCAACTAAAAAGAATGTATCCTTAAATTTATTATATAATATTTGACCAGATCCATCATCAGATTGCTCCATCTCATAATCTTTCCACTCAAACGTATTAGTCTTGAAATTCATGACATACTTACGTCTCTGACACATGTATGAATTATTATCATACCACGCAAACAACACAAGTTTATCCTTATCAGCATCCCAAGTAGGATAAATCGCAGGTACTATGTCACTAGTCCAATAACTATCTGGAATAGTTTTCTCTATACCTTGATATTGTATTACCTTTGTTATTGCATTTACTTGTAAAAGTTGAGTTGCCATCGTATTATACTAATTCCCTTGTTATATTTAGAATGCTTTGATTAAGTACTTACACAAATGATATGGTTCAATCACTGGCACTGGAAAATCAGGATCAATAGCTGGAACTGGAATCAAAGGATTTTGTGAATTAAGAGTAAATGTAGCATCCAATGCAGTTGCACCACTTGTATAGATACTTGCTTCATTACCTTCAACAACGTATGTTAATTCATCAACATTGGTTGATATCTTACCATCAGTAGGAATGAAGGTTAGTGTTGATACCTCTTTATATTCATAAATGAAGTCACATATACCATAATGATCAGTATTACTAGCACTATCATTAGAACCACTAGCAGCAGGTCTTTCTTGTTTTATCTGGAACCGTGTTGTCGCAGTCTGTGCTGCTTCTGGTAAATCCATAGTATACCAGTACCATTTAGTTGCATCATCACCAGTGCCATCACCATCATACTTAGATGTTACCTCAGCAGCAGTTGGGATTGGTACAATAATTCCCATTAGATTAGTAAAGTTATCACTTAAATCAGTATTATAATATAATTTTAGAACATCACCACCTTGTTCAGGTAGGTCACCACCATTAAATCCATTACCTCTACATGCTTTAATATTAAACCTTTTGACATTAGTACAATCATGTTCTTTTATGGTAATATATCTATGATAATCTGTTGCACCAGTACCAGTTGGATTTCCACCTATTTTACAATAATGAGTATATGGTGATCTCGCAACTAGATTAGATAATGATATATTATCTACTTCTTGTGCATTATTGACTGTAGCAGTAGCATATGAACCAGATCCTGCACCATGCTTAATACGAATTTCTGGTGCTGAAGTATAACCACTTCCATTGTTAGTTTTTGTTATAGTAGCAACTACACTATTTCCAACAGTAACCTCAGCAGCTGCACCACTACCACCTGTAGTACCAGTAACAACTTCTACTTCAGGTATTTGGGTTGTTGGTAACTTAAATCCACCACTATTACCATTACCAGTACCACTCTGTAAAATTGATGGTCCGTTATCATCGGTATCACCAGATGCTTTAATAACTATATCACCAACAGTTTCACTAGTTGTTCCACCCTCATACCCAGTGATAACTCCAAATCCATATTGGACAAATCCACCACCTCCGCTATCGGTTCCACCAACACCAGCACCACCAGCACCAACATCAAGTGTGGCACTAACATTTGACCCTATCTTATCAGCACCAATTGACCAGTAGACTCTACCACCAGCTCCACCGCCGCCACCACCATTAGTCCAGTAACTTCTGTCTTCATTCCAAATCCAACTAATATATCCATTACCTGTATTGTTATTACCTTGAGAAATCTTGGTAAATAAATTACTTTTAAATGAAGACATTCCACGACCTCCACCTTTACCACCACCATGGCCAGCACCAGCACCTGTACCGCCACCAGATCCCGTACCTGAACCATAGTTAGAAGTAGCGATACCACCGCCACCTCCACCGCCGCCACCGCCGTTGCATCCAGCGTTGCCGCCAGGACCTCCACCACCAGGAAATAGGTTAGCAGTTGTTGATTGAGCAGTGTCACTATTCCATCCATTAGTATCATTACTCTTACCAGAAAGTCCACAAGCAAGAGAGGCTCCATCTGTTCCACCTGCTCCACCACCGCCAGCTGCTCCAGCGATGATTGATGCAGCAATTTTCATTCCAGTTGCACCACCACCTCCAGCACCATTAGTACCACTACCCCATTTATTACCACCTAATCCACCATTAGCACCAAAAGCACCAGATCCTCCTTGTTTTCCATTAGTTTTTGTACCAGTTTCATAAATTGCACTAAATCCATTGACAGGATTACTAACTGATAGTACCATTACATCACCGTTACCACCTTGAGCATTACAACTACCCAAGTTATTGGGATCAGAACCTGAAGCACCTGCTAATGTAATTTCAATCTTATCATATTCATAATCGGTGCTGCTGACGATAATATCTCCAGATCCAGTTTTATTACCACTACTACCAGGATTGTTTTTATCTACAATAAAGGTATGAAGACCATCCGTACCATCATTAGTATATGAAGTTCCTAGATTATCTCCACCATCTCCTGCTTGACCAGGAGTAGTTGGATAAGTTTTCTTATAATATGTTCCTGCTGTTCCATTTGTTCCAGCAACTCCATTTGCCTGTGAAATTATTTGAACATCACCTGCATTAGTTCCAGTTATACTAACAACTCCACCTGTTCCACCATCAGTTCTCGCTGTATTTAATCCACCTGCTTGTCCACCACCAGCAATAACAGTAAGCAATCCACCACCAAACTCAATTTTACTTTGACTTCCACTATTACCAGAAGCATTTCCTGGAGATCCAGATCCACCTCCTCCACAACAAGTGACTAATAAGGTAGTCCAATTAGTTGGAAAAGTAATACCTGTATTAGTTTGAGGTGTATTCTTAAGTATTAATCCATCTGGATATTCAACAACAGGTACACCACCAGTTGTGATAATTCTTCCACCAATTTCAGAAGAAGCATTAAATTTTCTAAACACAGGAACTGGAGTGGTATTAACAATTTCATAACTTCCTGCACCAGCACCACCAGATGCCATATAATATCCATCACCTTGAACTGCTTCTTTAAAGAGTGTAAAACTACCAATACCAGCACTGGTAAAATTAATAGAAGTATTTGATTGTGCGTTAGCTAATGAAGATGCTAATTTAATTGTATCATCATCCACCTTAATAACATAATACTTAGTTCCATTAGTTAATGGTTCAATAGCAGTTCCTGGTGATGTTAATGTATGTACTCCTTGTCCAGTTCCAGTTATATCAATAGCACTTCCAGCAGTAGCATTAGCAGAAGTTGTTGCAAGTTTAATTGTATTTGCATCCACCTTAATAATATAATAAGTATTTTGATCAATAAGTGGTGGTGCTACTGTGCCTTGTACACTAAAAGTTTGAACTCCCGTTCCAGCATCAGTTAAATCAATAACAGAAGTTCCTGATGTTGCATCATTAGGAGTGTTATGTAATGTAACTGTATTTGCATCCACTACTCTAACATAATAAGTATATCCAACAATGATTCCACCAATTGCAGTACCGCTAGTTGAGACATATTTCGTTGCAGTACCATTAGACATACCATGAGCAGTAATTGTTATTCTGTCATTAGTTGTATCAACATTAAAAATACCAACTTCACTAGATGGTACTGGAAAAGTTAGAGATCCTTTTCCATATTGTGTTGAATCAGTTGTATTCCAAGTATGGGATGTTACAGTAAATGTATCGTTAGCAGGACTAATTTCCGATATTGCAATATCAACTGTTAAATTACCAACACTATACAATACTTCATCACCTGTAGCAAATCCATGAGAAGTTAAATTAAGTGTATTTGCAGAGGTATTAACACTAGAAGGACTTCCCGCTTTAGTTATTGCTTGTTGTGTAGGTGTATTACTCTTTAACGATCCTGTACCTCCAGCACCTGGAATGAAGTCAAATATATCATAGGTTGCAACATCAGTTGCATTTTGTAATGGTTGCTTCAATAGAGCATGTTTATGTTCAAATGCAACACCTCCAATAGGAAACCATTGAAATAATCTTGAGTTTTGATTTGTATATTCTACAACATATCTATCACCAGAAAATCCAGAAAGAGTTTCTAGTGCTTCTCCAGCTTGAGTATGATAAACATAATGATTATGCTGAGGAACGCCAGATAATCTTTTATCTCGCATACTAACCTTAACTGTTTGAGTTCCACTAATTGTTACACTAGTAGTATCAGTTATCTTCTCATAGCTAGATGTTGTTACACTACCTAAAGAAAAATATCCTTCCTGTGATGACTTATCAAATAACCATTTACCACCTACTTTCTCTGCACCAGCACCCTCAGTTATTAAACCAATAGTAGGAGATCCTGGTCCATATACAGGACCAGTTCCAACTATCTTCTTAGTTTTCAGATCAGGAACTTTAAATGTTCCTAAACTCTTTGTTTCTCCTAATTTAGAAAATACATTATTTTGCTTAACATCTTCTAATCTTCCCTCATCATTAAAATTAAACTCTAATGAAAGTCCACTACCAGTACCTGCATTCTGTAAAGTAAATGTAGGATCAGATGAGTACCTTTTTCCTAACTTAGTTGTACTTACAGCAGTAATAACACCACTAGCATTTATAGTGAGATCTGCTTCAATAGTTTCTTTATCAGTCTCATTACCTTGCGGTGCTGTAAATGTAATGGTAACATTACCCGTTGTTGGATAACCAGTACCACCACTTACCAATTTTAATCCTGGTCTTGGTGTTCCACCATATTCACTACCAATTATTGTATATAATGCTGGATAATCTTCTATCTTATACTCCGATCCATCACAATATATGTACCCAGGATACTGATACTCAGGATTAATTTCTGTTTGAGCATTACCAGCAATTTCTCTAGTTATTTGCCCTGTTGTAAAATTATAACTAGGAGTAGTTGGTACAAATGAATTATCATGAACATCTGTAACTGCTTTCATGGTACTAATAATAGTACCAATCTCAGTAGTATCAGATGCTTTATCTGTATAAAAATTTTTTCTAATATTCCTATATGCAGGATTTGGTGCTATTGTCATGGATCAAATCTTTATTAGATATTCTAAAACTATAAATGGTGAAGATACACTATCTACAGACACTGCATTATCAACAGCAAGAGTTAATGTTGTGTCTAAACTATCTGGACTTAATTCCACAGCATTCGTAACCAATTTAAAACTATGATCCCCTCTATCTAAATCCACTTTATGAAAATGTGATGTAGGATCAGCTGCTTGAACTAAATCTATACTTTCACTCATCTCATTAAACAAAGAAGCATATATTCTGCTACTATCTGTATTTAGATTGCTATTGAATGGTACAACATCATGACATGATGCATTCTTCCAATCAAGTGGAACGCCAGCAGCACCCTGAAAATAAGTCTTAGGAAGAGTTTGAGAAGCACTTATGTTATTAGGCTGTCCTGGATCAAGATAACAACCAAAAAAGATTGTATTAGTTCCAGATGTACTATACAAATTAATACCTGGTGCTATTTTATATGGATCTGTATTTACAGGAAAATTATTCCAATTATCAGTTATTAAACATCTAGTTCTCCACTGATCTATCAAAGTGTTGCCACCATTATAACACTGACCACCATATGCTGTAGGATCTATGTTTCCAGAAAATGCACCAAAATAGAACTGATAGTTCTTTGCTATTATGTTTGATGCTATTGCTCTACATGCAGGTTGTGAATTTCCTGGATATGTAGGTGGAGTACCAGCAGTACCATTTATAACAGTCGCATTTACCCAATCATCAATTGGTATTGTACTAGCATTCCAATAAGCAACAAGACCTATTGCTTGAGGATCTTTTACTATTGATGGTGATGTAGGATCTGTTTCAGCTTGTGATTTAATTCTTGTCCTTACATGATTACCAAAATGCATGTGTCCTGCAATTGCTGTAACATCAACAACTTCAGAACTAGTTCTTTTTCCATCAGTTGTACCCCAAGTCCAAGATGGTCTACCTTTAAGATCAATAACTTGACTAGGAACAGTGAATGTGCCAGAATATGTTACATCAAGAGTCGCTCCTAATGTAGAGGATGCTTCAATCCCAACACCAGAACGACTAACTTCATCATCATTTGAATTTGTTACACGAATATTTTTATAGACACCAGCATCAGCACCTGGTGTTGGTAATGGATACTTAGAGGATAGATCAGGAACAATAAACTGAGCATCAGTAATAGTTTGTAATGCGTTTCCTGCAAGATCTTTTCTAACAAACTTATTGTCAGATCCTGTTCCACATACAGCAGATAATGCAGGATAATCAACTGCATTATAAATTGCACCATCACATCTCAAATATCCAGATGGTAAATCTTTTTTATTTGATGTTGCATCAATATCAGGACTTATCTCAACTGGCCATACTATAATCTGACCTGTGAGATTTCCATACTTAGATCTTTCTTGAGAGTATAATTTTGCCATTAATATGCCTTGATAAGAAATACTACTACCATAGCTGGTTGATTTGTATCCACAATAATATTTAGAGCATCATTAAAGCTATCTGGATTAACAGAACCAATACTTATATCATCTATTGGAAATGTTGCAGGTGCATTTAAAGATCCTCTTCCCATCTGAATATCAAATGAACCATGATCATGTGATGTAAAAGCAGAATCATTTGGGTCATTATTTCCAAAACTACTTAAAGAACTAGCATACGTTCCTTCTCTAAAAGTTATAGTTCCTTGAAAAGCAGCAGTATTAATTGTATTAGCACTTATCTGAATTTTATAAACCCAGTTGGTATCATCAGTACCAGTCCTTGTTATACTGGTTATATATGTTCCTTTTGCAAAGCATTCACCATCTACCATCATCCAAGGATGAATCTTATCATATTGATACCAATCATCTGGTGCAGTACCATATTGAGTTCTAATATCTGTTCCTGGTGGTAAATTAAATTCATTTACACCAACAGCAATACTATTACCACCAGAGAAAATAACATCAAAATAATTTGCAGGATTTTCTGGATTATCTTGCAAATTATTATATACTCCTTTACTATGACCATAATAATTTCTTCTATTACCAAAAATTAATGGTCTAGGAAATAATCCACCCCATGAAGGTACTTGGTGAGCTTTTGATGGAGTAAAAGTAAAATTATTAGTAAAAGCATTGGTAGTATAAAATTGACAGTCAAAAGAAGCTGCTTGAGGACTATTTCTAGTTGGAGTTCCATCATGCCAATCTGGTGCAGGAACTTGTGACCAATAATCCTTTCCAGCATCATTAGTAAAATCGTGGAATTGATCTGCTTCTGGTAGAGTATGCTCATGCTGATTATCACCAAAATAAGCTAGTAATGTTCTACCACCATTCCAATCTGGTGATTGCTCAAAAGATGGTTGTAAGTCACAAGTATGATTTTGTGACACAACAGCTCCACATGTTGGATGAGGTGTACTACCAGAAATCTGCATCTGCACAGATGTAAACATCTGAGGTCCAAAGAAACTTGACCTTGCAGATTGATAATTTCCTGGATGACTATGACCAGGAGTATGATTAATTCCTAACTTTCTACCCAAAGTTGTTATAGTAGCGTTAAAATCAGGATCAGTAATATTCATGTTAGTGAATTTACCTGACAGTTTTAAATCAGGATCAGATAAAGCAAGATCAATATCTGCATTAGCAGACCAACTAGTTTTAATTACTTGAGTTGTACCAAAACCTACTATATAATCACCAAATTTTGTTCCAACACCATCTACAACAGTATCAGTAACATTACCTTGTCCATATTGATATTTCGTTTCAGTCAAGTCTGCTGGTTCAAGGTCACGCATACATCTATTGGTTAACTTAGGAAAGAAAAATTGACCAGAATAAAGAGGAAAAGTACCAGCACCAGTACCACCATAAGTGTTACCAATCTCAGAAAATAGTAACGGATAATCAACAGCATCTACTTGTTGTCCATCACACACTTCCCACCCTTTAGGAATATTTGATGGTAAAAACCCTTTATTACCATCACCAGCCCACGGGAGTATTGTCCCGACTCGGGCTGTCTTCATCGTTTTTATAGAATTGTAGAATTGTGCCATATTAGAGCTCTGCTAACCACCAACCACGAAGGTTATTTGGAATTGATGATGCACTAGGATCTCCTGCTGCATCTGTTGCACCCACGTAAATTAATCCGAATGATGCGTTTCTTGTTTGAACAATCATTTCACCACTATCCCAAGCAGTAGTCATTTGACCAGCACCTGCTTGAATCTTAGTACCAGTAGTATCACCTTGAATAGCAGTTGCTGTAGCACCAACTTTAAGTGCTCTGATAACGATACTTGTATTGTAAGTAGCAGTACCAGCAACCTCAACAAACCTGATAACATCACCCGTTTCAGCAGTTGCTGGTAGGTAAAGAACCATGTTAGTTCCAGAAGGATTATTCAATAGATAATTATTATTTGGTTGTAAAGGAGAACCCTGTGTCTGTCCTATACCAGTTGCTGATTGCTCAACATATGTATATCTACGTCCACCATTTCTAGTGAAGTAACGATTAATTCCAAATGCATCAATAGAACCATCCTGATAAATCAAGAAGTCTTTAGGACCAGCAGTTCCACCAACACCAGCACCACCCAAGTTATCAACATGGAATATTGGTGTTGAAGATGAACCAGTATCTGACTGATCAATCCTACCCTTAACATATAATGGAGTTAATATAGACGGTACTGAACCAATTGATAAATCACCATTACTAGATTCTACTTTGAATTTAGTATCAACTGAACAAACACCATTTGATTCACAGGATTCTTCAGTGATGAATAAATCACCACGAAGTTTCATCTGACCATTGAAGAAGATACCATTTGTACCTGTCTTCTCATCAAGACTTGCAGGATCACCAGGGTGATTATCATCATTAGAGATATTAAACAGAAGTGTCTGACCATCAGAACCATACATTCTGAAGTTTCCACTGTATAATTCAAAGTCGTCATGAATAGTTAATGCACCACCACCGAAATACTTATCTCTATTAACAGTACCATTAGCATTAGTACTGGTTACTTTAGACTTAGCATAATAAGTACCATCAGCTGCAGGGTTACCATCAATACTATCTGCATAGAACCATTCAACATCCGTGCCAGTTGTAATCTTGAAGAAATGCTCCGTATCCAATTTATCAGAAATCAGATCAGAGTTCATCATCTTAACTCTAATTTTCTTAGGATTAGTATTTGGAGACTCTACTTGAGTTCTATCTATTACCTCAGAAAGTGTAGTAGTATTAATATACTTCTTAAGTTTTCTAACCTGAACACCTGCTGACCACTGATTCTTAATAAGAGTTCCTTCAGATCCTCTACCACCACCAGGATATGTTGCATTAGTTCCACAATTTAAGTACCACTGAGCACCAATTTGAGTAGCAGCGGATGTCAACTGAATGATTTCCATTTCAGTGGAACCATTCTGAATCATTACTAGATCACCAACACTAAATGCTTCGTGATTACCAGCAATAGGAATTTGAGTATCATTATTTGTAAATGCAACGGATATAGTAGTATTAGGTCCATTAGGATTTAATGTAAACTTATCGTATCTGTATGTCTGAATTACACTGGTTGTTGTATGTGCAACAGGAGAATATCCCCAATATTCAGCAACTGCAAATACAGTACCTTGTGTGCTACCCATTAATGTATCACCATTACATAGGTTTACATCAAATATTGTGCCAAGAGAATTTTTAAGATTAAAATGATCATCAAGTTCTGGATTAGGACTTGGATATATACCTGCTGTGCCACCACAAGCACCGACCAAATTCAATGTACCATTAACAGTAGTTGTGTTATTATTAATAGTAATATCACCAGTTACAGAATTAACTTCAAATACTGTATTTTCTGAATTAGTATCACATCCATTTTTGACGGAGAATTTTTTAGCAACTTGTGATAATGTAGTTTTGAGTTCTAGTATTTCACCATCACTACCATCAGCAAGACGAGAGAGAATTACATAATCACCAGGTTGTCCTGTAGCACGATTATCAGAACCTGTTAATACTCCACCAAATTGTGATAAGTAAACATTATCTTCTGTTCCAGAACCATCAATAACTTGAGTAGTCCATGTAGCATCAAACTGTACAGTACACTTGTAAATGTTTGTTGTGTCAGGATGCTCTGAACTTATTGTTGATAAAGTTCCGAATGGTCGTCTTTCTACCTCAATATAATATGGAATAGTATTAATTTGTGGAAGACGTGTAATCTTAACAAATTCAGCATATTCATTTCCCGCTTCAACAGTGTCAATAAGAAGAATATCATTCTCATTATAGTACTGATTACCATTAACATCGTAAGGAGTTCTCTTAATAGGTAAGTAATACTTATCACCAGTTAATGTTGGGAATGTAGCAGCACTTTGTCCAGCAGGAGTTTGTTGATATGCAGTTCCACCCCAATCACCAGAACCAGCTGTATCAATCTTGTTAAGTTCACCCGTGGAAGCAGTGGAAACTAGAACAGTAATTAAATCTACATTATTATTAAAGAGGTTGTTGCCAAGAACTCCACTTGTATGACTCTGAATTGTAGAACCAGCCTGTGCTCTACGTCCAACGAAGGAGTAAGAAGCATTACCGCCACACAATGTCATATCAGCATTAAATCTTGATGTAGCATCAACAACTAGGTTGTTTCTAATTGTAGTACTACCACCTTGACCAGCAATTCTTAATGTAGAAGCATTAGTAGCAAAATCAACTATATTTGTTGCACTGTTACCAGATAAGAACTCAACAGTTCCTGAAGGGGACTCAAACTTAGTAGTACCAGATAATCCTCTTCTTGTACCAATAATTGTATCACCAGAAACTTTAAGTGCCTTAGTGTCAATCTGTACAAAGGAGTCAGACTCGTTACTTGCGAATGCACCACCAAGAGTTAACTTAGACTTATTAGCATTAGATCCATCAATACTATCACCGATAGTAATTTCACTATCAATACTTGTATTACCAATCTTGATATTTTGTGATCCAGTTGTTACGTTACCAATTTCAATATTTCTTGCAGATCCACCAACCAATAGACCTTGAGTTGGTCTGGTTCCAGTTGTTAATCCGATAAATGTGTTGTTATTGAATAATGTTGCTGTACCATCAGTAATGGTTGTATTAATATCAGCACTATTAGCACTACCAGCTCCACCACCATTGACTGATATATCATCTTGGAACGTAGCAGTAGAGGTAAATTCAGAAGTTCCAGTAACAGTCAATGCACTGTTCATGTTTGCTAGAGTTGTATTAATACCAACTCTTCCATTATTTGTAGTAGAAACTCTAAATGTTGCTGCTGTTTGTGGAGCAGAACTATCACCACCAACCATGAACGCATGATCTTGAGCAGTCTGAGTTCTTGCTGCATATGTTGTATGAGCAGCAAAGTTTTCAATAGTCTTACCACTAATCCATGCAGTACCAACAACATCTAAGTTAGCAAGAGGATCAGTCGCAGCAGATACAAATGCTTCTGCATAATCAACGTGAGCAGCACGAGCAACAGTGTTAATACCAATCTTATATTCACCGATAGTTTGTGTATCAGTTCTAATTGTCTGAGCACCAAGTACACCAACTTCTTTCCATGAAGCATTAGCAAGTTTGACTATGGCATTTGGTGTATTGGTATTGTTGAATACTAACTCACCAGTTGAAATAGTATCATTCGCAGCAATGCTAAATGTGCATGTATTACCACCATTAGTAAATCCAGTATTAATTAAGAAAGTTCCATTAAGTTTGTTCTCAGTTAGTCCTGATAACTTAATTTCTTGACCAGCAATCAAACCACCAGATATGACGTTTCCATTAGTGACACCAGACTTCCATTGAATTGTAATTGTTCTGGTAGAATTAAAGATAAACTTCTCAATCTGAGAGGTAACTGATGTAAAGGAGTTAGAGAATATCCAACCAAGTGAACCGCTGTTTCCTACAGACTCACCTTTAAGTAGAATGTCTCCAGTTAGAGGAGCACCTGCTCCACCATATGCAACAACCTGTGATACATCATAAGTTCCATCTTGATCAGGAGTAATATTAGATGCTACAGATGCAACAGCATGTGTTTGAATCTTATAACCTTGACCAGATCCAAGTGAACCACGTTGGTTGAACTGGAATACACCAGCTGTCACTCTGTTACCTGCAATTAAAATATCACCATTAGTTTGGCGATTCTTAGTCATCGCAGTTCTATCAAGAGTTGCATCATCATTAGTTGCGGATACATTAGAAGTTACCTTCAACGAAGATAGAACACCAATGTTAGGTAAACCAAGAGTTTTATCTCTAACATTAGCACCAACATTAATAGTTACAGGTGAGTTAAAGGTGCTTGTTTGATCACCATTTTCGCCACCATTGACTGTAATATACTCATTAAATGTAACAGGAGTATCAAATGTAGTAACTAGATTTCCTATTGCATCATCTTCATCTTCAGATCCAACAAGTGATGCAGACTCTAGGAATATTTCTTCACCAGTGATAGCATCAATCTTACGGTTACCAATGTATAGGTCACCATTACTGTTAAGACCAGTGTAGAATACTAAACCACCATCTTGTTTCTTAGACTGTGCGAAGAAGTCTTGCTCTACAGTCAATAGAACTTCTTGACGTGCTGGTAAACCAGTACTGTAGTTACCTGGACCAAAACCGAGATATTCAAATGTGTGGTTACCTGCTCTTGCGATAGATGGTCGTCTAAGTTCAACGTACATACGTTGATCAACAACAACCGTGCTGTCACCTGCAATAGGTATCTTACGATCTTCCGATCCAGCAGATGCGTTACCATCTTGTGCTTGAAGTATGTTACTGCCTGTGTAGTTATTGTTCTTAAGTGCTTCAGTAGCAAGGAAGTCAGTAACAGATTCCTTAGTTAATGAACCTTTAAAGTCGTTAACTGTGACTAAACCATGAACATAGTTGTCAGCAGCAGAATATGTTTGACCAGGATCTTTAGCATTAGGATCAATTTGTTTGAACCATAATGGATCGTTTTTATAATCTAATGGATATAATTTACTGATCGGTTGAGAGAACTTAAAGTTCCTGAAGTTACCTAAGTTACCTGCACCCTGTGGGAATGGAGATATATTACCACGAACAGCTGTTAGATAGAATATACCATCTTGCTGATCAAAGATACGTCTTTGTATTTCCTGAACATCATAGACGTAGAATGTTTCATCAATGTCACCAGCATCCTCTACAGATTCAACATAGAATTGAATGTTAGCAGCATCAGTAATAATATCACCAGGTGTAATAGTGTAAACCTTAGCACCATTTTGTCTGTAGTAGAATTGTGGTAGACTCTCCTTAATAAGATCCTTACGTACAAGTGATTTACCACCGTCAGGGAAATCTAAAAGATCTGCAAATACAACACCCTGAGTAAATCTGATATTATCTGTAGAAGAATACTTAATATCGCCACTAACACCCTTAAGAATCAAATGCCATGTAGTTGTATTAGGTACTTGTAATACAGCATGAATATAACCAGAACCAGATGAATTACCAGTCCATGTTACAGCGTTTGCAGTTACAGATGATGTTTTATTAGCAACAAAGTTTCCACCTTGAGGTGCAGTTATCTTGACTGTTGTAAAGTTTTCATTCTTAAGTCCAACATTTGTAATATTATGGTCAAATACAGTAAGTTCTAAGTATTCATTGCTATTTTCTGTGTAATATCTACCAGACTGAATAGACATTGAAACATAGTTTGATGTTTCAATAGTTCTTAGATAATTCTTAGTTCCTGAAGTATCTTTTTTATATGGATCATAGAAAATATTTTCACCAGAAGCATTAGTTTTAGCGATACTATTTGAAGTAAAGTCAGCATCAGTAAATCCAATAACTTCGTTTGCGTTACCACTATCAGTTGTGTTAAAGAACTTCGCTTTAGTTACATTACCTGTGACTGGTTTTAACTTAAGTTTCTGTGGAAGAAGTTTTCTTGTCTCATCCTTTCTTGCCTTGATACTAAATCCATTTAAAGGATCACGAACAGACTTGAGATACTTAGGAATAACATAACGTAAACGATAGATACGATCATTTGCTTCTCTCTCAGAATCATCAATTCTTTCATAATAAGAGTCATTTGTTTTATTATTACCAGAACTGTCACTGTACTCAGCGTCATGGAATCTTCCTAGAATACTCTGAGCATTTGAGGACTCATTCTTAACATTTAAGTACCACTTACCTTTATCATTGGTTCCAACATTACCATCGTATGTTGGATCATAACGCATAGGTGACTCACGCTTATCTGCAAATACAGAGAAGTTGTAAGTTCCACTATTCAATGGAACAAATATAATAGGATTAGTTCCTGCTATTGCATCAGCATGTGTCTTGTGTATGGTAATTACTTTAGCAGTGTTATACTTAGCATAGAAGAACTTATCTCCTCTAAGTCTGCTACTACTATCAGCAACATCAGGATCATTGGCAGATGATCCACCTACGACTGGTAAGTTACCACTTTCATTCTTTCTGAAGAATACTTTATGTGGTGTGACAGAAGCGTTAGGAACATCAAATATATGAGGAATATCTGTAATAATTCCACCACTAACAGCAGTTGAAAGTACACAACCATATTCATGTAAATCGTACTTATCATCAAGAACAAATTGATACATATCAATCTCAACATCTGGATGAATTGCTTCTACTTCAGATGAGTGTATGTAAATACCAGCAGCAGCGTTATCTTTGCTGCTTGCAAGCATCAACTTAGTTTGATCACTTCCATTAAATGTTGTTGTACCAGAATAATCTTCTGGTTTTGTAATTCTACCTGGTGCAATTACATAATATTCTGTATTTGTATCAAAACCATTAGGTAGTCTTACATTACGTTTATCAACTTCAACATACTTGTTCTGTACAGTGTCATAACGTGGGCGTGGAACCAATCTTACTGGAGTTCCAGTTTCTAATAGATGAGGATTGGAACCTGATGTAGGTCCTGGTGTCCAATCTTTTAATCCCCAAATAGTTGCTCTAGCAGCAAGACTAGAAGTAGCACTAGGAGGTTGAGTTCTAGTTACAGTCCCTACACCAGTCTGAATGATTGTTGTAATATTAGCAAAGTACTGACGCATGGTATCAGAAACACCCACACATTCAGGATAGGTTGTATCTTGAGTAATAGTTTCATCAACATCTGGTGTATATGCGGTTGTATATCTACCAGCTGGTAGTGTGAAGTAGAGATATGTATTAGTTGTAGTAGCAGTAGCATTAACAGCATTACCTGTTGATAATCCTAATGGTGCAACATTTCTCTCAATAGAACTTAAATTACCTTGTGTAGTAATTGTATCTGTGATTAATTTATAGAGAGTTGTAATAGCAGAAGCAACATTTTGACAAGGTCCGTTAGAAATATTTCTAACTACACTGTCTAGTGAAGCTGGTGTTGCTACAGTATCAGTAACAATCTTGAATAGAGTATCAATAGTAGATTTAACATTATCACATCTTGCACTACCTGTATGTCCTGTTCTAGTTACAGCAGCAAGACTTTCTGGTGTTGAAATAGCATTCTGTACAATATTAGATAGAGTAGTAATTGAAGACTCTACATCATTACAGTTGCCTGTTGATTGAGCAGCTGGAGAAAAGTAAACTGACAGAGTACGTGTGACATTTTTGAGTGTTGAATTATTACTAATTGCATTTGTCAAAATAGTTGAGAATGTATTAATATAACCAATTTCATTTACTAATTCCGCAGCAGTTCTAATTGCAGCTCTTACATTAGGCATTCCAGACGTTTGCTGAGTTAGTGCAGTATGTCCACCAACAGTGACTGTATCATGTGTAATTACTTGAATAGCAATATCTTTTAGATGATTGATAGCTTCTACTGTTTCAGTAATAGCACCACCCTGTACAGCACCACCAACATATAAGTTGGCAGTATCCCATACACGATCATTACCACCATGTCTAAGGTTAAATGCAAATACATCAACAATATCTTTTAGATCATCATTACAATCAGCGATTGTATATCCGACAGGAGGAGTGTAACCACTATTATTAGCTAACATTCTACCCTGTGCTATGTCAGCAATAAACTGTCTATTTGCTTCTAATAAATTTGCAGAATCATCACCTTTCTGATCCACGGTGTTGATACTATCACTTGTAATTGTGTTATCAAATGTTTGTGTTAATCCATGCTTATATCTTCCAACAACAAGAACTTTCTCATTTCTTATTACTTGGAATGCTATCTCTGTGGCATCTTGGAATGCTTCCAATGTTTGAGTCTCTTCGCCAGCAACATGAGCACCCTTAACATATAGGTTTGCCATATCCCAGACTCTATCATTACCACCAAACCCTACATTGAATGCAACTTCTACAA
>VTLG01016666.1_pt1 | contig 20846 bp, 45 predicted proteins | sample 4694571 | NCBI WGS metagenome assembly VTLG01 (sample SAMN12604809, study PRJNA352737) | marine metagenome | biome: ENVO:00000447; feature: ENVO:00000209|ENVO:00000569|ENVO:01000036; material: ENVO:00002151; isolation source: viral sequences binned using virsorter ... | reverse complement strand
TGTGCCTAGATTTGCACTATCTACTGTATTGCCCCCAGGAGTACCGAACTTTACTTGTCCTTGATTAAATGTTCCCATTTTTATCTCCTAGTTATATTATTATTTACAATACATTCGTACGACTCCCAGCTTTCGTTATACTATCCCACATAGAATCTTCATCTGATTTAGGAGCTTGTGGCTGTTGACCTTGCAACACCCCACCCACTGCTGGGTTCTCCTGTGTATTACGAATATCATCTAACGGGTTTGGTACTTGATTGCTGGCTTCAGACTCAGATACAGCTCTCCACATTTTAATAGCACCATCAACACCATACTCTGCAGGATTCTGCGCAGCAAAATTCATAAAAGAGTCTACTTCTGCGGGACTTAACCCTCGTTGCTGTAGTTCGGTCTTTAATTGCATCTCACCTTGATTGCGTTGTAATCCTTGCACTTGTTGTTGAACAGCACCATTAATAGAGTCCTGTAACTCTTGCTGTCTGAACTTGTACGATTTAGACTGTGGGTCATTATAGGCTTCCCAGGGGTCAAACTCATCTTTTTCTAAAACAACACGTCCTGCATCTGCTGATTGACCACTAGGTGCGCCTTGCACCATACCAGCTACTGCATTTGCGATATCTGGTCGTGATTCCAACAATTTTCCAATTTTTTCATATTGCTGTAGTTTTGAGTTTTCCGCAGCTAGTTTATCCTTTTCACTTTGGAAGTACTTTGCTTGGTCTTCCCAGTTTTCAGAACTCTCCTGCGTATTGACTGCTTCGTCTTGCCCTACATTGTCCATGGCTTCACCTTCTAGATGTCCATTTTCTAATGCGTTATCCATTTACTTAGCTCCTTCCTGCGATTTCTCTTTTCCTTTTTGAGTTTGACTACGAGTATTCATTCGTAATTTCTCGGATTCGAGTTTAACCGCATCTGTTAACCTGCCTACTTGCAGTTTGCTATTTAGCTTGCTATCGAGCTCTTGCTCTTTTAGCTTCGTTTTGAATTTTTCTACCTCTGTACGCTTACGTGAGGAAATTGATTCTCTGTGTGCAGTTTGTAGGTCACCTCCGAGCTTCTTAATTTGCTCTTGTGCCTGTTGTAACATACCCTGTAATTTACCAACTTCGTCACTTCTTTGCAAGACTCCTTCTTTATCAAAGATTTCTGTCTTTTTAAGCGCTTCAACTCTATCAATAAGTCCAGCTTGATAAGCTTCCATATATATCTGCCATTCACCCCACTTATTAGATGGGAGTGTTGAACTTCCAATAATCCTTATATCGAACTGCCCTACAGATACATCGTTTTCAATTGTTTGTAATTCTTTTGTCTTATCGTCGTATAATCTCTTATTAATTGTAAATTCTGTTAAATCATTATTTGGCTGCACAATTCTAAATGTTTTCTTAAATGTATAATGTTGCTTTGCCATATTGTATGCAACTTGACCTAATCTCTTTAAAGACCCCTCAATATCTCTTAATTTAGATTTAGACCTTCTTTGACCAACATCTTCCATCATCATAGTAGCGCTATACGTTTTAGGCGCTGCATCCGTACTTCCGTGCATCATTTCAAATATACCTATGTTAAGGTCTATATAACCCTCAATCATCTTAGGAAGCGTCAATATAGAGCTTGCAAGAGGTGCTGGCTGTGGAAAATGCGGTTCCCCAAAAGATGGGTCATATTCGATGGTAGCGTTTGGATTCGCCCAATCTCTTTCCAACTCTTCAATATCACTAACACTACCCTGGGGTACGAGTAGCTTCAGTCCAGCTGAAGCCTGAGCATGGGATGTAATGAGAGATACCGTCTTGTTGAGGAACCTTTGAAATGCTTTGTTCTTTCTAACATCGCTCATTGGATATGGAGTATTTGTCCATATATTTGGAACTGGAACAATTGGATATATGTCTGTATCACATATCATTTCATATAAAACTATTTGCCCAACAGTACATGTTAGCTTAATCCTTGGTTGTGTAACTTCTACAAAATCTATTAATTTATTTTCTATGGCCTTGGCAAAGTCTTTATCCTGTGCCATTATTGAAAAATCTTCTTGAGTCATGATACGTTCATCACCAGTTCTAGTATCTACAACTCTATAGTAAGGAACTCTTACTTTTCTGTAATATTCTAACAATCTATACTTATCTACTCCATAATCTTTGTCTTTACTATTATCGGGAGTAAATGACTCCATTGTTGTCTTGTTGGTCGAATGAGGATAATCTTCGTCGCCACTTAGAGCTTCAACCTCATCAATTAACATTTTATCTGAACCTTCTTCTATTGGTTGAGACATTTGTGGGTATAAATCAATTAATTGCTGTCTACTTAGTATTGTTGACACAATCATTCCTGAAGCATCGTCAAAATAACGACTTCTAGAATTAGGGTCTACATATACTCTAAATGGGTCAACATATGTAAATTTAACCTCACCTCTTCCATAATCGCCATCTTTATCAAGATAGCAATAAAAGTATCCTAGGCCAGTAACAGCATAATCGTGGATAACTTGCTTAAATATTTCATTACCATTTGATTTGTCCCAAATATATTCAAGTATAGTTCTCCATACGTTTGCAAGCTTATTATCTGAGTCTTCTCTGCCGATAGCATGGAATCTAGGAGTTTTTGATGTGACAATTGCTTTAAACTGTTCGATAGCAGAATACAGCCTATCCATAGGCATAGATGACTGATTTCTTGAATCTAACTCGTCAACTTCTGCTGCACTAAAGTGATTACCTAAATAGAAGTCAATATCTTCTCTAGCAGCCGTATCCCAATCAATTCTAGCCTTTTGCCAGCGGTCAAACAGCTCTCTTACTTCTTTTACCCTAATATCTTCCTTTATCATAACTTATAATATAATCCTATTTATCTTCATAAACAACACCTATTTTCGGGCTCCAGTAAGCCAATTATAAGCTTTTCGCGGCTTATACCATGTTCCATCTTTATTTTTCTTCTTTTTCTTAATTCCTGCCTTTGGATTTCCCTTGGCATACTGAGTCGCAAGCCAAAATGCATCAATTGTATCATCATGAGAGCCTTTAGGAAAGTCGAGCAACTCGCCAATAAACTCATGCATTTCTTTTTTAATATGTACAGCGCCTGCTTTAAACATTGGTTGTAGGCCTTCAAACAGTCTATCTTTCTTCTTTTGGTTATAATTCTTAATTCCCTTTTCAATACCAGGCAAAAATAGCCCTTCCCTTTTACTTCGTTTCATAACGTAATCTCTTAACATCTCCTGATAAGCAATTGTTTCTATATTTATTCTCCGTATCGGGTCGTATCGTTTTGCAATTTCAAATATCTTGTCGGCACAGTCCATGGGTAAGACTCTTTCTCTCCAGTACTCAATAACATAATAATCAAATTCGGAAGTAACACCAAGCACCATAATAACAGAATAGTCATTATGCACCCCAATCGTAGAAGCTGGGTCAACACCAATGTAAATATTGACGTATTCCTTTCTTCCATCATCCAATTTGATATACCACGAGCTATACGCTTCATCGTATCTAGCATAACCTTTATATTGTGCATTATTAATATCCTCCTCGCTAAATATCTGGTCTTCAGGAGATTTAGCCTGGTTCATATACTCTTGATAAAATTTAGCTGGGGTTCCTGAATCAATGTAGAATTGCTTACGCTCATCTAATTTCTTCATCGGCCATCTTGAGGGCCATATAGGAGCGCCATCTTCTATAGCTTTTTTAGTAAATACATCCCAGGCAAAGTCTTCTCCTGTTTTTTCGCATTCCTTGTATTTAGTAACAAGTCCATTTAAAAAACTATCATAATGAACAATTGTTCCATTACACCATAAAAATCCATCTTTGTCAAAATCAATCGCTGGATATACTGCAGCAGTTACCCATTCTTTAATTTGTCGTCTAGAATCAGGAGTTTTTGTATTTAGCTCTGATTCAAAGTCATCTAGTATTATTCCTGTATATCGTGTCGAGTTCTGTCTTTTCCCTCTTAATCTTTGTGAAGTACCCTTGCCAATCATTCGGCAGCCGTTTCTTAGTGTAAATTCGTCTTTTGTCCATTTATCCCCCTCTAAATCGCCAAAATAGTAGTGAATTGCTGGGTTATCGTATATGTGGTTCTGAATCCATGCCAGGTTATCTCTAGCTTGGTCTTGCGCTTCACCAATCCAAGCTATAAACTCTGGATTCTCTTTAGTTGCAAATAAAAATCTGTGAAGCACAGCACAAGCTGCCATCGTGGATTTTGCGTGGTCTCTAGGTAAAACGAGCGCGAGCTGCTGCTTTGAGCGGTCTATAAGAAGTTTGCCGACTTCTCTGTGGAAATCTGGGGTTGCGGATGCTAGAAAATCTTGCGGGCTAAAGAGCTTACCAAACGTGATAAGGTCGCTATAAGCCAGTTGTAAAGCTTCTTCATTTTTTGATATATTACCATTAAGGTTGAGATTTGCCATTAAGGTTTTTTGTTAGCAGGATTTGGCAAAGGCATACCTGTACCAAGTGTCAACTCCATTAAATCAAGTATCCAGCCACCAAGTTCTTTTCCTGGAAATTTGCTCATTATGTTCTGTTGTTGATTATTCTGCATCATAAGAGAGTCAATAGCGCTGTGCGCATTATTTACCATGGGAGCGGATATATATTCTGTAAATGGTTCATTTGGCACAAATTCACTAGAACCTGTAAGTAAATCTAAAAATGCAGGACTTTCATCTGTAGAACCTCTTCTTTGCTCTTCAATAAGTTTCATTAATTCATAATCTGCTGTTGATGACCCAAATCCAAACCCTGGGTCTCTATTCCAATTGCCTGCCATCTAAAAACTCTCCTTTAATAACTCGAAGTGCGGAAAATCATCAAATTGATTATCATCTACTTCAAAATTTTTATTCCAATCTCCACCCCAACGTATATTTATCTCCATCGACTCAGCAATGCCAAGAACAAATCCAGCAAATAAGTGAAAACGCTCCCTGTCATCCCAATCAATAGGATAGGGAACAACGTCAACAGCGCGACTAGGACTAGCGTTGTGGCGGCCATTCGGGTAGCGAACTTTGGTCTTTCCCTCTTCATATAATTGATTTTGCCTTTCTTTAGAGCGGTTCCCCTCTAAAACACTGCAATCAACGTGTTTTATTACTTCATTAAATAAATCTTGTAAATCTTCGTGGCATGTCGCCAATCTTTCTTTTGACCTTCTTCCAAACCTAGGCATTTATCAATCTTTCAATTTTGTGTTAAATACATTCATGCAACTCCACTAACGGAATCGGACCCATAAATATACAAAATATTATTGTCTAAGTCAAACTCTGATTCGCAAAAAGGGCATTTCCATTCATTTATTGAGCCATTATCATCAATAATGCCAATTCTTTTGCTTGCTACTTCATCGTGATATAAGTCTTTTGAGCACACAGGACAAGGGTCTTTTGTCTTACTTGTCTTCTCCTTCAGCGTGCGCGAGTACCTTTGGGTTGTTTTTGCCATCTTTTATAGCCTCCATCTGCTCTGGTGTAAATCCTGTCCATACTGTTAATTGTTCTTGCTTCTTTTCCGTATCAAACAATCCAGACATTTTAGCAAGCGCATCTAGTGAACGCAATTTATCAGAGTCTTTTTCAGAAATATCGGCTATATCTTTATATCGCTGGATAATATACTCTGGAGTTACACCCTCAGAGTTCAAAATATCCTTGATTTCCTCTTTTACCATCTCCATTACCTTTTTTTGTTGTAATAATTTATTCGCTGCAGTTTTGATATACTGTTTATCTTTGGCTTTTGGGTAAACGATACTATATGCCTGACTCGTATCCATCCCCGCAGCGACGTATTGAGCAAATAACATCTTCTTTGAAGACGTTTTCTTGCTTCTAATTTCATTTATAGAGTCATAATTGCCTGAAAATGTGTAAATATTCTCGGCAACTCCATGTTCACCTAACATTTTAACGTTTTCCTGGCCAACAACAAAGGAACCACACACTGTGCGGATACATTTCTTCTTTTTACCCGTACTAGGCACGGTAATATAGAAAATGCGCAAGATTTGGCAAATATACAAGTCATCTGTATAAACCCACTCCCCCTCTTTTCCGCGTTTCCAGTCCCCAGTAGGTACAATTTCTGGCGCTAACGCCATACATTCCTTTAAACTATCGTACAAGTAATGCTCTTGACCTTTAATTACCTTAATATCCATAAAATAATATAATAAAAATAAATATCACTTGCACGCAATATTTTCGTTTACTATATTTAATGCGCTGTATCGGTTGGCTAAACGCTTTTAGGGTACAGCAATAAACAAAGTGGCTACTAAAAGGGGATTTGTAACACAGCCACAAAGCAAGTCGAAGACAATTGAGCTAGTTACCGAAATGATTGTCCTACCAGCAAGACGGCTCCGAAGGAACTGATAAAATGTAGAGGCTAATCTCCTTTCTTAATGACAGGGGATTAGATGGTCTCTACCCAGAACCCACCAAAGGAACTAACAATATGATTATAAAGTACTATATAGTATTAACACTACTAAGCATTACTGACGAAGTATGGAATATTAAAAACCCTAGACCATATCCTAAAAAACAATACAACTACCTCCAATGGGAAAAAGCTGATTTTTATTCACAAAAAATAAATGGACAGTGGATATTACGAAAACATAGAAAAACAGATTCTCCTATTAAAAAACAAGTTAGAAAAAAATATTGGGCTAAAATGCTAAAATTTAAAAAATAATATTAGAATGGGTGTCAGTGTTTATTTATGTCGGCGTACCCCCATCATGTCTCCATACCCCACCTCAATTTGGTTGAAAATTTGATTTAAATTATAATATATAACAATTTTTATAAGCAATTAGTTTAAAAGGAAACGCCCAACCATATTAAGTCGGGCGTTTTTGCGTGGGTTGTTGAGGTGTGAACGAATTATTTAATCCCATTCTCCATCATGGCTAATACATTTATTTTCAATATCAATGACAACTCCATTATAATATTCAACTATCTCATTAGCTGTTCTAACATACCAACAGAATTCAGACTGATACACATCAAAGCCAAGATTATATTGCATAGAGGCTTGATTCATTCGCCGTTTAGTAGTGGCCGTATAATATCCACCATTATTTAATATAACTTGCTCATCGTTAATTACTTTAACTACTTCAGTATTGTGATACACAACAGATAATACTCTGTTATTGTCTTCGTTTGATACTCTTTGAGTTGTATTATGTGTTCCTATCATTATAGCCCCCTTATTTATTATACTTCTGTTTTAAGTTATCAAGTTCTGCGTCGACTGAACGCAAGTAAACCCACAATGTGGATATTCTTTTTTGTAGCTCTTTTATTTCTGTGTCTTGTATGCTGATAATATCTAATATATTTTGAATAGTTTTATTTTCTTTCATGTTTATACTTCTCCTTTGCAGATTTTATCTAATAACTCTAGCTTTTCTTTTACTGCGTACTTATCTCCATCAATACCGAAATATTCCTTAACACTTTTAAGCGTCCAGTGTCTATTTGGCTTAATTCCTTTAATGAATAACCCCACACCAACCTTACTAGTAATCAAATTAAATCTTGCAATATTAGGGTTATTTTCTACATCTATTAAAAACCTACAATCTTCTTGTATATCTATTTTGTTTAGCATTTTTATTGCTCCCTATTTTATTATTTATTCGTTCGTGGTTCGTTCACTCATCTAATATACAAACACTACATATATATTATACTATATTTTATTTATTTTGTTTATTAGATATATTAGACATATATTAATGCGTTGTTAATTAACTAACCAAGAGGTAAAACATGTTAAAAGAAATAGTAGAAGAAATAAAAAAGAACGAAGAAAAAGCAACAAAATTGCATGAGATTATTAATCTAATTGGTGGCGATTGTTGTTTAGACAATGTAGTAACAAGAGTAAATGGAATAATAAGTGATAATCCACTTAATCCTAGTGTAATAAAGGCACAATTAGAGGACTTACAATATGATGTAAATGAAGCAGAAAGTGAGTACTCTGATAAATATAGCGACATAGAAAGTGCCGTGAGTAATTTAGAGTATATTTCAAGTGAATTAGATAGCTTATATAATGCACAAAGAGGTGTCAATAACTTACTTCAATCCATAGAAGATGCAGAGATGGATAAAAAAGCAACAGAAGAAACAACAGAAGAAAATACAGAACAATAAACAAGGGAATAAATGCCTAGTTATTAATTTAGCTAGGCATTTTTTTAATATGAATATGAACAAAGAAAAATTTTTAAAAGAGCAAATTAAGAGTTACGAGAAAATGCATATAGCTAGTTGCGAATATGTATCTAAACTTGAGAAAGATATAAAGAGATTAGAAAAATCACTAGATGATGCTAATGAAATTATTGAATTTTATACTTCAAGAGTTATTAAATAAAATGGATAGAAGAACATTATTAGGATTATGGGTAAATGCGATTGAAAATGGTAATAAAAAAGAAGAAAAAAGAATTATGGACATGATGGCCAAAGAACAAAAAAATTATAGTGAAATGAAGCAAAAAAGAGGCTTTTTTACAAATAAGAAAAAAGGAGATAAATAATGAGCAAAGCAGAAGTAGTAGATAAAATCAATAAGACAAGATTATTTGCGTCATTTAGGAACAAAAAAGAACTAAATGATAGATTGAAAGAGGTATTTGAAAAAATGCCTAAAAAACACCAAAATGAACTATGGTTATTCATAGGACAATTTGAATCAACTCTAGCAGAGGGCTTTAGTGATGAAAAAGATAATGAAGAAGAAGGGAGATAAAAATGGCGATAGTAAAAAGAACTGAATATTCGTGTGGTGGTATGGCTTGGGATTGGACAGATGACTTACCTCAATGTGACCATTGTGGAGCAAATGCAGAAGAAACAGAATTATCATCTACTGCTCATAGTGGTGGCGTTATATGTGGCGATATTAGTTGTTGGAATGACTATATGATGAGTAATGTGTTTACAGATATAATAGAGCCAAATGAGATTGATGTGGTTGTATGTGATGAATGTGGAGAAGATGAATCTACTGCATATTTTACAAGCGATAGACAAGAGTGTGATGATTGCATAGGAGATGAGTAAATGAGCAAATACCTAGTAACAAATAAAAAAGATAGTGAAGGATATTTAATACAAGCAAAAGACTTTCAAGAGGTCAATACATGGGTAGTAAATCATCTAGATTTATCAAAAGAGTGGAGTGTAACAGATTATTTATCAAGAGATTGGTATAAAGGAATAGAATAAAATGGATATAGCATTTACAGAAAAAGAAATAGATATGATTTGTAAGTACTACGGAGTATATAATTTTGAGGAAGATGAAAATATTCTAACATATAAAGAAAGACAAATACTAGTAGAAAGATTTGTAAAAGAGTGGGATGAAAAAATAGAAAAAGCATACGAAGATATATTTATATATCCAAACTAATAAAAAAGGGAGAGAATAATGTTTGATTTAGAAAAGCTAATAAATGATATTGCGAAATATCAGAAAGTACAGATGAAGAAAAAGAAGAAAAAAGAAATAACAATTAGAGAATTAGAAGTTGAATGTGAAGATGCACTAAATAAGTTAATAGAAAAAGATATAAGAGAACTTAAACAAGGAGGAAAATAACAATGGAGATGTTAGAACTACTAGATAATGCAGAAGATGGCTTTTTAGAGGGCATAAAGCTACTATTAAAGGACAATGAAGAACTAGATGGAGATGAGTGTGAAGTAGGAGATTTAATCTTTGAAATAGCCGATTCTGAAGTACCAATATATTACTCTGATATATTAAGTGTAGCACAATCAGATGTAGGACTTGCAACACAAGAGCCCGAAATGGAGTGCAAAACTGCGATAGGTTGTATTACTACAAATATATTTGCACATATACACGAACATTTAGAAACAGAGAAATACCAATTAATAGAAAAAGCAAAAGGAACGGAGGAATAAATGAAAATAGAAAAAGAATATTGTTTTAATTTTAGAGGAAGATATGGAAGCTGAATCACTAGAAAGTGCTTATGGTTATTTTTATAGCACATATCCACAAGTTAGCAAAGAAGAACTAGATGAAGCATATTGTGGGGAGGAGGAATAAATGATTACAGATAGAGGTAAGATATGGCTCATTATACTTGGGCTATCCATTTGGATTTGGTACGAAATAATAAACTTTTTTATATAAGGATGAAACACGAATGCTATGACAGATGTTATCAAATAATGTGCATATCTGATACAATCAAAGAAAGAGGTTACGATTTTGATTGCTATGAGGATTTATGGGAACAATCAAATGAAATCTATAATGAATGGGAAGAATGGGATATTGCGAACGATACTGATAAGTTAAGTTGGCTAGGCTCACTAAATAAATTTTTAGACAATAAGGAGGAACAAGAAAGATATAGAAGAATACTACAACGAGGAAGAAAATATATAGAAGAATACTGCAAGGAGGAAGAAAATGAAGAAAGCAGTTAAAAAATTAAAAGATATGCTTAAATGGAGTGATAGGATTGGGAGTGATGAAATTCATGAAATTCACACAATAATAAACTTATTAGAAGAAGGAGAAAGAAAATGAAAGTATATGCAGTATTTTATAATTATAATAATGAGATGCACTTTGAAGCCATAACAACAGATTTTAACAAATGGTTAAAAGAGCATAATGAACAAAGAGAAGCAGAGGGTAATTTACTAGATAATGTAGATGATTTTGCAGTATATGAAGATAAAATATAAGGAGAAAGGAAATGAAAATAGATTACCACGAAATGAGAGTAAAAATAGCTAGTCGTGAAGCCGAAAATATGACTGGTAATGATGTTATAGAAATGCTATTAAATGGATATGATGGTTATATGTATGATGACAATAAAACTATTAAAGAAATTTACATAGATATATTCGGAGACGATGAATTTCCAACGACAATAGAAGGAGAAAGAAAATGAGTAAAGATATAGGCAACAAATGTGTTTACTGCTTTAGAGATACATCTTTTGGTAGTGGATTATTTGTAAATAGAATATCTGCGTTAACTGATGATTATGACGGATATTCTTGCATAGAGTGTCAATATATTCCAGAGGAGCACGAAGAAGATATAAAAGATACAGAAAACTTATTAAGACATGAAATAGAACAAATAAAGGGAGAGTAATATGAATATTCAAGTAACACAAGAAGATATTTGGAACGGAAAAAGAGGTTGTGGTAGAAAATGTGCAGTAGCACTAGCAGTTAGGAGGGAACTTTTAAAGCAAGGAATGGATTTGCACCCCTACATTGAATCGTGTGGAGCAATATGGCTTTATAATGATTATCCACTTGTAGTTATTTGCCCAACAAAAGACCATGACTTTGTTTTAGAAATCACAGAAGATGGGGGGTTAGCTGATGTACAAGCATTTATTTATGATTTTGATGAAGCATCAACGACACACCCAATAAACTTTAACGCAACAATAAGGATAAACAAATGAGCGAAATATTATATGAGACACTATATACAATAGATTCAATAATAACAATTATATTAAAATTAATGGGATTAATAGCTATTCATATTTGGGTAGTTTTCAACAAAACAAAGGCAAAGGAGCAGTAAATGAGACATAAAGATGTAATAGATGTATATAACAACCTAATAAAGCAGTTAAGAGGCAAACATGGAAAGAGCGTACACATAAAATACCCAAGTGGTAGCGAAAATATAATTGTTCGAGATTTACACGCCACAGAAGACTTATTTAATAGGTTGGTAGAAAGAAGAAACTATTTATTAGGGAGAAGGTAATATGATAGAAATAATATTTATATTGCTTCTTATCATATCCTTCGCAGAGATGATAATAAAAGGGAGAGAATAACATGGGAAAAATGAAAGAGTTTATAGAAGACTTCTTAGACATAGCGAATAATGAAATGAAAGATAAGTATGAGCATAAAAACTGGGATTTTGACAATCTCCCAGAGGTCGAAATTATGTTTGAAGTTATGAGAAGATTCGAAAAACAAGAGAAAGATAAGAAGAGAGATGCAAAATAATTTACGAATTACTTGCATGAGTATATTTTATATATTAAAATATATGAGTTAATTGACAATGATTTGGGAGATATTGACGATTCATGTTAGGCACGTTACAAAGTAACAGATGCATTGAATATTGGAAGGGTCAAGCTCCCAAATAAACTTAACAATAAAGGTATGAGAATGAGTGAGAAAAAGCATATAATACTAACGAACATGGACATTAAACTTTGGAATAAGTTTAAAGGTGTTTGTTATACTAATGGAGACCCTATGAATAAGGTTGTCTCACATTTAATTGAGCAATATATTCAAAGGAAATCAGCTTAAATGAAATGTCCAGTAGACATAGAAAAGCTATATAACGACTATATTGCCGTCAAAAACGAAGAAAACTACAAGAATAGGTATGAGGGTAGGGAGCAGTATTATCACGCTTCTGGGGCTGGTTCTTGCTCTCGAAAGCTATATTACGAGTCTATTGAACAAGCTAGTACTACAAATCCATCAAATGAAAGGTCTAATAGAATTTTAAGATTAGGTACAATTGTACATGAAGATTTACAAGCATCACTTTCCGATACTATATATAGTACTAATATAGATAGTACTAATATAGATAGTACTAATCATAATGAGTCTATCTATTATAAAGAAAAAGAAATATATAATTTACAAAAAGAAAGTTTTGAGTTTCACATTGAAGGTGAAATTATGCTTCCAGAATTGAATGTTAGAGGTTTTTACGACCTTGTGGCCGTAAGTAAGGAATCTGGTAAAGTCTACCTTATAGACTTTAAAACCATGGCGAGTTATTCTTGGTCTCTAAAGTTCGGCAAAAAGTATTATCAGCCCAATTCTAACGTTCATCAAGAGGTTCAGTTGGCTACTTATGGGTTGTTTGTAGAGAGAGAGTTTGGGCGGCTTGATGGTATGTGGCTTTATTACTACAACAAAGACACATCTCGAATGAAGGCTTCTCCAGTTGCCCTATCTATGCTTAAACAAGCTAGGGTATTCTGGGAAAATGTAAATGATGACCATAAAAATGGAGTACCAATGTTTAGACAAGGATTTTCTCCAGTTCAAGACTGGAATTGTAATTATTGTAGATTTCTTGACTATTGCAATCCTCCATTTTACAAGAGAAAGAAGTAATGGGGGTGGTAAATGGGTAGGGTTACTGAATTTATAGAGTTTATTAATGCAGATGAAATACCTACTGATGAGGAAATGCAATTTATGTATTCATATATAACCAAAACAGAAGAAATAAAGAAAATAAGAAAGAAGTATAGGAAAAAGCAAAAGGAGATAAATAATGGCTGTTAAAAAGAGAGAAAATACGTTTGAGATATTGAACAAAGTAGACGTATCTCAATTCACTAAGAAAAAAGGTAAGTTTAGCTACTTGAGTTGGTGTTTTGCAGTACAAGAGTTACTGCGAGTATGTCCAGAAGCTACATGGGAAGTTCATACTTTTAAAAATACTGATGACATAGAGCAACCTTACATGAAAACAGATACTGGATACTTCGTACAAGTGACTGTAAGTGTCAACGGTGTAGATAGAACGCAAGTACACCCAGTATTGGACAATAAAAACCAATCCATAGATAGTCCTAATGCTTTTCAAATAAACACGTCAATTCAGCGTTGTTTAGCGAAAGCAATAGCACTTCATGGTTTAGGTTTATACATCTTTGCTGGGGAAGATTTACCAGAATCAGACCCTCTTAGTAGCGAACAGAAGTATGAGTTAAATGAGTTGGCTAGTAACATAAAAGATGAGAGTATTAGAGATGGTATTTATAAAGCTATCAATGATGGTACTGTAAATGCCAATAATTTTACTAAATGCATGGAGCATTGTAATAAGATAATAAAAGAAGAAGGAGATAAATAATGGCTAGTACAAAAGATATGTTTGACGAAATGTTAAACGATACAGAAAGTTTCTTTATCCCTACAGAGGAAAAAGAAAAGCCAAAAAGGGAGTTTGCTCCCAATGTAGAAGGTGAGTTTCTAGGACATCTTCAAGATGCTGAGTGCAAAGAGGTATCTTGGGAAAGAGATGGAAAGAAATTCAAAGCGGTTGTGTACAACTACCAATTTGTAGTTGATGCAAAGAACTCTGCCAACACTTATCAGCTAAATAACGGAGATACCGTTAAAGGCGAAGAGTATTCTGGTAGAAGCTATAGAAGTAACGGAATCTTTAGATTTTTAGAGCCTAAAGAGGGAGACGATTTTGTTTCTAACGCTAAAGGCAATAAGCAATATCTATGGTTCTGCGAAACTTTAAACGTTGAGATACCTAGAAAAGTAGTTAAAATGGATGGTCAAGACGTTGAGGTACAAGTACTTCCGCAACTACAAGCTAAAGACATTAATGGAAAACCTGCTATCGGGGTGATAGGAAAAGGGAAGCCATATAAAAACAAAGAAGGTCAAGAGAGAACGCCTTACATGACTAAATTTGTTAAAACATGGAAAGATGGAGTGAATAAAGATGCAGATATTCCGTTCTAAAGATAGAAGAAAAAGGGTTACGTGGAGCAAGGAATTGCTCATTAACACACTTTATGGACTAGGCATGAAAGGAAAAAAGATTTCCGAGATTGTTGGGGTGTCGAGAGCTACCGTGTATAGACATATTCATAGGTAGCAATAATGGGAGATTTTACTATCCGTGAGGAAGTAAGGAGTGTTTTATGGGGTTATGAGCTATTACCCTTCCCTTGCACTTTGGTTCAGGTCTCCCAAATTTTAGGTAGCACTAGGGTTCTGGTGTTATCTCGTCGAAAAGAGAGTGGGGTGGTCAAGGGGCTTAAATGTTGCTTGGTGCAAAACCACCCCTAACTCGAAAGGATAATTATGAATTGTTGGCATTGTAATACAGAATTGATTTGGGGCGGAGACCATGACTACGAAGATTATGGCATGGAGGGAGAAGGTATAATATCTAATTTATCTTGTCCTAATTGTAGCAGTTTTGTAGAGGTTTACCTACCAATACTTGATGAAAAGAAGACTAATTGCAATATATGTCACAATAAAGTTTATAAAGTTTGCATGTGCAAACCAGTAGTAAACGAGAGGAATGATAATGAATAGTAAGACTTGGGATAGAATTAAATACTGGAAAAGAAAATACGATAAAACACCTAATGGTTGGGCAGTGAGCCTAATGATTGGTAAAGAATATAATGCAAAGAAAAGGGATAAAGATGCATAGACAGACAATGCACAGATTGATAGAAGATATTTTTAACGAAGTATTAAGAGTTCGAGATGCTGGTCAAACAGAATACGCCAGAGATAGGAAGAATGTATTTGCGAACTTTGAAAGGGTTGCATCCTTTACCGCAACTACAAGAGAGAAAGCATTACTTACATATCTAATAAAACACATTGATGGTCTTTGTGCCTATGCTGATGGTCATAGGTCTCAAAGAGAAGATGTTAGAGGAAGACTCACAGATATAATTGTATATTGCCTACTATTTTGGGGTATGGTTGAGGATAATGATAAAAAAGAAAGCGAACTTGAAGACTAAGGTTTGCACTAAATGTTTAAAAGAAAAACCAGTAGAGAAATTCCATTGGAAAAAAAAAGATATAAAGAGAAATAAACAATGTGGAAAATGTATAAATAAGTATTGCAAAATGCATTATGGAAAAAATAGAAAAAAATATAAAGAAAAAGCTAGAATACACAATCAAAGATATATCCAAGAGGGTAGAATGTTTGTAAGGGGACTAAAAATGAGCAACTCATGTGTTAAATGTTCCGAATCTCATCCAGACGTTTTGGAGTTTGACCACGTAGAACCGAGTTCAAAGAGTACTGATATTTCATACATGGCTCAACATGCATACTCTTTAGAAACTATTGAAAAAGAAATAGCTAAGTGTGTATTGCTATGTGCTAATTGTCACAGAAAGAGAACGGCTTTGCAAAAAGATTGGTATCAATATAAAATACAAGGAGAAGAATAATGGGTAGAGCTATAGATATGGAAAACGACATCTATAAATTGAAGCAAGAAGTAAAGGAATTAAAAGACATTTTAAAAGACATACTAGAAGGAGTAAAAACTGATGGCAAAAACGAAACCAAAAAAACCAACACTAAACGAAGTAAAGCAAGTAGTGGAAAATCTGATACACGACCTAACGATAGTGAATAATAAAGTTGATACTGTATCTTTAATATTAAATGACTATGTGCTTTTCAAAGACGATGTTGATGGTTTTACAGAGTTTTTAAAAGAAAGAAAGGAGAAAGCAGATGCTGAGCAAGGAACTACTAATAAGAGTTCTAAATGAGCATAATTGGGGGATGTTCCTCAAGAATAGCCCATTGCAAGAAATGTCTACATCTAACGTTGGAATGATATATAAAATCAACGAAATAGATATAGACAATGTTGTTAAGGCATATAATGATATGCTCGATAGTTATGTAGATAAACCAGAAGAATAAAGGGAGAAAATAAATGAACCGAATCCAAGATGAGTCCACAGAGAATGTGGTCTTAGGGAGCCTTATCCTCAATCCGACCGAATACGATGCTGTCGCACACTACATTTCAGACATAAACGTATTCTCGCAAAAAAGAGCACAAGCCTTATGGCTAAAGCTTAGAAAAATGATAAAGAGTGGAGCTAAAATAGACACTCTCACAGTCTGTAATTCAATTACTGGAGATGACCAATTAAAAGGCATAAGCAAAGGCTATGTTGTAGATTGTACTGTGGATGCATGTGCCTTGGGCATGACAGAAAGTTACGCACAAAGTATATACGAGAAGTATTTACTAAGAAAGATTGTAGATGAGGCTGATGATATAAAGAATAATGTAATAAATCATGGTAAAGATGTGTACGAATTAATATCGCATACTCACACATTGATGGGAGAATTAATACGAGTTAGACCAGGGGAAAAATTTAGTATAGATGGTGCAATGAAAGATACAATTAATACGATGAAGGATGGGTCAAATCGGATGATAAAGACTGGCTACAGAGAGATAGACGGTCTTGCTGGTGGGTTAACTAGAGGAGAGATTACTATTGTAGGGGGGAGACCAGGGCATGGTAAAACCACTTTTCTAGTTAACATGCTAGCATCACTTATCAATGGAGGCTATAAAGTAGCTATGTTTAATCGTGAGTTGCCCAATACAGAAGTGATTAAGAAGCTTATATGTATAGAGAATCCTCGACTTTTATATAGAGATGTAAGGAGGGGGATTATAGACAAGGAAGATAAAGGATTTATTGAAGAATTAAAGAAAGCAAGTCAAAAAATTGCAGAAAAGTATTCAGAAGATAGATTTATTATGTTTGACAATATTAGAGACTTGCCGAAAACTGCATCAGAGGTAAAGAAATTCAAACCAGATGTTATTATAGACGATTACATACAGCTAGTAAAACCAGTAGGAAAAGAAGATACTAGAAGGTTACAGCTAGAGACAATATGTAATGATTACAAGTGGCTTGCAAAAGAAAGTGATTGTTCTGTAATTTTGGCTTCACAGCTCAATAGACACCTAGAGTCAAGAGCTAGAGAGTCGAAACGACCACAACTCTCTGACTTGGCAGAATCTGGAGCAATAGAGCAGGTAGCAGAGAATGTATTCTTTGTATATTACGCCTACAAAGTAGACCCAGCTATGCATAGCAAGAACGAGATTAAACTTGTTGCTAGTAAAGTAAGGTACGGAGAGTCTGATGAAATAGATTTATCTTACAAGGGTGATATTTGTACAATTTATGATAACTGGTCATTAAATAATTTTAGGGAGCCACATGAAGAACAAAAAATCCCATTCACTTAAAATAATAGCTATAGACCCAGGTAAAAGCGGAGGTCTATGTGTTATACAAGACGATTTTATTGAGGCTAAAAAATGCCCAAGCACAGTTCACGACATGTCTCTGCTATTCGCGTTAGCAATAAATGAGACTCCTCCTTATTTCATCCGCGTCGTACTGGAAAAAGTTTGGGCTAGGCCTCATGACGGAAGAGCATCTATATTCACGTTTGCTGGCAATTATGGGCAATGGGAGGGCATTATAGCATCGCATGAATTAGATATAGACTATGTAACACCTCAAGCATGGATGAAAGCTTGTGGAATACCAAAGAAAATGACCAAAAAAGACAGAAAAAACTACATAAAAGACCTTGCAAAGAAGTTGTACCCAGAACTAGGAAGGAAAATTACACTAGCTACAGCAGATGCTATTGTATTGGCGGACTATGGAAAAAAGAAATATGATAACATTGTCTGATATAGATGAGTGTTTTGGGCCACTTTCAAGAGTAGGGGAAGGGGGTAAATTGATACCATTAGAATACGAAGAAATGAAGAAGTTTGATTTAGACCTTAAATTCGGGCATTTTGGGGAAGATTTTGTCCGAGACATGCAAAAGGGTAACACTAAGATAGAAGTTAAGACAGAGCGGGATAAATGGAAGTCTACGGGCAATATAGCTATAGAGATACGATATAATGGGAAGCCTAGTGGATTATCTACTACTGGTTCTGAGGTATGGATACATTTATTATCTTACAATGGTAAGATAGAAGGTGGATTCATATTTAATGTTGATAATTTAAAGGAAAAGGTAAGTAGATTATACAAAGAAAAGAAAGCAAAGCTCGTAATGGGTGGTGATTTTGATGGTAGTCAGATAATATTGCTACCAATAAAGGAATTGTTTTAATAAAAAACTATTGTATTGCTTTTTAAATGCCTTCTGACGCTTTTCTTAGCTTGTTTTAGTAAATCTGGGTCTTTTAAATACTTATCTATATGTTTATTTAATCCCATAATTTTAGCATTATAATCATTTGTAGCACTTTTCAATTCTTTTGCATAAACTTTTGCTCTCTCTGGGTCTTTAGCTAACCATTTATACCAATTAACCCTTACTTCTTCATTCAGCTTTTTATTTGAACCAGAGTATTTTTTATCTAAATCGTAAGGATTTGGGTGGAAAGAGGTTATATCCCCATCAAGTTGTGATATAGCTTTCTTTAAAAATATTTGAAAGTCACCTAAAGTAAGAGCTCCATCTTTTGGAGTGTCTTGTCTTTGCATGTCAGCTGCCAAAGTAAACATTGTAGTTACATATTGTTTTGCTATATCATCAACGTTTCCGCTCATAAATACAGTTTTAAAATCTCTATATAAATCACTACGTGTACCAAGTTTACTAGAATCATTTCCCTGGTAAGAAGTGTTGCTTGTTTTATTAGGATACATTTCATCTAAATAATCATACTTTAATGTTCTATATTTATTATATTTAATTTTATAGGGATTATTTATTTTCTCTAAAACTTTAATTGAATTTCTATATCCTGAAGAAATGGATTTTAAAAAGTCCTCAGTTGACTGTAATGCGGTCTTCTTACCTTGTATTGGAGCTCTTATTGCATCTACAAAACCATATATCCAATTTATCATAGCAGGATATATTGTCATTTCTGCTGCTTCTCCATCCATGAAACTAAATATTGAAGTTGCGACTCCAAGAGCCTCACCTTGTACTAGTAAATGTTTCGCCCATGTACCGTGATTAGAATTTTCTTTAGGCATTGGACTACCTAAAACATAATTATTCATTGCAGCTAGTGCATACCCTCCAATAAATGGGGCTAGTCCTATAGTTGCTAATCTAGCGTAATCTCCATGCTTATATGCTAGCTTAACATTTCTTGTAGTATTTTCTGATGCTGCATATGCCATCCTCCAAAACAGAGTTAAAGGCTTAGCTAATGGCCCATTAGCCCATACTGGCTGGAATAAAGATGTCGAAGCTCCCTGAGTATTGATATGTGCGTAAGTTGAAATTTGTTGCTCAATATTTTCTAACTCCAACTTAACCTTAGATTTTTCAAAATTATTTTTAAACTTGTGTCCTACTAATCCTTTGTTTCCGTATTTTTTTAAAAGTTTTATCTGTTCATCATCTAAGAAAAACTTTGATTTAAGCTCGTTAGTTGCTTTGGATTTAGATTTGTCGCTAAAATTTTTATGATGCAAAACATCTATTCTTTCTCTTGCGTATCTTTTTGCACCAGCTACAGCAATATATCTATTAGCATTCTCCGTAGGTCTCATTCCACCTAGCTTAAATACATTGTCCCACAATTTTGGAGCAAGTGTAATATCGTCAACATGCCTAAGTCCAACCTCTGTAAGACCTGTTAATCTTGCGTTCGCCCTAAAGTCTGAGTTCATTGCATCAATCATTCCACCCATATAGGTTCTGAAATTTAAAAACCCTATGTTTTGTATTTGACCTAGAATAAAGTTTTTTAATCCTGAAGTTGGGAAACCAAGAGCTGTTTTTGCAAATATAGAGCCGACATTATTAAGTCCCCTCCCAATCTCTCTGGTAGCCTCATTGTAGCTTCCATACTCTCCTAGCTGCCTATCAATTATTTTGCTTGCTGTATCTCCAAGCTCAGGAGATTTGTTTTGCAATTCAATTAATGTCTGTTGGGAGTCTAAATGTTCAGCCCCAACTTTCATTTTAATATTATATCTTTCTGGGAAATGCTCTATAGTTGCTAATGCTTTTGCTACACCTAATCCATATGCTTTTGTGCTACCATAACTTCTATCATACACTTCTATATTTTTTCCATCAATCTCTAAAAATTCAGGTAGCTTGTCACTTCTATTTTTAAAGAAGCTA
>VTLG01012379.1_pt1 | contig 20851 bp, 30 predicted proteins | sample 4694571 | NCBI WGS metagenome assembly VTLG01 (sample SAMN12604809, study PRJNA352737) | marine metagenome | biome: ENVO:00000447; feature: ENVO:00000209|ENVO:00000569|ENVO:01000036; material: ENVO:00002151; isolation source: viral sequences binned using virsorter ... | reverse complement strand
ACTACCTAGCTATAACCTATTGATTTTATTAGGTTATTTCTATTGTGAGTTAATTAGGGGTCGTATGACCCACTACCCCCCTATAGGTTACCTGTGTACAGCCCCGACAGAAAATTAGGGAAATACAACCATAAACCAGAGTTTGCCCATTGTATATAATAGACACTCTCATACTAAATAATAAAAAATGTAATGAAATCAGTAAATTAATCTATAAACACAGTCTTCTTGTGTTTGATTTTACGTATAAAAGGTATCTTTTTATTTTTAATTACCTGCATTCTTAGTTTTCTAAGAGGAATACTAATAGGATTGCGTATGGAGAATATATGTTTCTTCTGTTTCATTGCAGGTTCGACCATAATATTAAATATGTACCCCAGTTTTTGAAAAAAGGGGGTGGAGTATATGTTAAAGGGGGGGAGGGGAGTATGTATTTTATACTATGTTTAACTACCTGTGTCAATATGGCTTATAATTTTAGTGTAATTTTAATATTTTGTGTTGTATTTTTGTTACAACATAAATAAACCTTTTACAAAGTGTTGTTTTTGTGATACAATATAAAGATTATGACAAAAAGTACGAGACACAACTCTATTTTAGAACAAATTTCGTATGAATACAATGAATTTGGACGATTTAAGACGCATATCCCTAGTCATACAGTGTACTATGTCAGGGCGGCGTTAAAAGAACGTACTGGACAGGACTTTAGCATTGAGGATGTTGAAAATGCGTTGGTGGCAGAAGGAATGTTGCGGTATGAGGGAGAAAATGACTCCTAGTTGTGCGACCACTGTACTTATACCTGAGGGGTTCGCTGCAGGTTCTGAACAACAACAGGGCGGAGCTATCGCCAACGTGCTCCGTCCATTTTTTATGAGGATTAAATGACACCAGAAAAGTTAGATTCTTGGAGAATAGTACCAAGAGCACTTATATTAAGTTATATGGTTGTATTTTATCAGACTTGTAACTGGTTCATGAATTTACCAGACCCTAATAATGCTCAGGCAGGGTTTGTATCGGTTGTAGTTGGGGCAGGAGCGGCCTGGTTTGGACTTTATGTTAATGGTGGTAGAGCATCTGTACAAGTTCAAGCAAAATCAGAAGTAAGGGATAATGTATAATGTCTAAAGAAGGCGCAATAATTAATGAATCACAATTATCAGAATTTTTAAGCAATGCAGGCAAAGGTAAAAACTTTCCTGAAGGAACATCATTTAGGTACTACCCCGAAACAATTAAAGTTGTTGGAAAAAGAGGCAACATTATAGAAAAAAATAATAATGGCACTATTAAAATAACGCAACAAATTAAAGATTTAAATAATGCAACATCTGTAGTTGGCGGAAAAATTGTTAAACTGCAAAAAAAGAGAGTAGGAGGTAGACCAACTCCTACAAGAGATACGGTAACTAAATTTACAAAAGATAAAAAAGGTAAATTAAAACAAGAAACTGGAAAAGATATTGACTTCGATTTAAAAGATATGGGCAATATTGGTTCTATGTTTGGGATGGGAAGCCAAACAATGAAAAAAGATTTAGAGTTGTTACGTGAAAAGCGAAAACCTTCTAAAGAACGAAGAGAAGCTGATAAAAAAGAAAGATTTAGAAAAAAAGAAGAAAAGAGTTTAAAAAAGAAAATATCTAACAAAGCATTTAGTCGTGGCAGTGTCATGATTGATTACCGTAAACGTACTGGGGGATTATTTTCATGATAATACCTTGTTCAAGATGCACTAATTATCAACTGTGCTCATCAAATGGAAAGTGTTTAAAAATATAATGGGTATATATACTGATAGAGGGCAGATACCTTGCGGTATGACTTGTGCCACTCCTAAGGAGTGTAAAGATAATGGTAAATGCGCGAAGGAGAAAGAATGACTATATCACCTAAAAAGAAAAAAGTAATTAATAAAGTAGCTGGAAAATTACGTAAAGCTAGTCAAGCTCATGCTAGCCAAGCTAAAACATTATCTAAATTAAAAAAAGGTGGTAGTCGTGTAAACGAAGCTGGTAATTATTCTAATCCTACTATGCGTAAGAATTTATTTAATAAAATTAAAGCTGGAGGTAAAGGGGGAAACCCTGGACAATGGTCAGCTAGAAAAGCACAGATGTTAGCTAAACAGTATAAAGCCAAAGGTGGGCGTTATACTTAATGGCTAAAGACCCGAAAGTAGGAACTGGTAAAAAGCCAAAAGGTTCTGGTAGAAGATTATATACGGATGAAAATCCTAAAGATACAGTAAGTATTAAGTTTGCTACTGTTGCAGATGCAAAAGCAACAATTGCAAAAGTAATGAAAGTTAAAAAGCCATACGCTAGAAAAATACAGATTCTAACAGTTATGGAACAAAGAGCTAAAGTGATGGGGAAGACTGAAGTTGTTAGATTAGCAAAAGCTGCTAAACTAAAACTCAAACGACAAAAGGAGAAAGCGTCTACTTAATGCCCTATCTAATTAGTGATATCCCACATTTTAAATGTTGGGTGCGTAAAGAATACACTTGTAATCATGAACAATACCACGGTGAATTTATACATGGTATGGCAATTGCAGTAAATACAATACCAGACAGATGTCTTAGTTTTCAAATTATATTTACAGGATGCGAAAGCGACTTTGACGATAGTGAAAATGTACATGGTGGTGCAATGTGGGCAAGAATGCCAATTACAGCACTAGTAGCAGATGAGATGTATGAAGAATGGCCTGAAACAATGGCAACTCATCTAGCACAACCTTGGGACTGCAGTTCTCATCACCATTCGATTGTTAGAATGGAAAGAGTAAGTTCAAGTCCTTGGATATGTAAGATTGACGGTGAATTTTATCAAGGTAAATATTTATTCACAGTTGATTACACAGAAAGCGACATAGCTGATGACCCAGCGCAACATAAGCAGAGTCACGTACTTCAGCTAACGGACGCAGGTAAATGGACAGGTAACATTGTTGCCTTGCCTAATAATAGAGTAAGGGCGACAAGTCCTGCTTTATGGGAGACAGGTGAAGGTCCGCCAGACTTTAAGCCTAGTCAATATGCACACGCTGCAGAAATACATAATAGTTATTTAGACCCTGCAGTTACATTTGATAATCTATATGCAAAGGAGACTAATAAATGATGAAGAAAAAAGGATATGCTCGTGGTGGAGCTAAAATGAAAAAAATGAGAGCAGGCGGCGGAAAGATGCCTATGGCTAAAGACCCTAAAACTGGAAAAATGGTTCCAACTTTTGCTATGGACGGCAAAGGCAAAATGAGAGCTGGTGGAGCTAAAATGGCTATGAAGAAAAAAGGCATGGCTCGTGGCGGCACTAAGAAAATGATGGGTGGCGGAACTATGAAGAAAAAAGGTTACGCTAGAGGCGGCACTGCTAGAAGAAAGTAATGTCCCTTAAAGCACCACAGCAATCCCTAAAAAATTGGGGAAAACAAAAATGGAGAACCTCTTCTGGTAAACCCTCTAAAGGTAAGAGGAGGTATCTCCCTGATGCTGCTTGGAAAGCTCTTAGTCCTGGTGAAAAAGCTGCGACTAATAGAGCTAAAGCTGCAGGCACTCGTAAAGGTAAACAGTTTGTAAAACAACCTAAAAAAATTGCCAAAAAAACTAGAGCATATAGGACATAATATGGCTGAATATCAAGGAAAGACAGTTAAACTTAATACCCCTAGACCTATACGAAAAGGTGAACCTGGGCATGGTAGAAAAAAATCTGTTGTATTTGTTAGAGATGGCGAAAGAGTAAAAAGAGTTATGTTCGGTGACCCTAATATGCCAATTCGCAAAGATAACCCTGCAGCCAGAAAGAATTTTAGAGCACGACACAATTGTGATAACCCTGGACCAAAAACAAAAGCTAGATATTGGTCATGTAAGGCATGGTAAAATTATTGGATAAAATTATTAAATGGCTAGATTCTTATACTAAAAAAAGAGTAGAGTATCTTTCAGGTAAAGGTAAAAAAGATGATTAGTGCCATAACAAGCATATTAGGTTCAGTTGGTGGATTAGCTACATCTTATATAGATGGCAAAACTGCTGTACAAAAAGCTGAAGCACAGATTCGTATGAAGGAAGCAACAGGCGAGATTGATTGGGAGCTTGCTGCTATAAGAGCCACACAGAGTTCATGGAAAGACGAATGGCTGACTATAATTTTTACACTACCTATGGTACTCTGTTTCTGCGGTGATTGGGGACGACAGGTCGTGACTGATGGGTTTATCGCTTTGCAGAATATGCCTGATTGGTATCAAATTTCGTTGGGTGCGATAGTGGCCGCATCGTTTGGGATACGGTCTGTCAGTAAGTTTTTTGGAATGAAGAATAGGAAATAAACTTGCACATATAAGATATGAAGTAAGATTTATAGGGGAACGTAGATACCCCTTAACAAAATTTAAATACCATAATAAATGGGCAAAAGAAAGGAAAGAGCGACATGAGTTTTATGTTATCACAAAGAAGTCTAGGAAGACTAGATGGCGTAAAAAACGAATTACACTCGGTAGTCTGTAAAGCTATTAAAATTAGTAAAGTAGATTTTGGTGTAATATGTGGCATGAGAACACATGAAGAACAAAAAGCCTTATACGATAGTGGGGCAAGCCAAACTATGAAATCAAAACACCTTACTGGAGATGCCGTCGATTTAATGGCCTATCTTAATGGAAGGGCGTCATGGGAAATTTCGTTTTATGATGACATAGCTGATGCAATAAAAGAAGCCGCAATTCAAGAAGGTGTCAGTATAAAATGGGGAGCTGCTTGGAGTGTAGAAGATATTAGACAGTGGGAAGGCACAATGGAAGAAGCTATGAATAATTATGTAGACCTAAGACGTAGTCAAGGTAGAAGACCATTTATTGATGGCCCACATTTTGAGCTTTCATAATGGGATTGTGGCTACCTATAATACTGATGTGTTCTGCTCCTTATGCACAAACTTGTACTGTTATAACAGGTAATGAATTAGTTACAACACAAAAACAATGCTTTGAAGAGTCTATTAGAAAAGCAAAGATAGCTATGGAAAGTCCTAGTGTGTTTCAAGCAAAACCAATGTGCCAGATTATTCCAAGTAAAGTATTACCAGAAAAAGGAACTGATTTATGAATTGTTGGGTATGTAATACAGAATTAATTTGGGGCGGAGACCATGATATAGAAGAAGAAAATGAAAATTATAGTATAGTAACTAATCTTTCATGTCCTAAGTGTGAAGCACATGTTGATGTATATCATTCAAAATTAAAGGAAGCACATAATGAAAAAAATGCATAGACGAATGAGTATAGGTGGATTAGCAGGCATAGGTAATCCTAGTAGTGGTAACTTAACTGGTAAATCTCATATTACAGCGTTACCTACTAATACTGAAACAAGCCAACAAGCTAATACTATGCCTAATGCATATATGGCTGCAAAACTAAAAAAGGGAGCAGTTAAGTTAAATAATAACAAGTCTAAACCTAAATCTAAAACAGAAGTTGCAAATTTACTTCAACTTCGTATTAATGACAGGAGAGTTGATAAGTATATTAATAAATATAATAAATTATTAGAGCAAGGTACAACTCCCGCAGATGCAAAAAAACTTATTATGAATGAAATAAAGACATTAAAAATTCCTTTAGGAACTTTAAATATTAGAAAGTCATAATGCCAGAATTTAGATACACGAATGCAAAAGCAGATTTAACAGGAACATCGCTGACAACAGTTTATACTGTGCCTGCTAAAAGTTATGCTATTGTACATTCTATATTAGTATCTGAAGATTCTGGAAATGCAGATACAATTACTGTTTCTATTACAGATGCAGAATCTAGTCCTGCAACTTTTAGTCTTTTTAAAACAAAATCTATATCAGCTAACGGCACTTCTGAACTTTTAACAAATGAATTAGTATTAAAAGCTAGTGAAATATTAAAGTTTCAAGCAGCTACGGCAAATAGATTACATGTAGTTGTATCACTACAAGAATACTATACAGGTATTGGATAATATGGCGTTTAAAAGAAATTATCGTAAAGAATATGATAACTACCAAGGTAGACCAAATCAAATAAAAAGAAGGGCGAGCAGAAATAAAGCTAGGTCCATTATGGCAAAACGAGGACTTGTAAAAAAAGGTGATGGCAAAGATGTACATCATACAACAGGTAATCCTATGAATAATTCTAGGCTATCTGTAAAAAGTAAAAACAAGAATCGTTCTTTTGCCAGAACTAAAACTGCAGGAAAGAAAGCACGTAATGCCTAAAGAATTAACAGATTTACAAGAAAAATTTTTAAATGCATTGTTTGGTGAAGCTAAAGGTAACTATGCAAAAGCAATGCGAATTGCTGGATATGCACCGAGTACAAACTCCCATGTAATTATACAATCTTTACGTTCTGAAATTATTGAACGTGCAGAATTAGAGATGGCGGCGAATGCACCAAAAGCTGTTATGTCAATGGTAGGAGTGCTAGATGACCCAACTGCTATGGGCAATAGAGAAGTATTAAGCGCATCACAACAAGTATTAGATAGAGTAGGATTATCAAAAGTAGAAAAACTAAATGTATCTTCTGATAAACCTATTGGATTATTTATATTACCAGAAAAGAAAAATGACGATAGCCAAGAAGTTGAATCCAACTAATAGATACGATAGAATGAGTGGACCTAAAGTTCCTTGGGGATATAAAGTTAGTGACTACGACCCATATCTTTTATTGCCAATAGATGAACAATTACAAGCATTAGATGAAGCCTACTCATATTTAAAACATTCTTCCTACGAAGAAGTAGCACGATGGTTAACAGAGTATACAGGTAGAAAAATTACAGGTATGGGATTGTGGAAGCGTGTAAAAAAAGACAAAGCGGATAAACAAAAGTATGTTAAACAAAAACGCTATGAAGCCAAGACCGAAGCGCAAGGTAACGTCACAACGCAAGCTAACGTCTGAGGAACGCAAACTAAAATCAGCTAAGTTAAGTCTTGTGCATGCACAAAAAAAGATTGCTAAGCTTGAAAAAAAAGAAGAAGAAGTTAGTTACGAAGAGGTTAATCCCAATTACGATGAACCTACAGTAACAAAACAAGACCCAACTATTTTGTTTGAACCTAATAAAGGTCCACAAACAGATTTTTTAGCAGCTCCAGAACGAGAAGTATTATATGGAGGAGCAGCTGGAGGTGGTAAGAGCTTTGCCTTAATAGTTGACCCACTAAGATATTGTACTAATAGTAATTTTAATGCACTAATACTAAGACGTACAAACGATGAATTAAGAGAACTAATACATAAAAGTCAGGAGATATATCCTAAGGCTTTTCCAGGTGCAAAATGGATGGAAAAAAAGAGTCAATGGACGTTTCCATCTGGTGCTAGAATCTGGATGACATATTTGGAGCAGGATAAAGATGTACTACGTTACCAAGGTCAAGCATTTACTTACATCGGCGTGGACGAACTTACGCAATACAGTACGCCATACGCTTGGGATTATCTCAGGTCGCGTCTTAGGACTGCAGACCCGAACCTACCTGTTTATATGCGAGCTACGACTAATCCTGGTGGTCCTGGTCATATCTGGGTTAAAAAAATGTTTATCGACCCTTCTATACCCAATCACTCATTTGCAGCGACGGATATCGAAACGGGTAAAGTATTACGATACCCTGATAACCACTCTAAAGCAGGGGAGTCGTTATTTAAAAGAAAGTTCATCCCAGCAAGATTAATAGATAATCCTTATCTAGCAGAAGCGGGTGATTATGAAGCAATGTTACTTTCTTTGCCAGAGGTGCAGAGAAAACAATTATTAGAAGGCTCTTGGGATATTGCAGAGGGTGCAGCGTTTGCAGAGTTTCAACGAGACAAACATGTGGTAAAATCATTTGATTTACCTAGTTCATGGAGAAAATTTAGAGCATGCGATTATGGATATTCCTCTCATACTGGTGTTCTTTGGTTTACCGTAGACCCCTCTACAGATACTTTAATCGTGTACCGAGAGTTATATGTTACTAAAGTCACTGCAAAAGAGTTAGCACATATGGTCATGGAGGCAGAAATTAACGATGGTAATCTTTCTTACGGTGTGTTGGACTCTAGCCTTTGGCATAAGCGTGGCGATACTGGTCCATCTTTGGCTGAACAAATGATTGTGGAAGGCTGTAGATGGCGACCATCAGATAGAAGTAGAGGCAGTCGAGTAGCAGGCAAAAACGAAGTGCATAGACGACTTAAAATTGATGAAGATACCAACCGCCCAGGTTTGGAAATATTTGACAGCTGTACTAATCTTATAGCTCAACTTCCTGTGTTACCATTAAGTAAACAAAACCCAGAGGATGTTGATACAAAAGCAGAAGACCATTTGTATGATGCGTTAAGATATGGTATAATGTCACGACCAGTTAGTAGGTCTATTTTTGATTATACTCCTGCAACGGAGGCGGCAAAATGGACTCCAGCTGACGCAACTTTTGGATATTAAATATGGCAGAACAAGAAGATAATGTAGAAGGCTTTATGGTAGAATCAGATAGTGATTCTAATTATTTAGCTGGGTATGTGCAGAAAAAATTTGAGGACGTAGAAAGCAGTCGTCGAGATGAAGAGGAGAGGTGGCTAGATGCGTATCGTCAGTATAGGGGCTTGTATGGACCTGAGACACAATTTACATCAACAGAAAAATCGCAGATATTTCTTAAAATTACAAAAACAAAAGTCCTCGCAGCATACGGACAAATTACAGATGTCCTCTTTGCAGGACAAAGGTTTCCAATCGGCGTTGAACCGACGCGTATGCCTGAAGGCGTAGAAGAAGCTGTACACTTTGACCCAAAAGCACCAGAAGAATTATTAGATGAATTAAGTAAAACTTACGGTTTTGCAGGAGATGGAAAAGAATTACCTCCTGGGGCAACTCAACAATCTATGAGAGATTTGTATGTTGGTAGTTTAAAAGAAGATTTAGAACCTATTGAAGATAAACTAAAACCTGGATATGGTAAAACAGCTACATCCCAAACAATAAGTCCTGCCCAAGAAGCATCTAAAAAAATGGAAAAACTTATACTAGACCAACTAGAAGAGTCTAGTGCATCTAAACACCTTAGGTCTACTGCTTTTGAAATGGCGTTGTTTGGCACAGGAATACTGAAAGGTCCATTTGCTTTAGAAAAAGAATATGCAAATTGGGATGACGAAGGTAATTATTCACCTGTTATTAAAACTGTACCTAAAGTAGAAAATGTATCTATATGGAATTTTTACCCAGACTCTGATGCTAAGAACATGGAAGAGTGCGAATACATTATTCAAAGACATAGACTAAGCCACTCTGAATTACGAGGATTAAAAAAACGACCATACTTTAGAGAAGATGCTATAGATGACTGCATCGGTATGGGAACAAACTATGTTCGTAAATGGTGGGAAACAGACCTAGAAGATTATAGAAACTCTTATAATGTTGACCGTTTTGAAATACTAGAGTATTGGGGTAACATTGATAAGAACATGGCTGAAGAAGCAGGTCTTGAAATACCTAATGAATTTGATAATGTTGATACATTACAAATTAACTGTTGGGTTTGCCACAATACTATACTACGTTTAGTAATTAATCCATTTACTCCAAAGCGTATTCCTTATTGTGCTTCACCATTTGAGTTAAACCCTTATAGTTTTTTTGGTGTAGGATTAGCAGAAAATATGACTGACACACAGCAATTGATGAATGGTTTTATGAGAATGGCCGTTGATAACGCTGTGCTGTCTGGTAATCTTATATTTGAGATAGATGAAACTAACTTAGTTCCAGGACAAGATTTAAGTTTGTATCCTGGAAAAGTATTTAGAAGACAAGGTGGTGCTCCTGGGCAGGCTTTGTTCGGTACTAAATATCCTAATGTATCTCAAGAAAACATGATGATGTTTGATAAAGCTAGGCAAATAGCAGATGATGCTACAGGCATACCTTCTTTTTCACATGGTCAAACAGGAGTACAAGGCACAGGAAGAACAGCGGCTGGCATATCTATGTTAATGGGAGCGGCGCAGTTAAGTATTAAGAGTGTTGTAAAAAATATAGATGACTATTTACTTCAACCATTAGGAGAAGCCTTCTATGCTTTTAATATGCAGTTTAATTATGACCCGTCAGTAAAAGGTGATTTAGAAGTAAAATCTAGAGGCACAGAGTCTCTTATGAAAAACGAAGTAAGGTCACAAAGACTACTACAATTACTACAAATATCTAATAACCCTGCATTAGCGGCGTTTGTAAAGTTACCTGTTGTGCTTAGAGAATTAGCAAAATCTATGGATTTAGATGCAGAAAAATTAATTAATGATGACAGAGAAGCATATTTACAAGCTGAAATAATTAAAGCTGCAGGCGCAGGAATGCAGGCACAACAACCACAGAATGTCCCTGGTATTAATCCACAAGACCCATCAGGGGGAGGCGCAGGTAATATTGGTGTAGGTTCAGCTCCATTACCAGAAGAACAAGGCTTTAGTGGAGTACCTAGACAAACACCTGAAACACCACCAGATTTTGGAGGAATGCAGTGACCCCTATAGTCGCAAAAAAATTATTAAGTTTAGTAAATACTAAAAAACACTTAGACGCACTCGATGAATATATGCAGGAAAGAACATTAGCTGCTCATTTAATAATGGAGCAGGCTACCGACCCTAAAGATTGGTATCAAGCACAAGGTGCAATTAAAGAACTTAGAAGACTTAAAACATTACGTGATGAAGTCACACAAGCTGCGGAGGACAAAAATGGCTGAAGATATGAGACCCCTATCAACAGATGATTACACAGACACAGAATTTACTGGGCAAAAAAAGAAATCACTTGTAGAACGAATGGGATTAATTCCATATGGAGGAAGAGAAAATGCTCCATTTATGAGAAACTTAAAAGCGGCAATAAATAAACTTGGTGCAACAGCACTAGGAGATAATGATGCTGTTATGGGAGCGTATAATATATCTAGAGAAGTAGCAGAGGGTTTAAAGTTTAAAGACAATGATAAAACAGAAGATACTTTACGTCATATATTATTAGGTGGACTTGTGGAATCTTCACAAGGTCAAGCATTTATTGCTGGTAGAGAGGGAGAAGATAAAGAAAGTAGAATTGACCACAACAATAATTTATTTGGTAAAGCACTACGTGAAAAATATCCTGATAGACAATCCTTTATTAATGCGGCTATAGCAACTGCAATAGCTGTTGGAGAAGGAAATATGAAAAACGTAGAAGAACTTAATGGTTTACTACCTATGTTAAGTATGGGAACTCCTGGTGATTTTCAAAGGGCTATGCCTCCGATGCCTGAAGATTTTGATGACCCTCGTCTATCAGACCAGGATTTACGTACTGCTCCTGCTCCTGCCCCGATACCAGAAAATATAAAAGAACCAGACCCAATGAAGTCTACAGATGATTATACCGTAACTCAAAAAAAAGGTGGCATTATGAAAGCTCAACAAGGTGTAATGCCAATGACTAAGGCAACCTCCAATCCTACAGGCAATAAACCACCAGAAACAGTAAATGTGCCAAGAGGAGTTGGCAGACCTAAAAATCAACCTGAGTCAAATGATATAAGAGATATAGCTATTGCAAAATTAAAAGACTCTTTAGGTCTTAAAAAAGGTGCTGTTAAAATTGATGAAGAATTAAAAGAAGGTACTAAACCAAAAGAATCTACAGGTATGTCTGTTATGATTGGTCTCGGTGCACCTGAAATAGATTACAGTAAAGGTGAAGAAGGTGACCCACCTCCAGGAGCTACTAAAAAAGAAGTAGCAGATGACCAAATGGTATTAATGAGTGAAGGTGAATTAGTTGTACCTGCTAATGTTGTAAGATATCATGGACTTGCAACGTATGAAGGTATGCGCAGAGAAGCATTATCTGGATTACAAGAAATGGAATTTGATGGACAAATATCATATATTGATGAGGGCAAAACTAAAAAGACTCGTGAAGGCGGCATTATGAAAGCTCAACAAGGTATAACTCCTTTACCAGCTGCAGAAGCTGCATCATCACAATTTTTAATGAAACCTACAGATATGGAAGTATATACTCCTGCAAGACCATTTCCTATTAGACCACTTGAACCACAACCTGTGTATCCTCAAGTATCTCAGTATACTCCAGTTTATCCTACATACGCAGGACTTGCAGGGTCTCCTAAAGTAGTAGCACCTAATATAGGTTATTACTTGCCAGAAGAACAGAGGTCATCTTTTATGAGACCTGATGCATATCCTACAGGTGTTGTTCCAACTGCTACATCTATAGGTGCGCCTCCTGTAGTAAATACTATTCCTTTTGATGATATGCTTTCATCTACACCTCCAGCAGCAACTACTACACAACCAACTACTACTACTACACAAGCAGAACCACCAAAAGTAGTTAGTGAGGAACAAGAGGATTACATACGAAGTGGACAAGCTGACCAAGAAATAGCCGAAGCTAATAGAATATCACAAAATTTACAACAAGGTAGGGCAGATGCTAGAGAACAAGATAGAAAAGATGCTTTAAGTGGTGGACGTCCAGAGTTTAAAGGAATTGATGCATTTCAAGAGGATGTAAAAAAATTATATGGACAAGATTTTACTAAAGAATTAACAGATTTACAAGATAAAACAGCTGAAGGTTTTAAAAATTTATTTAGAGGACCTGTAGATTTAAAAACAACATCTCCATTTGATAAAGATGCAGGTAAGTATGGAACTTTACCTTTATCTAATTTGCCTACCGCTTTTTTAGAAAGCATTACAAATCCACAAAGAGCAGCTATACGTAATGAAAATTACAATCCTAGTAAACTTGATATAGCAGCAGTCTTAAATCCTAGTATAAGATTTGATAGCAAAGCTTTACAAATAGAAGCAAATAAATTAACTTCAGACCAATTAAAACAATATGGATATGATGAAAATAATCCAAATACTGTGCGAGTAGTTACAGGGATTGACCCAGCTACAGGAGAGCAAATAGTTGAAGAACTTGGAACATACACTCCTGTAGATTCTGTTACTGGTTTAAAAATTGACCTGAAAAAAATTGGACAACCAGGTTATATGTCACAAGCTGCACTTGATGCAAGACAACGAAGAGAAGAAGCTAGTGACCGACGAGGAGAGTCAGCTGCTAGAAGAGCAAAAGAAACAGGGTTTGACAAACAAGGAATAAGTCAAATAAGTGCACAAGAAGTTCAAGCTTACAATAATATTAATAAGGCATTAAATCAAGGACAATTTGACCCTAACGGTGTTATGGGGGTTGAGCAGTATGCAGATTTTAAGAAAACAGGATTACAAATGAATGATTTCTTTAAGTTATCTAGAGCAGAACAATCTTTTTATGCCGCTGCTAGAACAGGTAGTACTGTAGAACCTTGGGTTATTGATTCTATGAGAGAAGGAACAACTCAAGCTTTTGATGATATGAATAGAACAAATAACGCTAATACTTTAAGAAGTGATAAATATGAAATTCAATCAGATAAACAATTTAAACCTGCAGATGCAAGAGAAGGTGTAGAAGTTAATGTTATAAGTTATTGGCAATCAAAAGAAGGCCAAGAAAAAGCAAAAGAATTAGGTGTAGAGGTAGGATAAAAAAACTGTTGCATACTAGATACACTTTGTGATATAATAGAAATGGCAGGACATTTATAAGGAGAAATTAATGAGTGAAGCGATTGGTGCTGTAAAGCAAGATATTAAAAAAGTTCCTATGCGATATAGCAGAGATACATCACACGAAGATGCAGAACTGAAAAGATTAGAAGAAGAAAGAGCATTAGCTTCTAAAAAAGAAATAGAAGCAAAAGAAGATGCTGAAGAAACAGCTAATCTAGATGCAGAAGAGAAAACTTTTAAAAAACGCTATGGTGATTTACGTAGGCATATGAACCAACGTGATGAGGAAAGTAAGAAAAAAATACAAGAACTTGAAGCACAATTAAGTTCGGCTACTCAAAAATCTATTAAACTGCCTAAAACTGATGAAGAATTGGCGGCGTGGTCTAAAGAATATCCAGATGTAGCTAAAATTATAGAAACTATAGCATCTAAAAAAGCTAAAGAGTTTGATTCTAATATTGAAAAACGATTACAGGCTATTGCAGAAAAAGAAGCAGAAGCCGCTAGAAAAAGAGCGGAAGCAGAATTAATAACTAAGCACCCTGATTTTGAAGAAATTAGAGCTGACGAACAATTTCATGAATGGGTAACTACTCAACCAAAATGGGTACAACAAGCATTATATGAAAATGATTCTGATGCACATGCTGCCGCTAGAGCAATTGATTTATACAAAGTTGATATGGGCATTATGGGAAATAAAAAGAAAAAATCCAATAACGATGCCGCAAAAGCTGTAACAACAAAAGGACAAAATAATGTTGCCCCTACAAAAGAAAGTCAAGGCAATCAATGGAAAGAGTCCGATGTTGCACAGATGAAAGCTCATGAATATGAAAAAAATGAGAAATCAATTATGGAAGCTATTCAATCTGGAAACTTTGTATATGACGTCACAAGACCACAAAGATAATTTTTTTCTTTACATTTATCTGTTTTTGTGATACAAATTATATATTTATGGCAACCTCTTAATAAGACAACTTGCCAAAAAGTGTCTACACAATAACACTTAATACTTTTTTTGAACTCTAAGTGTAGTAGAGTGTCTGATTTTTTTATACCTATTAACTACCCAGAATCTATCGCCCCTTTTGGATACCCTTAGAGCACTGGCCTTTTAGTGTTTAGAGAATCGGTTATAGCCTATTGGGAGACAATACAATGGCATTTAAGACAGCAGCTGGTTACAGTAGCTTACCTAATGGCAATTTTAGCCCTGTAATCTACTCGCAAAAAGTCCAGCAAGCCTTTCGTAAAAGCTCTGTTGTAGATAGCATTACTAATAATGACTATTTTGGAGAAATTGCGAATTACGGTGATACTGTTAAAATTATTAAAGAACCAGAAATCACTGTAAAGGAGTATGCTAGAGGAACTCAGATTACTCCACAAGACTTAGATGACGAAGATTTCTCACTCGTGGTGGACAAAGCTAATTACTTTGCATTTAAAGTAGACGATATTGAAGAAGCTCACTCTCATGTGAACTTTGAATCTATGGCTGCTGACCGTGCAGGGTATAGACTACGTGACCAACACGACCAGGAAGTTCTTGGTTATCTTTCAGGATTTAAACAATCCTCTCTGAATACTGTTGCAGGAACAGCTAATGATACCGTTTCAGGTTCAAAAGCAGTTTCAACTGCAGGTTCAGATGAACTATTAACATCTATGAAGTTGAAAAAGGGTAGCTTTGGTAACATCACTACAAGTAGTGCTGATGACCACTCTATTCCAATTCAAGCAAGAACTGGTGGAGCGACAGCTCTAGCCACAGCAACTGCGTCACCATTGCAAGTAATTGCAAGAATGGCAAGATTGCTTGACACCCAGTTTGTTGATACTGATGGAAGATTTCTTGTTTTACACCCTGTGTTTGTTGAAATTTTAAAAGACGAAGATTCTCGTCTTATGGATGCAGACTTTGGTGGTGACCAAACAGGATTAAAGAATGGTTTAACAATTGGCAAAATACATGGTTTTGATGTATATATGTCAAATAATTTACCTGCTAAAGGAACTGGCCCAGGAACATCTGGAACAGCTAACCAAGATAATAACTACGGTATTATCGTTGCTGGTCATTCTTCATCTGTAGCTTCAGCTTCACAAATTACGAAAACAGAGTCATATCGTGACCCTGATTCGTTCGCAGACATTGTCCGTGGAATGCACTTATACGGTAGAAAAATACTTCGTCCAGAAGCTATTGTTACCGCTAAGTATAACGCAGCGTAAGGGGGTATAACAAATGGCAACTTTTGATATGACCGCCAGCACAACCGCTGGTGTTAATTCTGATTCCATAGCAGTATTACCTGGTAGTAGACCTGGAACTGGCATGAGAATGATTGAGTCTATTTTAGATATTTCTAAAATAACTGATTACTCATGTACAGACGGTGACATTTTTCAACTTCTAGAAATACCTGCAGGAACTTTGGTTCTTTTTGCAGGAGCAGAAGTGCTTACCGCTTTTAATGGTACATCGCCAACTGTAGATATTGACTTTGCAGCAGGTGACGACATCATTGATGGTGGTGACGTATCTTCCGCTGGTTTTCTAGCAGAAGGTTCAAATGGACAGGCAAATGACGTTGTAACAGGTGCAGCTTCAACATTTACACAGTTTGTGTCAACTACTGATACAATTGATGTAAAATTAATTGCAGGTTCTGCTGACGTTTCATCAGGAAAAATACGAGTGTACGCTTGTGTTATTGATTGTAACGGTGAACATCAACAATTAGCTGATGAAGTCGATAGAGACCAATTAGCGTAATTGTATTATTGGGGGGGCAGGGCAACTTGCCCTCTCCTTATATAGGATTATTATGGCTTACGATTTTTTAGGTATAACTAATTTAGTTATTGCAAGATTTAATGAAGTTGCTTTAACATCAGCAGGGTTTGCTAACTCTCGCGGGTTTCAAACACAATGTAAAAATGCAGTCAATGATTCAATTAATTATATCAACCAAAGAGAATTTGGGTGGCCGTTTAACCATGATAATCAGACTACAACATTAGTTCCAGGAACTATTCGTTATAGTATCCCGACTACAGCTAAACATGTAGATTACGAAACATTTAGAATAACTAAAGATAGTGATTTAGGAACGTCTGGTGGAGCTTTAACTGTTTTAGATTATAAAGAGTATTTAGATTTGCACGTAACACAAGAAGATGAGGTTACAGCAACTTTACTAGACGGGGCAATTAATGATTCTGCAACAACAATAACAGTAGATAGCACTACAGATTTTTCTTCTACAGGAACACTTTATATAGAAAGTGAACAAATAACATATACAGGGACTAGCTCAACTACTTTTACAGGATGCACCAGAGGTGCTAATTCTACTACAGCGGCTTCGCATAGCGATGACGTTAGAGTTGCACAATTTGATTCTGGGGCAACCCCTAGACAAGTTGTAAGAAGTGCTGATAATAATTTTTTATTGTTTCCATATCCAGACAAAACTTACGAATTAAAGTTTGAATTTTTTAAAGTTCCAACTGCTTTGTCTGGAGCTACTGATGCTCCTGCTATACCTTCACAATTTCAACAAGTTATAGTAGATGGAGCAACGGCGTATGGGTATCAATATCGTGGAGAAACCCAACAGTATCAATTAAATTTTGCTAGATTTGAAGAAGGCATAAAACATATGCAAAGTATATTGTTAAATAAAACAGATTATCTTAGGTCTACCTACATACAAAGAGTTTCCTCATCATCTTCAGCCGCATTCTTTTAGGATAATTAATGGCAGACGAAGCACAATTAAATCCATTTGTATTTGCTTTACAAGGTGGTTTGGTTTTAGACCGTTCTACTTTTACAATGGAAGCTGGCATGGCTTTTGAGTTAGAAAACTTTGAACCCGACCCTAAAGGTGGATACAGAAGAATAAATGGATTTAGTAAATGGAATGATAATATAGTTCCACAGACATCAAGCAGTGGCGAATCTGTGTTAATGTCAGCATTTTTTAAAGGTAATGTAATTGCTGCTCGTGGAGAAAAAGTGTTTAAAGGTGGAACAACAGGCTCTTGGACAGAAATAGATTCTGGTAGAACAAGTGCAGGAAAATATTCATCTTTTAGATACAATTTAGATGGTACAGATTTTATAGTATGGGCAGATGGAGCAAACCATGCATCAGTGTATGACAATAGCACTGTAACAGATTTAAATAGTACAGGCGCTCCAGCAAACCCTAAATTTGTAAGTGGTTTTAAAAATCATTTATTTTTTGCAGGAATGTCTGCAACTCCTCAACGCGTTACTTTTGCAGCTCCAGAAGAACCTACTAATTTTACTCCAGCTAAAGGTGCTGGATTTATTAATGTTGATGGTCGTATAACAGGATTATTTCCTTTTCGTGATGCTTTATATGTATTTTGTGAAGAAAGTATATTTAAAATAGTAGGAGAAGCAAATAATTTTAGTAGTGTGCCTGTTACTAGAGAACTTGGATGTAAAAATGGTGATACAATACAAGAACTTGCAGGAGATTTAATATTTTTAGGACCAGATGGATTACGTACTATAGCTGGTACTGAAAAATTAGGCGACGTTGCATTAGGAACTATTTCATCAGCTATACAACAAAGATTTGTAGATGAAACTAGTGTAGCAGATTTTGATAGCGTAGTAATTCCAGAAAAAACACAGTATAGAATATTTTTTACTAAAAGTGCTGGAGATTCTAAAAAAGGTGTTATCTGTGTTAGAAAAGCAGATAAGTATGAATTTTCAGAATTTGTAGGCATTCGTCCATCATGTACAGACTCTGCTATTTTTGAAGGCGCTAGTTATGTTTTACATGGTACTTTTGATGGATATATACAAAGACAAGAACAAGGCAATACATTTGATGGTACAACTATAGTGGGCCGATACCGTTCACCAGATTTAACAATGGGAGATGCAGGCATACGAAAAAACTTTCAAAGGGCAATACTTAATTACTCTCCATCGGGAACAGTTAATGCAGATTTAATTGTTAGATATGATTATGAAAGTTCAGATGTACCTAGACCAGCTGCATATCCGTTTGATAGCACGAGTATTGTAGCATTATATGGTTCATCAACTTATGGTTCTGCTACTTATGGAGGGCAATCCGAACCATTATTTAGACAACCTATTGAGGGTAGCGGGTTTGCCGTTGCTCTTCGTGTTGTAGACAGTGGAGTATCTTCTCCATATTCCTTAAAAGGATTTCAACTAGAATTTGACGCAGGAGCTAGAAGATAAATGGGAGCATCATACTCAAGACAATCATCATATACAACTGGTGACACAATTCAAGCAGCAGATACTAATGACGAATTTGACCAAATACTAGCGGTTTTTAATTCTTCATCAGGACATACTCACGACGGCACAACAGGAGAAGGAGGACCAATAACAAAGTTATTAGGTAACTCTCTTACGTTTGGTGCAGGTACAGCAGGAACAGACATCACTATTACTTTTGATGGTGAAACCTCTGATGGTGTTCTTAAATGGATGGAAGATGAAGATTACTTTCAATTTGACGATGACATTATAATAAGCACAACAGAAAAACTTTTATTTAGAGATTCTGCTATTTATATTAATTCCAGTGCTGATGGTCAACTGGATATTGTTGCAGACACAGAGGTACAAATTGCAACCACTACTGTAGATATAAATGGTGCAGTTGATATTAGTGGCACACTAAGTCTTGCAGGAACAGCAATTACTTCAACTGCCGCTGAATTGAATATACTTGATGGCGTTACTTCTACTGCTACAGAGTTAAACATACTTGATGGTGTTACAGCTACTACTGCAGAATTAAACTTAATGGACGGTGGTACATCTGTAGGAACAACAGCTGTAGCAAGTGGAGATGGACTTGTTACAAATGATGGTGGCACAATGCGTCAAACTAATATTGACACATTTGATACTTATCTTTCTCAAACAACAAAAACTCTAACAAACAAAACTCTTACAACTCCTATTATAGCAGAAATAGATTCTGGTTCTTCTATTACATTAGATGCTACAACTGATATTGTTTTAGATGCAGGTGGAGCAGATGTTATACTAAAAGATGATGGAACAACTTTTGGTAGCTTTACTAATTCAAGTGGAGAACTTGTTATTAAGTCAGGCTCAACTCCAACAGCCGCCATAACATTAAGTGGAGCTAATGCTACAATTGAAGGTAACTTAACTGTAGATGGTAACTTTGATGTAACAGGAACATTAGACTTTAGTGATTCTGCTATAACAAATGTAGGTAGTATACAACTAGATAGCATATCAGGAGATGGAGATACTAATACAAGTATTACTTTTTCAGGCTCTGATGTTATTACAATGGCAACAGGAGGCACTACTGCTTTAACTATTGATGCAAGTCAAAATGTTACTATAGCAGGAGACTTAACTGTTTCTGGTGATGACCTTACAATGGGAACTAACACTTCAGGTAATTTACTTGTAGCTGATGGTACAAACTTTAATTCTATTGCTGTAGGGGATTTATCAGAAATATCTACAGTTGCTAATGATGATGTATTTCTTGCTGTAGATACATCTGGTGGTGGCCTAAAGAAAATTACTAGAAGTGCCATAGTTTCTGGTCTTGCTACATCTGGAGCTATATCAAATGTATCTGAAGATACTACTCCTCAGTTAGGTGGAGATTTAGATGTTAATGGAAATGATATTGTTTCTGTTTCTAATGGCAACATTAATTTATTACCAAATGGTAGTGGTAAAGTTATCATGGATGGTAACGGTAGCTCTGGCGGAGTTAGTATAACAGATGGTAATATAGATATAAGAACAGGAACTGGTGCAGTATCTAAGGTAAAGTTTTATTGTGAATCTTCTAATGCACACGCACAAACATTACAAGCCCAGCCTCATTCTGCAAGTAGTAGTGCGGTTGTAGTTTTACCTGTAGCATCTGGTACTTTAGTTGGGTCAGGAGATTCAGGAACAGTAAGTAACACAATGCTTGCAGGGTCTATTGCTGACAGCAAACTAAACACAATATCGACTGCAGATAAAGTATCTGGAGCAGCTGTACAAGTTGATGGTGCTACTGATGGAACTAGTATTACAGTAGCAGACTCTGA
>VTLG01001871.1_pt1 | contig 20857 bp, 14 predicted proteins | sample 4694571 | NCBI WGS metagenome assembly VTLG01 (sample SAMN12604809, study PRJNA352737) | marine metagenome | biome: ENVO:00000447; feature: ENVO:00000209|ENVO:00000569|ENVO:01000036; material: ENVO:00002151; isolation source: viral sequences binned using virsorter ... | reverse complement strand
TACTCCCACAACAGTTGACACCGATACAGAACTATCCGCAGTGAATTCAATACTGGGAGCTATCGGTCAATCTCCAGTTACTACATTGAATTATGAAAACCCAGAAGTAGGATTCATATATGATATACTAACTGAAGTAAATAAAGATGTACAAAATGAAGGATGGATATTTAATATAGAAAGACACGTTGAGAAATCTCCAGAAGCTACCACAGGATATATAACTATACCTAATAACGTATTAAGTTATGATCTAAATGAAGGTCAAGCTTTCAGAACTAAAGATTTAGTTAGAAGGAATGGTAGGTTATATGATTTAGTAAAACATACAGATGTATTCACTAAAAATGTAGTACTAGATATAGTATACCTATGGGCATTTGAAGAACTACCTAGTATATTCAAGAGATATATAACATATAGATCAGCTGTTAGAGCAGCTACACAATTAGTTTCTAACCCAACATTAGTACAACTACTCCAACAACAAGAGTCTATGGCTAGAGCAGCTTGTATGGAGTATGAATGCAATCAAGGAGATCATTCTTATATGGGTTGGGATCATCATTCTACCTATCACTCCTTCCAACCATATAAAGCATTACAACGCTAATGGCAAGTATTACACAGAAGATACCTAGTTATACAGCAGGTATATCGCAACAGCCAGATGAGCTTAAAACACCCGGTCAACTTAGAGAAGCAAAGAATGTATTTCCAGATGTAACACACGGGTTAATGAAACGTCCGGGTGGTAGATTAATTGGTGGTAACTTAGGTGCATTCAATACTAATAGTAAATGGTTTCATTATTATAGAGATGAAAATGAACAATATATAGGACAGATACAGAGAAGTGATGGTGACTTGAAGATGTGGAGATGTAGTGATGGTGCTGCTATGACAGTATCCTTTGGTGCACGAGCATGGCAAGCATCTACAGCTTACTTGGTAGGAGATAAAGTATTAAATAGTAACAATATCTATACTTGTACAGTAGCTGGTACTTCGCATGGTTCAGGTGGACCAACAGGTACAAGTTCAGCTATAGTAGATGGTGGTGCTAAATGGGACTATGTAGAATCAGGGACGGCATTGGCTACTACATTAAAAGGTTACTTAACTCATACTACCGATGAAGATTTACAGACTTTAACTTTAAATGATTATACATATATAACTAATAGAACTAAGACTACAGCAATGTCTGCTACAGTCGAACCTACTAGACCTTACGAAGCATATGTAGCTTTACAGAAAGTTGCTTATTCTAGCCAGTATGCATTGAATATATTTGATAATACAAATACTACAACTGTTACAACAGCTACTAGAATTAAAGTAGACCTAGTAAAATCTAGTAATAACTATTGCCAAGCTGATGGTGGTATGGTTGCAAGAGCAACTAGAATTACTAGTAATAATAGATGTGATGATACTGCAGGAGATGGTAGAGATGCATGGGCACCTAATGTAGCAACAGAAATATTTTCTATTAGTGATGGAGCTTCTTTAACTGATGATGCAGTATCAGGTTCACATACTTATGAGATAGTTGTGAAAGATAGTAATAATAATTCTGTTGATAGAGGTAATAATTTATATTTTAGAGTAGCTACTATTGGACAGTCTGTACCATATGGATCAGGTTCAGATGTTACATATCAATGTAGATATACAACAACACATGATCTTTTATATGGTGGTCAAGGTTGGCAACAAGGTGATTACTTTAATTTTTGGATGAAGGATGCTTATTATAAATGTACTATTGAAGAAATAAGTACAAGTTATATACAAGCTAACTTAGGTTTAATTAGACCTACACCTACGCCATTCGATTCAAAAACAACTGTTACAGCTGAAAGTATCTTAGGTGCTATACAGACTGATATTATAGCTACAAGTACTTTTGTACAAGCTGATGTACAATTAGTAGGTAATGGTATTTACTTAACAGATGCTGCTGCATTTAATGTAACTTCACCTTCAGAAGAGTTATTGAAAGTTATAACTACAGAGTGTGAAGACGTAGCTGACTTACCTTCACAATGTAAACATGGATATGTAGTTAAAGTTAAGAACTCTGAAGCTAATGAAGATGATTATTATGTAAAGTTCTTTGGAGAAAACGGTAGAGATGGTCCCGGAACTTGGGAAGAGTGTGCTCAACCAGGAAGGAAATTATCCTTTGATAAAGGTACTATGCCTATCCAAATCGTTAGAGAAAGAAACGGTACATTCAGTGTTCAACAAATTGCTTGGGATGATGTATTAGTAGGTGATGATGTAACAGCAGCTGAACCTTCTTTCATAGGTAAAGCAATAAATAAGATGTTATTCTTTAGGAATCGTCTTGTAATGCTGAGTGATGAAAATGTCAATATGTCAGCCCCTGGAACCTTCTTTAATTTTTGGCCAAAATCTGCGATCTCATATACTGCTAGTGATAATATAGATCTATCATGTAGTTCAGAATATCCTGCTATAGTATATGATGGTATACAAGTTAATCAAGGTTTAGTTTTATTCACTAAGAATCAACAGTTTATGTTGACTACAGATAGTGATGTCTTAAGCCCACAAACTGCTAAGATCAATTCTGTATCTTCTTATAATTTTAATTATAAAACTAGTCCACTTTCTTTAGGTACTACCATAGCTTTCTTAGATAATGCTGGTAAGTATACACGTTTCTTTGAAGCTGCTGGTATTGGTAGAGAAGGAGAACCTAATGTTTTAGAACAGAGTAAAGTTATAGCGAAAAAATTTCCGAACGATATAAATCTCATTGCTAATTCAAGAGAGAACTCAACTATATTTTTCTGTACAAAGGGTACTAAAAAGCTTTATGGTTTTAGATACTATACAGTAGCTGATCAACGTATACAGCAGGCTTGGTTTGAATGGGAACTTATGGGTGATGTTCAACATATAGCTATGTTAGATGATGCCTTATATGCTGTTGTTAAGAATAGTTCTACCTATGTATTACAGAAGTTTAGTATTAAATCTGATGCTGATACCCAAACAGTTACAGATGATAACTTAACTCCTAGTGATACAACAGATGATCTTGAATATAGAATACATTTAGACAACGCTAATAAGTTCCAACATACTGCTTTAACATATGTTGCTAGTGGTGATTATACTAAATTTAATCATACTGCAGCTAATTATAGTGGTACAGGTCAGTTAGCAGTATTTGCTGTATCAACAGGTTCTGATAAAGAGTTCAATGGATCACTAGTTAATGTAACTACCTTCGATGATAGTGGTACAACTAAAGTAAAGATACCCGGAAACTGGACTACTGCTGATAGTAACAAAGCATATGATTTAATGCTTGGTTATCTATTTGATATGGAAGTTCAATTCCCTACTATATATGTACTACAAAATCAAGGTGATAATAGATGGAGAGCTGATCTTCAAAGTTCATTAATTGTACATAGAACTAAGTTTAGTCTTGGTCCTACAGGTGTGTATACTACTACATTAAAACGTGTAGGTAAACCTGATTACTCAGAAACATTTGAATCTACTCAAGCTGATGCATACAGTGCTAATACTGTAGGTATAGATAATGAACAATTAGTAACCTTACCTGTTTATGAAAGAAATACTACATTAAATCTTACACTTAAATCCACACACCCTTCACCTGCTACATTATATTCAATGACATGGGAAGGGGATTATTCACCCAGATACTATAAACGTGTCTAAATACATTTTCAAATTAACTAAAGAGGCTGCTTTTGAGGTAGCCTCTAACCTCCTTCCAGAAGACCATAGAGAGGTCGAAGAGGGTCATGGATATGATCCTAAGGTAATACTACCTTTGGCTTACGATATGGGCGACTCTGTATATTTCAGAGTGCCTAATGGTGACCTAGCAGGAATAGCAGGAGTACATGATAAAGGGCGCATCTGGATGCTCTGTACACCAGCTATCCTTAAGTATCCAGTAACATTTGCAAGAGAAGCAAAACGTTATGTAGACAGTAGAGAAGAGAAGTTGTTATGGAACATCGTTGATAAACGAAATAAAGTCCATATTAAACTACTGAAATTCCTAGGGTTCAAATTTTTAAGGGAATTAAAACATGGACCTAACCAATTAACCTTTATCGAGTTTTGCCGTGTGCTTAGGAGAACAGGCTCGTCAAGCTAATAAAGCAGCTAAACGAGATTATGAATATAAACTTGCTAAACGAAAATCAGATTGGATGCAGACACTTAGTTTAACTAAGACTGAACATATTCAATACGAGCAAGGAATAGAAGCCAGTAATCTAGGATTACTTGGAATGTATGGAGATATAGAAGCTAAACGTAAACAAGCAATAGGAGAAGCTTTCCAAGCTAATGAAACTGCATGGAAAGAATTCCTACAATCTAATGAAGGAGCTAAATTGTTTGCAAGTGGTGCAACAGGTAAATCTATAGATAGAATAGCTGCTTTAGAATTAGGTGATATGTTAAGTAAAAGTTCTAGAAGATCTTATAAATTAGCACAAGCTGATAGAGAACTTAGAGGTCAAGCAGCTCAGAAAGCTGGTGAAGCAAGAGCTCAACAAATGCAAATGTTTGCAGATGTAGCCTTTGTTAAACATCCTGATATGGCACCACCTAAACCTGTATATCAAAATGTAGGTATGGCAATGTTTAGAGATGCTTTGAGTATAGGTCAATCAATAGCAACTGTAGCTATAGCAGCTGGTGCTAGTGATAGAAGATTAAAAGAGAATATCAAAAAGATAGGTGAATCAATTTCTGGTTTAGGTATCTACAAATTTAATTACATAGGACAAGCTAAACAGTATATTGGAGCTATGGCTGATGAAGTCATAAAGGTCGTACCAGAAGCTGTTGTTACTATGAGTAATGGATACAAAGGTGTTCGTTATGATCTCATTGATGTTACATTTAAGGAGGCTTAAATATGGTTAGATATAATCCGGGGTATGCTAGAGGTATCCTTACTGCAGAACCTACTAATTGGCTTGAAGATCTAGAAAAAGTATATGCTAGACAAGAGAGACAATTAAAAGAGCATCAAGCGAATCTTAGACAAAGAGATCAAGAAGAAGTAAAACGATCAGAAACTGAAAGTTTTGTAAAATTAATAGAACAGGGAGCAAATTTTTCTGCTAGTTTATTAAAACTAAAAAAACAAAGAGAGGACAAAAAAGCAGGGAAAGAACCAGATAATGAAAAAACTGCAGCAGTACAATATGCAACAGATAAGGATTTAGAAGACGCTAAAACTTATTTTTCAGATGCGAAGAGAAAAGACTTTAATGATGACAAAAATTTAAGAGGTTATATTGAAATAATCAAAGCTAATGGGAATATTGAATTTGCTAAACAATTAGAACAATTTGTTGGTTCTAAATCAACAGAAATGTTAGAGGTTATTAGTGGTACATTATTAAGAACTCATTATAGTAGACAGGCTCATCTTGATAGTTTTTCAAATGATGGTATATCAGGTAGTTTAGACACATTTCTAAGTAAAAGTTCTAGAGATCAGAATGTAGATATTATTAATTGGCAAAAAGGTAAATTAGCTCCTTTAGGTTTAAGTAATGAATTTTGGGCAGCACATATAACGCCAGAAATAAGGAGACAAAGTAAGATAAAGAAAAACCTTGATCTTGCTGTTGCAAAAGATGATAATAAACTACAAGAAAGTTTAACGTGGTTAAGTGGAGCTACCTCTTATGGAGCTGATGGACAAGGTAGGCATGATTATATATACCACGAACGTCAAAGATTAACTGAAAAATATACTAAAGAATTTGCAGATAAAGGATGGGATGTACACCCAGATACAGGTAACACAGCAAGCCAAACTGCTACTGAAGAGATATCACAAAGATTACAAACTTTATTAAAAGCACAACGTTTAACTTTAGATGAAGCAGTAGATTATCTTGGATTTGAAATAGACCATCCTGCAGGTAAAACTAATAAAGATGCATTCTTTAATGAGTTGCAAATTAAAGATTTAATTGCAGCTGATAAATTAGGCAAAGGTATTAGAATAGCACAGTTCGAAGTTCAAACTGAAGCAATTGCCGAAGATTTTAAAACTAAATTAATAACACCCGGTGGTATCACTTCAGAGGAGAGAGATCAATATTTAGGTGAATTAACAAAGAGAGGATATAATCAAGAGAAATTAAATAACTTAATGAAGATAGATCAATGGGCTCAATCAGGAGATGTTTATGAAAAAACTATAAGAGAATATACTCCAACAAAAATCGTTAATACTGATTTAACAAATATAGACCTAATCCCTAATGAAAAGGCAAGACAAGAGATAAGGAAGAAAAAGGAGATTCTATTAGAGTATGAATCTAAATATGGACCATCTACTAAAGGTAGTTCAGATTCTGTAATAATGAACAATAAATTGTTAAAACGTAAAGTACCTTGGGCACCGGGTATGAATAAAAACGATATAATGGGAGAGATTGCTAATGAAATAGATAATATAGGAGAAGCTTATAAAGCTAAATTAATTTGGGATATATATGGAAGAGATGGTAATCTAGATTCAGTTGAAGCTGCACAGATTGGTACACTAGTAAGAGGTTTTAAAAATGATTTATATGAATCAAAAGGTGGTGGCACTTCTGAAGGTTTGTATGGGATTGACGAAACAACAGGAAGACCTGAAAATTATCTAAGGGCAAGTAGAAGAATAGGTCTTGTAGGTAGTAAAAATTCATACACTGAAGAAAACCATGAAACGTGGATGAGAGGAACTGTAGAAGTTATTACAGAAAGGTATGATGATAAAGAGGCTTTACTAAAAGGTAATATACCGGTATTCGATGAATTCGATTTTAGATCCGTAGTACAATCAGGAGTACCAACTGATCGTATGGAAGTGGTATATAAGGAACTTAAAAGAAAGTATCCAGATTTAACACTTTCAGAATTATGGAAACGTGATATAAAAATTTATGGTAAAGGTGATAAAAATGAATGGGTAGAGAATTTAGGTCTAGAAAAAATAGAGAAATTCTCAGAGAGTAGAAGAAATAAAGAAAAAGGTTTAGAAGATATGAAATTTGCTTTAAAATCTGCATACAATACTATGGCTAAAGAATATGGAGTTAATTCTCATCAAGCTATAGAAGCTGCAAATTTAGTTAACTTATTTGAAATTAACGGATGGGCATGGCTGACTACTCCTCAAAGAAATAGAGTAATACAAACATTACAAACTCAATTTGAAACGAATCAATTCGTAACTCCTGGTGAAATTAAAGATCAAGAAACAGTTGAAAAGTGGTCACCAACACCATCTATAAATACTGATGTAACAAACTTAACTAAAGATTATGGCTAATACCTACGGGTTAGATGTAAATTATGATCCTAATTTAGATCGAGAAATTGAAGTAGAAGTCAATGAAAACGATACTACTGAGTATGAAGCACCTATGGGTACTGTTAATACTGAATCAGTTGATGTTGATGAAACTACCGAAAACGAAGGATCAAACAAAAGACCTACAACAAAAGCAGAATTAGACGCAATAGAACCCGGTGAAATTATACCGGGTACTTTGGGATTAAGAAAGCCTAGACCGGGAATAGGAGGTTTCTTCCAAGACTTTGGTCAAGACTTGTACAGAAACATGGCACCAGTTGTAGGTATATCTGATACTATTATAGATACTATTAACTTAGCATCAGCAGGTGATCGGTATAATATACCTAAATTACCAAGGTATGAAAGTAATACTGTACAAGCTATTAGAAATGTATCAGGTTTAATTATACCATCTTTAGGTCTAAAATCTATGGCTATCAATGCTGCATCTAAATACCATGCAGCAGGATCTATGGCTACTAAAGCACCTTGGTTATACAAACTTGGTAATAGCGCATCATTCTCATACTTTGCTAAGGCTGGTATTGATATTGGTACTGCTGCAACAGTTGATCTTGTGGCTGAACAGAATCAAAAAGATGACAACTTATTAGGTACTTTAAAAACCTATTGGCCAAAGACTTATCAATGGGTACCTGATAGCATTGCAACAGGTAAAGATGATAGTGCAGGTGATAAACGTTCTAAGAATGTAGCAGAGGGTGCTATATTCAGTGTACTATCTAGTATAATTGAAGGGGCTGCATATATACTTAAAGGTGGTAGAAGTATCAGTAAAGCTAGAAGTAAATTCATACCAGCTAAAGAGAATGCAGTTAAAAACATTGAAGAACTTGTAAAAGATGAATTCAGTGATGTCAAATTCTCTGACAATCCAGTAGAAGATAGTATTCTTCGTCAATATGCACGAAAAGAGAAGGAATTAGAGTTACTTTCTGCCTATTATATTAGTAAAGGTGAACCACCTCCTCGTTGGGATATGTATGATGAAGGTGAGACTTTAGTTCGTACTAGAGATGCTGATGGTATTTTAGGAGCACAAGCAGATGCCGCACAGATTCAAAATAATCTAGAATCTTCATGGGGTCGTATAGGTAATCTTATACATGAAGCTGGTAGAAAAGAAGGTATAGAATTACAGAATCTACATAATAGAACACTTGTATCTGAACTAACCGATCAACTGAAAAATGGTGGTAATTTTAGTAAACGTTTAAAATCTAATAAACTCATCACTAATCTAATGATGGATAGAGCTGGTAAGAAATTAGCTGGTTTACTATTAAATCCAAGATTAGATACTGATGATATCTTAGGTATATTAGATGAATTTAAACGTTCAGTAGATGAATCAGCTGTAAGGATCGTAGGTAAAAAAGGTATAACTAAAGCTATTAAACAGTTACAACAACAGATGTTAGACCTTGATGTTCAAAAAGCTAAAGCTTATTTAGTGACATCAGAAGCTGGTCAAATATCTGATATGTCTGAGGGTGCAAGATTGATGCATGGTAGTGATTCTGTTGTTAGAACTATTGATTTAATGGCTGATAGATTAGAAGTCTTAATGGTAGAAAAGGGGCTTGCTAATTTCGAAGCTAATGCTATGTTATCTCATATGAATGCTTGGCAAAAAGCTGTAGATACTGGTGATAAAGAAATTATCAATCAAGCTGCTGATACTATTCTTGCTAATAGTGATAGTAAATTAACTGAACTTATACCTAAAGCTAAAGAATGGGCAAGTACACTTAAAGCCGTAGCACGAGAAAATCCAGATTTCCTTAGACCACTATTATTAGCTAATGAATTGACAGATGGTAATATAGATAGTTTAGGTAAATTACATAACTGGGCTGCTGAGAATTTATCAGTATTCAAAAAAGCTATTATAGATAGGAATCCTGAAGTACCTTCTATTATCAATAAGGCAATGTTTAGTAATATATTTAACTCTATGTTGTCAGCCATGTCTACACCACTTAATGCAGGTGTCGGTAACTTAACTGGTCTTTTAGGAAAAGGTATGGCTACTGTCACAGGATCAGTTCTGCGTGGAGATTTAACAAAAGCTAAGAAGGCTATGGTAGCTCATTTTGCATTAGATGATACTTTACAGAAATCTTTATCTCATATGAGATTAGTTTTTAGAAAGGCTTCTATAAATCCAGAAAAGATGAGTTATATGATGCGTGGTGACTTAGCAAGAGAAGCAGAAGTAGGTATAGATGCTTTGAGAGCTTGGTCCGATGCTGCTGCTGAAGGTGGAGAGTATGGTGGTCAAATGATGCTTAAAATCTTTGATGATTTAGATGCATTATCAAAAGATCCACTACTTAGATTTGGTAGTAATGTTATGACAGGTTTAGATGGATTCTCTAAATCAGTTGTTGCTATGTCTGAAGCTAAATATAGAGCATTTAATAAACTTGCTCAATCTGGTGAAGAGATTACTGATAAGAATTTTCAAAAAGCAGTAAATGAAATCTATGATTCTTTCTTTGATTCTAATGATATGATTAATGAAGAATCAATAAATATAGCAACTAGTGAAATAGCACTGAACCAAGACTCACCTATTGTTGATGGTATGAATTGGTTTATTAGAAGATTTCCAATTGCAAGAACCTTTATTTGGTTCCCTAGAACATCAGCTAACGTTATAGATACATTTGGTAAATGGAGTCCTGCAGGAATTCTATCTGATGATCACTGGAAGATGTGGGGACCCTTAGGTAGAAAGAAATTAAATGAATTTACCATGGATGAAATAACTAGCATCTTAAGAAGTAAGGGTAAACCAGTTGATGAATTTGCTATGGAAACCTTTGAAATGCTTAGAAATGAAGTTAAAGGTAAAGCAGCCTTAGGCAGTCTATTTGTAACTATGGCAGGATTTGCTGCTATAAATGATAGATGTACAGGTAATGGTCATTATCAACCTAATGTACAACGATCTAGAATAAGAAGAGGATGGAAAGCTAAATCATGTTCAGCACCCGGAAGTGATAAACAGATAAGTTATGAATGGATGGGTCCGTTAGGAGATTGGTTATCTCTAACTGTTGATATCATTGATAATGCTGATACTTTAAGTTCAGGAGTAATGGAAGATTTACTGAATAAATCAGCTTTTGTATTTGGATCTGCATTTACTAATAGAAGTGTATTATCTCAATTAGAACCATTACATGATGTTTTATCAGGTAACGGAGCCGCAGCTTCTAGATGGGCAACTGGTATACTTAATAATTTGGTACCATTAGGTAGTGGTAGAAATGAAATAGGTAAAATTTTATTTCCACAACTACGTCAATTACGCTCAGAATTAGATGATCAATTACGAAATAGAAATGCTTGGTTAGATGCTTTTGATCCATCAAGAAAATTACCTTCAGTTGTAGATCCTGTAGATGGTAATCCTATAGGAGATGAAACTAACTGGTTTATAAGGGTATGGAATAGATCTCCTTTTAAAATTACTGAAAAACCATCTAAAGAAAATCAATTCTTAATTGATATTGAATTTAATACAGCTCCAATAATGAGAACAAGTCAACATGGTGCTATGTTAGAGAATCATGAAATTACAGCTATCAATACTGAAATTGGTAGGATGGGTTGGTATAAAAAAGAGATAAGGAGAATTATGAAGAAGGCTAATAATCTTACTTATATAGGATCTGATGGTATAACTTATAAAGGATTTGAGAATATTATCAGAGCTCAAAGACGTGGTAATATATCTTCTGAAATATTAGATACAGGTAAATTTGCAAATATTTATTCTGAACTTACAATGGCTTTTGTTCAGGCTAAAAAAGCAGCTGAAAATAACTTACCTGAACCTATGAAATCAGGCATCAGACAACGTGAATATGACTATCAGAATGCAAATCTAAATCAACAAAAAGGGGATCTTGAAACTCTTTTAAAAGATGCTGGTTTAGAAGGAACACTAAACATGGCTAAATAACTATGGCAACAGAAGTAAGTTATGATGGGAATAATAGTAATAAAGCTTTTAGTATTACATTCCCATTTTTAAAAGATTCACACGTAAAAGCTTCAGTTGGCGGTGTGACTAAAAATGTTACAACTGATTATAGCATTTCTGGAACTACAGTTACTTTTGTCACTGCACCACCTGCAGGTACAGATAATGTTAAACTTTATCGTGATACACCAATCACTGCAGCTGAACATGATTATTCAGCTGGTTCATCTATAAAAGCAGATGCTCTAAATGAAAATCAAAAGCAATTATTATATGCTATTGAAGAAGCTAAATTAGTTACAGTAACATCAGGTGGTATTACAACGGGTGCTAAGAATGATGTAACAGTTAATAGCGATACTGATTGGGTTATCAATGCTAATTCTATTGAACACTCTATGATGGCTGACAATAGTGTAGGATTAGCAGAAATAAAACCAGACTCTGTTGGTTCATCTGAGTTAGTAGATAACAGTGTCACTCTTGCTAAAATGGCAGGTGGTACAGATGGGCAGATCCTTACATATGATGCATCAGGAGATCCAGTAGCAGTAGGTCCGGGAACAGACGGACAAGTATTAACATCTACAGGAGCTGGATCACCTCCAGCTTTTGAAGATCCAGTAGTTTCAACTCCAGTAGGTACTGTTATATGGTATGCAGGTTCAACTGCCCCTACAGGTTATTTAAAATGTAATGGGGATTCTATTGCTAATGGCACTGGTACTACTCAAGGAGTAAACGCTAACTTCTCTGCATTATATGCTGTTGTTGGTGCTAATGTACCTGATTTACGAGGTGAATTTATTAGAGCTTGGGATGATGGTAAAGGTACAGATAGTGGAAGAACTATTAGATCTACTCAGGCAGAAGCTTATAAATCACACGCACATGATAATTCAGTAGCATTTGATGTAGATGATCCCGGACATACACATAGCCTAACAGTTCACTCTTCAGATGCTGACGCTAATAGTTATGTTAATATGTCAGATGGAGGATCTTCTGCTACATCTAGTCAAATTGCAAGTGCTGATACAGGTATTGATGTAGATATTGCAGTAACAGTAGAATCAGAAGGTGGTACAGAAACAAGACCAAGAAACGTAGCTTTATTAGCTTGTATTAAATACTAAACAATGGATGATAAATGGCTTCAACAATTTCAACAACTGATTACGATGGAAATGGTGTAAAAGGTGTAGTTGGGCAAGCTCAGTTAACCTTTTCCTTTCCATATTTTAAAGAAGAAGATGTAAAAGTTTCACTGAATGGTGCAACTTTAGCGACAACTAAATACACATTCCCTACAGCCACATCCATCCAGTTCAATGCTCTCGGAGGTTCACCTACAACATTAGAGACAAATACACAAGAAAACTCAGGTGCTCCTAAAAATGGTGTTAAGATATTATTTTATAGAGATACAGATATAACTACCGCTAAATCAGTATTTGCATCTGGATCAGCTTATAGAGCATCTGATTTAAATAATAATAAAGATCAAGATTTATATCATGCTCAAGAATTAGGAGATACTGCAAACCCTAAATTTAAATATATAACACTTAATGGTTCTGGAGCACCAGCTGCAGGATTCGGTAAAGAAGGTGATGTTTATATTGATACAGATAATAATAATATCTTTGGACCTAAAACTAATGGTGCATGGGGTTCAGCTACTACATTAATAGGTGGTACTGGAGCTACAGGTTCTCAAGGTGCAACAGGTTCAACAGGACCGCAAGGTGCGACTGGAGCAACAGGAGCCGCTGGAGCCGCAGCTACGATTGCTGTAGGATCAACTACAACAGGTAATGCAGGTACTAATGCTTCTGTAACAAACAGTGGATCATCATCAGCAGCTACATTTAACTTCACTATACCAAAAGGAGATACAGGAGCTACTGGTGCTCAGGGTGCTACGGGTGCAACAGGAGCTCAAGGTGCTACAGGTGCACAAGGTGCACAAGGTGCTACAGGAGCTCAGGGAGCTACAGGTGCTCAAGGACCAGCAGGTCCAGCAGTCTCAGATGGAGACAAAGGAGAAATAGTAGTATCTAGTTCAGGTTCTGTTTGGACTATAGATGATGATGTAGTTGATGAAGCAAATTTAAAAATAAGTAACTCAGGTTCTAATGGTCAGTATCTACAGAAACAATCTGGAAATACTGGAGGTTTAACTTGGGCAGATGCTGCAACTTCACTAACAGTTCAAGAAGAAGGGTCATCTCTATCAACATCAGCTACTACACTTAACTTTGTAGGTTCAGCTGTAACAGCTAGTGGTTCAGGTACTACTAAAACTATCACTATCTCTGGTGGTGGTACTGATTTTAAATACTTAGAACTTAAAGCACACAATAATGCAAGCGGAGCATTCTCTGCAGGTTCAGCTGATTATGAATTAGTTACTAAAGGTACAACAACAGCAATAACTCCTACTGCAGCTAATACTTTATTTATTAGTGTAGCAGGTGTAATCCAAGCACCTAATACTGGTACATCGATAGGATCTAATGATGGATTCTGTATAGATGGATCTAGTATACATTTCGGTGCAAACCTAGCAGCACATCCTGATTTCATTATATATTTAGAAGGTGCTGGTGTAGGTGCTCCTAGTGATAATACTGTTACTAATGCTAAGATGGCAGATGATGCTATTGGTATTGCAGAACTATCAGCAACAGGCACAGCAAGTAATACAACATTCCTTAGAGGTGACAATACTTGGCAAACAGTAACTTCAACACCTGAAGGTACAGCAATCCTATCAACAGGAGAATCTGGTACAACTAAATTCCTTAGAATAGATGGTGATGGAACATGTTCATGGCAAGTACCTAATTATACTACTAATACAGATACTCAACTAACAACTGAACAAGTTCAGGATATAGTTGGTGGTATGTTTACAGGTAATACTTAGACTAATATAACCGCTACCTATGAAGACTCTGACGGTACAATTGATTTAGTATCTACGGATACGAATACCCAACTCAGTACTGAACAAGTTCAGGATATAGTTGGAGCTATGTTCACTGGTAATACTGAAACAGGTATTACAGTGACATATGAAGATTCAGATGGCACATTAGATTTCGTAGTTGGAACACTGAACCAAGATACAACTGGAACTGCTAACACAGCTGACCACGTTAAATTAGTAGATAATGAAAGTACTAACGAAAATAATTGTATAATATTTGCAGAAAATGAAGTTGCTGCTGATACAAGTGTAGGATTAGAAACTGATGGAGATTTAACTTATAATCCAAGTACTGGTACTCTAACTTCTACAAAATTTGCTGGTGATGGTTCAGCTTTAACAGGTATAGCTTCATCTTCTGCAGACGGGTGTATATATAAAAACACTTTAACTATCAGTAATGCACATACAATTGCAGCTACTGAAGGGGCGCACAGTGTCGGTCCCATAACTTTAAGTGCCACTGTAACTGTAAACGGACGTTGGGTGATTAGCTAATGGCATTAACACAAATCAAATCAGAAGGCATTAAAGACAGTGAAGTCAAGAATGCTGATATGGCAGATGATGCTGTAGGTGTTGCCGAACTGTCAGCCACTGGTACAGCATCTAGTTCCACCTTTTTAAGAGGAGATAACTCATGGGTTACTCCAACAGATACTAACACACAACTTAGTACTGAAGAAGTACAAGATATAGTAGGAGCAATGTTTACAGGTAACACTGAAACAAATATTACTGCTACATATGAGGATTCCGACGGAACCATTGACCTTGTATCTACAGATACGAATACTCAACTAACACAAGAGCAAGTTGAAGATTTTGTCGGTGGAATGGTTACTGGTAACACTGAAACTGGAATCACTGTTACTTATGAAGATAGTGACGGTACTTTAGACTTTGTTGTTGCTAGTCAAACTGATGAAAACTTTACAAGTGCTGACCATACTAAATTAGACGGTATTGCGGCTTCTGCTAATAACTATGTCCATCCTAATCATAGTGGAGAAGTTACTTCTACTGCAGACGGTGCTACAGTTATAGCTGACGATATTGTAGATGAAGCTAATCTTAAGATAGATAATTCACCTACTAACGATTATGTTTTAACTGCTAAGTCTAGTGCAGCTGGAGGACTAACATGGGCTGAAGCTTCTGGTGGAGGTGCTACAGGTGGAGGAAGTGATAAGGTATTTCATGAGAATGGTACAACAGTAACAACTAACTATACTATTACAAACAATATGAATGCAGGAACATTTGGTCCTATTACGATAAACAACGGAGTCACTGTTACAGTTGGCGACGGTGAGTACTGGACGGTGGTGTAATTATGCCAATAACAATTAACGGTTCCGGTAGTCTTACTGGAGTTAGTGTCGGAGGTTTACCCGACGGAATAGTAGACACAGATATGTTGGCTGCTAGTGCAGTAACAGCTGCTAAAGCTACAGGTGCAAGATCAATAGGATATGCAGATCAATGGAGATTAACGTCTTCTTTTGATGGAGAAGGAGAACCCATATCTTCGAATTGGGAAAGAATAGATAATGGATCACCCGGTGTTTTAGGTACAGCAATGTCTGTATCTTCTGGAATATGGACATTTCCAGCTACTGGAATGTGGCATATAAGATTTGAACGTTTGTGTAGTACATATAATGTTTTTGTTGATTATACTCAAACTATAATAAGTTGTTCAACAGATAATTTCTCTTCAAACTACGACGCAGCAGACCATTATCCTGTACTATTTGCACACGGTTCTGCACATAATTATGTATATTCTGGATGTCAATATCTATTTGATGTACAAGATACAAGTAATTATAAATGTAGATTCATGGTAATGAATGCATCTGATAGTGGTTCTGTTAGAACGTATGGAGCTACCTCTGCTAATTATACTTATGTGACATTTTTACGATTAGGAGATACATAATGGCAGAAGTAAAAATAGCCGCTGATTCAGGCGGAGGTAGTGTTGGTCTAGTAGGTCCAGCATCTACAACAGGAAATGTCGCAAGACAAATTACTTTACCTGATGTAGCTAATGGTACACTTAGAACAACAACAACTCCCGGAGCAATACTCCAAGTAGTTTCAACTACTAGTTCAACGAATGATTCCACTACAGATAACTGGGATCAGACAAACGATAAAGGTACTAATATTGGACCTACATTAAGTATTACACCTAGCTCAACAAGTTCTAAAATTATTATCAATTGGTCTGGTGGAGTGTTTTTAAGTGGAGGAAGTCAGGTTAATAAGATAGGTATGATTGGATTATGGAATGAGACAACAGACACTATGTTAACAATGGGTAGAGTTGGAGCGAATATAGATGCAAGTGGTGATGATTGGGGACAAGTTTTAACTATAACTGGATTAGACTCTCCAAGTTCAACAAGTGCACAAGTTTATACATTACAAGCAGGTAGATATAGTGGTACATACGACAATACTATTTCTATTAATACTGATTCTGGATTTGGTCCTAAAGTAAACTTTTACGCAATGGAGGTAGCGGGATAATGGCAGAAGTAAAATTAGGCGCTGATTCAGGCGGCGGTTCACTATCACTTAAAGGACCATCTTCAGCAAGTGGAAATACAGATTTCTTAGATGCAAGTGGAAATGTAGCAATTCCCGGTACTCAAGATGTTTCTAGTGCAGAGAGAGGTAAATTAGATATTTACCATACATCTACTAACGATGGCATAAATTCACCTCATATAAGATTATGGGGACCAGCAAATAATGATGCAAGAATAGAATTTGGAACTGCCACCAACACAGGGGAAGGTGGTTATATTATGTATAACGATGGAGATGAGGGTTTATACATTGGTAGTAGAATGGCAACTTATGCTGAAGTTAATATATGTATTGGAATGAATGATGGAGATCCCACTACTAATAAGAAATTTACTGTCAATTCTGAAGGTGCGCTTGGTCGTGGTTGTGCACATGCTTATGGTGTGCTTGATGGTCAAGGTACAGCACATTTAGACAATGATTTCGGATGTGGAGCTATAACTGATGTTGAAACGGGTGTTTTTGAAATTGCATTGACTAATGCTCTTCAAGATAATGAAGCTATAGTAGGTGCTGTTAATGCTCAACCTGTTAATACCAGTTCCCAAATATTTGGAATTAGTGAAATAGTAGCAATAAGTACAACAGCATTTAGATTATCATTAAGAAGAATAGATAATGATGCAGCTAGTATGGCAGTAGGTGATTGGGATAATGTTAATTTTATAATCTTTGATGTAGCCTAATGACTAAAGTAATTATATGGGATGATCCCAAAACAAAAATCACAAGTGTAATGGCTCCAGCAGGAGGCAAGACAGTAGAATTTTGTGTTGCAAACTACCTACCAGAAGGTATAACTGATTATAAAATAGTAGAAGATTCAGTTCTTCCTACTGATAGAACATTCAGAAATGCTTGGAGAAAAGATGGTGAAACTGTTAAAGAAGATTTAACAGAATCTAAAAAGTTAGCACATGAAAAAAGAAGATATGATCGTACAAAGGAATTCAAACCTTATGATGATATCGTCATGAAACAGATACCCGGATCTGATACAGAAGCAGCTGAAGCTGAAAGAGTTAAGATAAGAGATAAATATGCAACTATGCAGACTTCTATTGATAATGCATCAGATACTGCAGCTATTAAAACTGCACTGGAGGTATCATGAGTCAATTAAAAGTAAATACAATACGCCACACATCGGCTACTTCCGATGCGATTACGTTGGCTAATGATGGTACAGCTACCGCTAGGATTACTAATAACCTATCTAATAGGAATTTAATCATTAATGGTGCATTTCAAATTGCACAAAGAGCTACATCAAGTACTGATGGTAATTATAAAACAGTAGACAGATGGAAACATAATCATGGAGGGACAGATGAGAATCCTACTTATGCACAAGTAGATGTAACTTCAAATGATCCCGGTCCTTGGGAAAAGGGATTTAGAAAAGGATTTAGAATTACTAATGGGAACCAAACAAGTGGTGCAGGTGCAGATGATTATGTACAAGTTGCCCAACATTTTGAATCACAGGATATAGCAAATTCTGGTTGGGATTATACATCTACTTCTAGTTATATAACTATAAGTTTTTGGATTAAATCAAGTGTTGCACAAGCTTTTGCTGGTCATTTAAGGACAGTTGATGGTACAAGTAAAGCATATAGTTTCTCTACAGGATCACTTAGTGCAAATACTTGGACAAAAGTAACTAAAACAATACCGGGCGCTTCAGGTCTTGAGTTTGCTAATGATAATACTGTTGGGTTGTATTTTTATATCTTTGGTTTTATGGGTACTAATTTAACAAGTACCTTTACAACAGAATCATGGGCAAATGCATCAAGTACTAATTATGCAAATGATATGACTTCAACTTGGTGGACAACTAATGATGCACAATTGGAAATTACAGGTGTTCAACTTGAAGTAGGAGATACAGCCACAGACTTTGAGCACAGGAGCTACGGAGATGAGCTTTTAAGATGCCAACGTTATTACTATCTACATGCTGATTCAACTGATAAAATGATTTGTTCTGGGACAATGAATCAAAACACCGCATTTCAAGGTTTCATACAATTCCCAGTAACTATGAGAATTGGTCCTTCCTTGGTCTATTCGTATACAGGAAGTAATCCTCTTTTTGTATATGCTAATAATGCAAATGATTATTGTGATGATGCTTCTCAGATTCTTACGAACCCTAGAACTTTTGCTATAAATATAGATGGTAATTTAGGTGTAGGAAATGCAGACTCTGGTGCATGGTCTAGGATCATTGGAACTGCAACAATTGCTTTTAATGCGGAGTTATAGACATGGCACAAACTAAACTTTATAAATTTGGAAAAGGTATAGATGGTGAGATTAATCAAGTAATGAAAAAAGAAACCATCAATTCTGTAACTACTAAAATATGTATGCCACTTGATTCAGCAAACATAGACTACCAAGAATACCTAGAATGGGTAGCAGAAGGTAACACAGCGGAGGCAGCTGATTAATGGCATTGACAAAAATACAAGCTGCTGGCTTAACAGCTGATTTAATAGATGAAACTAAATTAGCCGATAACTCTATAGACTCTGAACATTATAATGATGGGTCTATAGATAATGCTCACTTAGCTGATGATGCTGTAGGTGTTGCTGAACTATCAGCCACTGGTACAGCATCTAGTTCCACCTTTTTAAGAGGAGATAACTCATGGGTTACTCCAACAGATACAAATACAACTTATACAGCTGGTACAGGTTTAAATTTAAGTGGTACTGAATTTTCAGTTACTTCTTTAGCACTAACAACAGTACAAGAAGCTGCTAATCAAACTGCTATGTTAGCTCTTACTACTCAAGAAGGTGATGTAGTTGTTAGAACAGATGAGAATAAATCATATGTAAAGAATAGTGGTTCAGCTGGTAATATGAATGACTTTACATTACTTCGTACTCCTACAGATGCAGTATTAAGTGTTAATGGTAATACAGGTGCTATATCAGCAGCTCAAATTTCAGCAGCAGTAGGATCAGCAGGTGTAGATTTTAACGACGATGTTAAAGCTAGATTTGGTACAGGTAATGATTTAGAACTTTACCATGTAGGGAGTGGTCCATATTCTGTTATTCGTCAGAACGATGGTCCATTATACATACAAACTGATGATACTACCAATGGAATCCAATTAGGTACTTATACTGATGGTGAGACAATGGCTAAATTCATTAAGAATGGAGCCGTAGAACTTTACCATGATAATGCAAAGAAATTAGAAACTTCAGCAGACGGTATAACTATGTCTGGCTGGATATATATCCCAGACAGTGATGGTACTGATAATATGATGCGTTTCGGGAATGGAGCGGATTTACAAATCTACCATAATGGATCAGATAGTTATATAGCAGAAGTAGGTACAGGTTCACTAAAAGTTTTGAGTCATGATTACCAGTTAAAAAATGCTGCTAATGATGAGACTATGGTTCGTGCTCAGGAAAACGGAAGTGTTGACCTCTACTATGATAATTCCTGTAAATTTAAGACAGCATCATACGGAACTCTTCAGAATAACGGTAATTACCGTCTTATGGATAGTGATGCTAGTGATCCGGGTTGGGCACGAATACAGTGGGGTCAAGGACAAGATCTACAGATCTACCATAATGGAACCAATTCACATATTTCAAATAGTACTGGGCAGTTAAACATAGAAGGTGGCAGTGGTGGTATTGATCTAATTAAAGGGACTTATGCATCTGGCGAATGGATGTTAAGAGCTATCGCAGATGGTGCTGTAGAGCTCTACCATGATGGTACTAAGAAATTAGAAACTACTAGTGCGGGAGGTACTCTTACAGGTACTTGGACAGGAGCAGGTATAGTT
>VTLG01016665.1_pt1 | contig 20863 bp, 22 predicted proteins | sample 4694571 | NCBI WGS metagenome assembly VTLG01 (sample SAMN12604809, study PRJNA352737) | marine metagenome | biome: ENVO:00000447; feature: ENVO:00000209|ENVO:00000569|ENVO:01000036; material: ENVO:00002151; isolation source: viral sequences binned using virsorter ... | reverse complement strand
GAGTAACCAATCCCCGATTGCCCCTTAGGCAGTGACGAGTTCGTCAGTGCGGGCAAATTCTCTCGTAAGAATACGAGAGAACGCTACGATGTTGTTCGCAGCAGTGTCAGATGATTTTGCATCTGTGGTTTGCTCTCCGAGCAGGTTTTCAGTCATGCTCCTTGTACCCTGTCGAAACCATTGCACCCCCTAGCTTATGGAGGTGAGGGGAGTCGAACCCCTGTCCAAAATATCGGTGGCACCACCTACATGTCTTTTAAAGAGTCATACATCAGGACTCGGAGTCAAGAATACATTACCAGCAATCGTTGATCCTGTGCCACCACTCAGCACATAATGTTCTACGAATGATGGGAATATTATTATATCACCATTATGCAATTCTGGTCTATAATCCATGTTGAAATACTCATCATACATGGCCATCTGTGACTCTACTCTAAACCTATATGGGTTCAAGAATACAGTTCTTGATACATCAACGTCCTCATATATTATGAAACTCCACTGTGAGTAACAATGAATATGTGGATCTTGAAAATCTTGAGGTGTCTCGTATTTATTTCTCCATATTTCTTCTATTTTGGCAGCTCCATACTTGACACCAAGAGTGTCTATATTCCTTGCTATGATCTCTGACAGATGAGATATAGTCTCATGGCTTACCTGTTTATTTGTTCTCAAACTGGTTTTGAGTCTTGACCTAAATGTGGGTTCAAGACTCTCATCAATCACTTTTATCTTATCAAGTTCCACCTTGTCAATAAAGAATGGAACCGAGAAGAAATCACTCTTCATTCTTTTTCGGTTTATCTTTTAAAACTTCTCTTCCTGTCTGTTTAGCAATAAATGCTGCAAGTTCTGGAGTCTCTTCCCATTCCCATATCTGATTATGTTGTGGGTTCTTCTTTGTTATCGTGTGTGTGCGTTTTACCATCTTCAATCTCCTGTGATAATAGTTCAATTTCGTGTTCAAGGCCAATAATCCGAAGTTCTGCATCACTAGCCGATCTCTCTAATGACCTTATTTTTGTTGATAGTTCTGCTATAGCGGCACCAAAGGCATCAATATTTTGAAGTAATAATTCATTTCCAAATGACTGTGGGTGTCCTTTTTCCGCATAGGCAGTGTCTTGTACTTTTTCACACTCTGCTCTATACTCCTCTCTACTCATTCTGTTCTCTTTTGCCATTACTGATACTCCATGTAAATGTTGCCTGATATTGTAGTTCCCTCATTACCTGAGTTGACCATGTGCATAAGGAATGATGGAAATATAATTATACTCCCTGGCCCTAGATCAGGTTTGTAATCTAATGGAAACTGTGTGACACACTGTCCTATCTGATTTTGAATATCTTTCATAGAGGGATTAAAAAAAGATGTTTTAGCATGTAAGTCCACATAGATTATGAAACTCCACTGGCATCGTGGGTGAATATGTGCATCTTGATAATGATGCTTGTCATATCTATTATACCACATATGCCCGAATTTGGGATTCATTCCTAACAAATTACCATCATATAAATTTTTATTTACAATACCTGATAAGTGTTCTATCGTTTCTTCGGGAACATCTAACTTTTTACTAAAAGTCGTAGGTACACCAGAATCCCATGTGGGTTCTACTTCTACCTCTGGTAACTTAATTTTATCAAGATCAACCTTATCTTCAAAGATAGGGATAGCAAAGATTTCTTTCTTCATCAGAATATGCCGTCAGTAATGACTACCTCCATCTTTTTACTTTTTTTCAATTGTTTTTTCATATCATTGTGTAGTCTCTGTTGTGCTTGTCGTTGATTTAACTTATTAGCACTTGGTAATCCTTGTTGCCCAGGCAGTTCATTTTCTGTCTCAGCAGTTACATCAACAATATGTGGTGGTAATGGTTTGGGTGCATCTATCCTTCTATAAGTAAATCCTTCTCCTTCATGTAATTCAAGTGTTCTTATTGCATACTCCTCGTGACTACAATCACAGTATTTTTGTCCAAGTCCGTCATAACATGACCAATAAGGGTAGTGTATCATAAACCGTTCCAGTTAAAGTCCTCTAAAGATTCAGCCTGTGCAAGTTGGGTTCTTCCTTTCGCATTAGCATAACCTATTGCTTGTAAGTATCCCCAAGCTTGTCCCTCGTCAGTATCTCTTAGTTGTCGCAAGGTGACTGCTCCATTTATATAGTAGTTGATAATGGGTGTATTTTGTGCAATTATGGCATTCATTTCTGACTCGGCAGTAGTGATGGCAGAGTCGTAAGTTCCACAATCGGCTGGAATAGTTCCAGAGGGAGGTGTTCCTGTGTATCCTATGGCAGCACCTGTAGTAGAACCTACACTTACTATTACTCTTTGTCCTAAAGATGCTGATGTGGTAACGACATCTCCATCACCACCTCTAACTCTAATCGTAGGCCACTGTAAATCACCAATATAATATTCCACTCTACCAGCACCGACAGCTGGTTCTGGTTCAGATGTTATCTCACTCCACTGAGGATTAATTTTTGGATCACCGTTATTGATTAGTTCTAATCTATGTCCTTTACCGACATTAGCACCCTCTGCTATACCTATCTCTACTGGGTCTATTGGATTTTTAGATGATTCAAATTCTATATCATCTATGTCGCCAGGCCTAACAACTAGGAATGAACTACTCAAACCTGTTGCAACTGGAGGATCACTCAATGCTGCAAAGTTATATGCCGATATCACTCCAACATGAAAGTTTCTACCTACAGTTGCAGCAATACCTGATGAAACTGGATTACTCAAAGTAGCAAAGTCAAAGACTACCTCTATTGCAGTTGTGATGCCATTTGCCTGTACATAACTGGTAATACCCACAGCAGTTCCAAATCCTGTGATAGTTGTGCCTGTTGGTATGATTCCAGCACTGGTCTTATTTGCATTGTCGTATATCTCATCTCCTATGTTGAAATCAGTAATGAATCCTACCCTCTGATCTCCATATATCTTATTGTCTGCAGCAGTACAGAATCCACTGACTGCATAGTTTTGTGCTGCATAGTTTGTAGTTCCTACCCCTGTAATTGAAGGTGCGGTCTGAAATATGATAGGGTTGTCTAAGGAGTCTTTGATCAAATCTCCTACCTTGAGACTTGTTTGAGCAGTCACAGTACTAAGTCCTACTATTTCTGAGGCATTTTCATCTAGTATAATCAAGGCACCACTACCAGCATTTGCATCAGCAGTATTAATTTTTAGAACAACATTAGCACCATAGTCTCTATTTTTGGGGTGTCTATAAAATTTTGCTCCGTAATATCCTAAGAATTGAAACGTGTTTGGGTCTTTCTGTACTTCATATATTATTACTTCTTGATCATTATTATTGTAAAGTCTTAAAGATTTTGTTTCTATCTGTACCCACTTCAAGTCACTTCTACAACCATGAGATATTCTATTCAAATATGCAGTTTGAACTGCTTTAATCTTCTCATTGATAGGTGCAACTAAAGGGGGAACCTTTTCATCTAGTTTGATTATTAATTCATCGTACTCATCAATGATGGCATCAACAATCGCCAGTGACTCATTGATAGATGCTGCACTTTGTTTCTGTCTATCTCTATCAGCTCTAAGTCTTTTTGCAATGTTAAAAGCATCAGCAGACATTATTCAATACCTCCTAGCTGAACAAAATCCTCGCCTGGATAGTCTTTCATACTTTCTCCCTCATACTCTGTGACTAATGGTTTGAGATCCTTTCTCTCGGCATGCACTATGTAACTGCAACGAATAGTGTGTGTATTGAAACCATGTGGGTTCACTAATATACTAATTTTATCTTTCATCTTAGCAACAGCATAACATAAACTTTGATGAGATCCAATAGGTGTTAACTGAACTGTAATAGTATCCTCATCTACAAGATCTTTCCAATAATCTGGTAATTCAATTTCATTTGTGCCTTGTAGAATTCCCCTTACATATACACCTATTTCTGGGCCTTCTAAGGATACATGTCTCAATCTCCACCCATCTTTACTTGGGTGTTTGATATCAAATGGTTTAGCAGGCAAGGCTCTGGCAGTCGCCAGTTGTCCATTCAACCAACCACACTTAATTACACCACCTACAGTAAGTGTTCCACCAACCTTACATTGCCCTGCTATGTCTACATTTTTATTGAACTGACAATCATCATTTCCAACATTCAAGGCATGTTTAGTACTGGTATCAAATGTCTCCTCTATAGCATATCTTTTAGTAGGAGCAAACGTGGTTCTTTGACTATAATAAAAGTTCTCACTATAAAATTCTGATGTTCCTGATCTAAACAGAGAGAACCCATCAACCTGTAGGGCTAATTGTTGTCCTTTGAGTTTAGATGCAAACTCGTGATCCAGTTCTTGTTTCTTACCTTCGTTACATTCAAACTCAGGAGGGCCAATCATGACACTTGCCTGTGCGATACCTATATTAGGAGTATTGTTGAAATAAGATGGGCCACTAACAGACAGTGTGCCAGGAATATATTCCCAATGAGGAGATCTCTCCTCTAAGAATGACATGTCTTTTGTGCCAATCTGGGCAAAGTCAGTTATATTTTGAAATCCTACTTGAAAACCCATTGTTTATAAACTCTTGAAAAAGTCTAAAATTTTGTTATTTAATACAGTCATTATATTACTAGCATATGTCGCTCTTCCCTTTGTATCCATAGTATCTACATTACAACTAGTCGCTCCAGCCATATCCACAAATTGGCCACACATCGTCAATTGATGTCTTGCCAAAACATTTGCGTTAGTTGCTTTGACACTAAAAACAGAAGATTCAAAGTTAATCTTATCGGGAGTAGTGAATTTTATCTCTTCGGTTGCCTTCAAATGAATATTTGCAGCTTCAAATTCTATATCTCCATTTTTACACTCGATCTTGATGTTCCCATTTTTGGCCAGAATAATTTTTGACATATCTTTTTCTTCATTATCCTCTCCGACAAATTCATAGGAACAATTGTTTACAACCAACTTATGTTGTCCATTCTTATACCATGCCATACCCTGTAGATTGTCAGTTGTTACAGAGTAATCTACATATTCTCCTTTTAAATCTCCATCAGGTATTTTTATACCAGAAGCAATTCTAAAATTAGGATAGTTGCCGTAATATTCTTGGGTATCTTTTTGTTGTTTATCTAGAGACATTAGTATCCTCCTCCATATCCACCGCCACCTGACGATCCACCACCTGATCCCGAAGACCCGCCACCACTAGGAGGACTACTAGGAGGAGGAGTATAAGGTTGTTGAGTTGACGGCTGTGATGGTTGAGTCGTTTGCTGAGGTGTAGTTGTATCACTTGTGTTAGACTGACTCGTTGTAGTGGTGTCGGGAACATCTGTCTGTGGAGTTGTTGATTCTGTCTGTGGGGTTGTTGGTGAAGTAGTTGTTGATTGTGTATAAGTCACTGGGGCAGCTTGACCGAGACTTTCTTCTTTCGTATTGTATATGGTAGCATGTGGTGTGGATACATGTGTTGCACCAACCATCTTACGTCCTGTTGTGGGGTGAACATGGAAATCACCATAGTAAGGATTACCATTTACCCAACCAACTTGTGTCTTAGGTAAACTATAAACACAGTCTACCACATTTACTACAAGAGTTCCAGCACTAGGTCTTTCACCTATGTCTGAAACGAAGTCTGGACTATATGTAACAACTGGAAGAAGTTTCGCTCCCAATCCTGTTTTTGTATTTATTGTCACTGGAGGAATCACAGCATGTTTATCTTTGCAGTTTATATTTCTAATACCAACTATAGATCCAGCAGGTGTTAACAAGAAATCAAAAGTACACTGTCCTACTTGGCCAGTATCTCCAGAAGTATATCCAATTCCAGGCTTCTGTGGTATTAAATTAGTTACAATACCAACTGCCTGTGTACCAATTCCAGAAACTCCTCTTGTAGTGAAGTTGTAAGTGTCTGTTCTCGCCATACCAGCAAAGTTATTATCATTCAAGTCTTTAAATGATCCCTCTGTCATAGAGATAAAGTATTCTGTATTTGACTTAAAATCTTTGCTTGGATCTATCTTTATAATTCTATCTGATAAGAATGATATTCTGTTATTATCTGTTACAGGAATAGTCTCATGCACGGAATTACTGGTAGTCTCTGTAATAGTAATACTACCAACACCCTTTACTATTGGTTCATTAAATGTAACTGACAGGGATGCACTCGTTTGAACTCCAACAGCATCATCAGCAGGGGTGGTAAATGTTATGAATGGTGCGATAGTATCTAAGTTAGTTCCATCACTTCCAACACCAACTGTTATACCTATGCCAGGCCCTTCTGTAACAGGATACTTAGGTGGAACTACGTTAGTTGATGGGCAATATCCTTCTCCAGGCGTTAACATATACACATCAACAACAGACCCATTTTCATCTATCACTGTCTTTGCCTTTGCACCTCCACCATTATTAGTTTTGTCAATGATAGAAACAACTGGTGGAGTAGTATATCCAAATCCTTTTTCTATTATCTGTAATGTCAATATACTTCCGTCAACAGATGATACTATAGGAATCATTGCAGCAGTTTTAGTTCCATCACCATATACCTCTACTTTGGGTGGGATACAATCTGGCCATATGAAACCTGGCGGCACACTGTCTGAAAGATCATCTTGATTCTTTGGATTATTTGTTGTATCATTACAATTAGCCAATGCTGGTAAACCACCATTAATTAAACTTAATACTGAAAATTTTTGTCTGATTCCAAGTTTATCTGTAGAGAAATCACCAATTCCTTCTAGATCAATACTTGATAATAAATTAGAATTATCTATTATAGATTCAAATGACAACTTGGGTTTCTTTCTTAATCCACCTTTTTGTGACCAATCTTCATACTCTTTACATTGCAAAGAATCACACTCTAGGAAAGACATCAGTGAGTCTGTGAAACTTGTTACTTTATCTAATAAACTACCTATACCTCCTAAAGATCCTGTTAACCAATCTAATCCCTGTGTAATTGGTGCTAATCCAGCCTTGATAGCGTCATTGATTCCAGCCATCAATACCCCTACGGCCTGTTCTATGGCACAAATAGCTCCATTCAATGCACCATTCCTAATCAAGTCTTTAAATAAATCTTTAACTGTTTCTTTAAGATCGAACCCTATCTTTTCAAATACACAAAATATCACATCCGTAATTCTCTTGAATGCCGATACTACTGGTGTCTTTTGAGCCTCTTGAACTTCTACTCCTATAAAATCTCTATATCTCTTAGAAAGGTATGCAGTTATCTTATCTCTAAGAGTAACAACAATCTTTCTCATTGCTCCAGTGGCAAGTTTTGAGGCTCTATTAATCTCCTTGTCTATATCCACAAGAAGGTTTCTTGATGTGTCTACCCATTCATCTGCATACTGGGTAAGACTGTTGACTGTTTTTAGAAAACTACCTATTGTATGTGTGACTTCACTAAGAGCATCATTACCTTTATCACAAGCGTTAGACATAGTAACAGTCTCGGCTGCACCCCTGTTAGAGAAAGCACCTTCAACTTGAACTGCCTTACTTGATCCTTCAAGTAAATTAGCAGAAACTGTATTACCTGATGGAGTTTCTTTATCTTTTAATCCACCAACTCCTTTATCTGCATTTTCTTTTGGTGTATTACCTCCTTCCTTATCTTCCTGTAAGGGTAGACTTGTAGGGCCACTCACCCCTGCCTCTCTACCACTTAGAACACCAAAGACATTTTCTGAACCAACATCATCCTCTAGTGGTGGGGTGTTTTTTGGCCCTAGTGAGTTGATAGTTCTTGCTAATGCACCAAATATAACTGGTTGTTGTCCTTCTTCTCCATCTAAAAAGAAACCAAATACAGTCTCTCCTCCCATCATTCGGGAACTGTCACCCATATTTGCTTGACCAGATCCAGATGTTGCATCTACCAACACATGAGCCCAAGGCAAATCCTCATCTGATAAGATGCTCTCATCAAATGGATGGTATCCTATTATTCTAACTTTACACCTAAACGCCCATCCAGCATCCGTATCTGTAGCTTCGTTACGCCAAACACTAGGTTCAGCAACTCGGCCTATCCACCATACGAATCCATCTCGGCCAACAAAGTTGGTCTTTAGTAGGGCACTGTCTAACATTAGTCGTCATAAACCAAACATTCTGGTTCATCTGGGTGCATATCACAGAATAATTCTAGTGCATTAGGGTCATGATGATCCCCTGCTGCGATCTCTTCTTTATGATGTTCTGCATACTCTTCTAATTCATGCAATTCTTCCTTAGCATGTCTGCGAGCTGCAGGGCTTGCTAGTGGATCTTCTGCAATCTTCTTGTCTTTTTCGATGTGTTTTTCTATACTTTCCATAGTTTCTCCTTATGTGAGCCCATATGAATCTCTTACAAGATTTAGGGCGGTTATGTTTTTTCCTTCAGATAATTGAAAGTGATGTCGTAAAGAACGTATTAAATAAAACCCACTGAGTTCTTGATCAAGTTCTTTATTCTGACTTTGCAATGGCCCTGACACTGGAATTTCAACTCTAATGATATCTCCAGCTCTTAAGTTAATGTTACATGGTACATTAATATTTAGGGACTGTTGGAACAGCAGTGTATAGCGAGAAAACGCTTTTGCCATATCAGCATCGGATCTGCCAGACCCTTCCACGTTGTCATCTTGATTAGGTTCTAAATTTGGAGTTAACATACCTGTATCTCCAATCCTAACTAAAACTCTAGAAGCATTCTTACTAACATCACCAGCTGGTATCGGAACATCCCTTCCAGCAACTGACACTCCATCTTTCTCTACTTCTTCTCTTAATGAGTGTGGTATTGCCTTTGTAGTCCAGTCTAACGGATTATAGAAATATGTCAAGTTTGAATATAATCCAACTCTTAAATTTTTCTGTAAATTGGTTGCAGAATCCATCATGTAACTGAGGATCTGAAAATTATTTTCTGGATTTGGGGATGAGTCAATCAGACTACTACCAGTATATGTTTCTATTGCTCTTGTTGGTGATTGTTTTGACTGGACTTTTTTAGATTCCAACTCTCCTGTCTGTGCCAATAATCCATCTACAGATTTAAACTTGTAACCATCATACGTTTCGTAGAAGAAGAATCCAGAAGTTCCTCCAGCCTTTCCTTCCTTCAATGGTTGTGCTTTAGGGCATAACCAACTCAAAATGTAGAATGGTTTTCTGTTATTACCTATGAATGAGTATGGTGTACTAGAATCTTCGATCTCCACTCTCTCATTAAATTCTTCCTTACTAATATTAAATATGTTTGGATCTTGGAGAATGTCTGCAACATGGGCACTTATGTTTGCCTTTTCATATTTTTTCTGACATCTAGTGGTTTCATTCATCAGATTCTCTAAAGAACTCAAGGCTAAGGTAAATGATTCCTCTCCCTCTTTCTTCCTAACATCTTGAATGGCGGTAACATACAAGGGATTAGAGAATCCCTCATTTTCACCAAATGTCAGTTTACCATTTCCAGTACCAAACGTAAGATCTACTCTCTCATACCCCCTGATTGGAAGTCTACTTAACATATTAGTAGTATCACTTAAAGTAATATAGGCAGTTATAGCTGGTGATAATAGATCCTCATAGTAATCAAATTTTATTACCTTATCGAGAATACTTTCAGCAGTCAGTTTTGAAGATTCAGAATCTTTCTTATCCCCTGCAAACTGAATCTCCTCATCTACTGTGATGTCCGCTTTTATAAAATTAACTTTTTTAACGTTCGTCATGATGCACCTAACTCTGTGAATAGAAATGCCGACATAACCTCTCCCTCAGTAGCACCCATTGATACATCTGGTTCTGGAACTACTGGTGGTTTTCCAGTGCCAACACTTCCTGTAACTTGTTGTGGTTGTTGTGGTATAGGCATAGGTATTATAATAGGAGCAGATTGTTGTGATGTAGTTTCGGAATCTGAATATTCTGAGATACTATTCAATACTCCTCCCATTGAATATGGTTTAACACCATTTATCTTCAATAAACCCCCCTCAGATTTATTTTTAACATTCTCCATTAGTCTTTGTTGTCTTTCTTTCTTTTCAGCTGCTTTCTTCTGAACTTTAGCATAATCTATAGTGCCTGGAACGAAAGAGTTTAAATGACTAGTCATTGCCTCTATGTCATACTCTCCTGTTCTATTATTTTTGAATCTTTCAAGATCTTTAAATGTTTTTCTAAACTCTTTTAAGGCCATTTTCACTTCTTTGTCGATACTTACACCAGAAACGTCTTTAACTGTAGCAGCACCCTCTGTCATGTATTTCTCCACCATTCTAGCTACATCTCCCCATTTCTCTGCAACCATCTTTCCTACATTAGGGAAATATGTTCCATCAACTAATTGCATGACATTATCTGGGCCAAGTTGATTTGCAAGAAATTCATACTGTTCTTGGGGTGTCATTAAAGATGATTTCCTTTCTACCTTCAAAGGGCCACCGCCAGTACCTACGGTTGTTCTAGATAGTTCTTCAGAATACTCATATTTTTTTCCTTGAAGGTCAAGGCCTGTTTTTGCAGCGTTCTCATGGACTTTATCTATGTCCGAGTATTGGTATAAGTCAGAATCTTTATCTAGAAGAGGAGCTCCAAAAACTTTATCCGAATTCATTCCACCAGCACTAAAACCTCTTAATATTCCACCAGAACTAAAACCTTTCTTGAAACCCATCGCCTGTGCTTCTCTGTCTCTTCTCTTCTGAAGAGTAGGATCTTTTTTGGTATGAGGAGTGTCTATTGGTACAACAAAGGCACCATTACCATCTTCTTTCGTACGAACTTCCTCAGTACCATGTCCAATAAAATCAACACCTTTTCCATCCAATGATACTGGATATCCAGATTGAGGCCCTTGAATGATACCACCCTTTGAGGCCTCTGGAAGTTCTTTACTTTTTTGCTTGTTTTTAGATATTTTAACTTGGATCTCATCATATTCAAGGGAATCTTTACCATGAATCTTAATGATATCCCTTCTACGTTTCTCTAGTCGGAGTCTTTCACTAGCCAGCTCTTTTCTTTCTCCCTCCAACTCATTCGATACAGGTTTAGCATCATCATCCTTTACAGACTTAGCTGCTGAAACTGAATCTACATTCTTATCAAGAACATTTTTCTTGAGTCTTACCTTTAAATTATCAACTGCCTCTTCAAATTTTTCAGCATTTTGAGGAGTTATATTAACATTTCCCTTCCTTTCGACTCTTTTACCTGATTGTAATTCTTGTTGAGCAGCAGATGCTGTGCTCAGTGCTTTATTAATTTCTCCAACGTCAGTTGTATCTGCTCGGCCAGAACCATCCTCATATCCAACAGAAAATGGGCCTGTTGCACCCTGAGAAGTGATTGATGTTGTAGTCGTTTTAGTATACTTTCTTCTTGAATCTAAGCCACTTCCTGGCATATTTCCCTTTACTGAGGCTCCAGTGGGTCTTATATTTTTAATATCTTCTATCTTTTTTTTGTCAAGTTTCTTTCCTGTTTCTCTAGTTTCTTCAAGAGCTGCAATTCCTTTCTCTCTTATCTTTTCTTCTTCTTTTATGTCTGCAATTAGTGCTTTCTCATCTCCTTCATATTCAGATTCAAGATCTATAGGTTCATTCTTTTTTACTTCATTACCTCTACGAAATAAAAGTGGTAATCCTAATATTAGACCTACACTAGCATCAGCAAGATATGAGGCCAATCCACCTCCCTTCTCCTCTTTGCCTTGTGGCATATTTTTGACAAAAACTTTAGCCTTAGTAACCTTTGCTTCATCTGGTATCTTACCGCCACCCAAACCTTTTGCGGCTTTACCCAGAAAGTTTTTGAACGAATTAATTTTGGACTCAGCCGCATCAACAGCGCCCTGTGCATCCTTTTGTACTTTAACTTCGGAATTAGATGTTGCCATTAAATTGCATCCACTATGTTAAATGTAGATTTTGAATGTAGAACATGCATGTTTCTCAAATCTACAGCAATTAAACCAGGCACACTATTTGTTGGTACTACAATCTCTCTTTCCATTTTATTTGAACCCGAAGTTTTTGCACCACCCATTGATAATAAAGCAGCGCCTTGCGATCCTAATCCACCCAAACCAGCTTTAGGTTCAACAGAAGCGCCTGCATTACCACCACCTATTCTAGCTGGTGTAGATATTGCCTTGGTAATCATGGTTTTTAATTTCTTCGGATCTTCATTTGGGAATATTCTTGGGTCTACTTTTTTCTGATTGCCACCACCAAACAAACCACCCATAAAAGAACCTATTCCACTACCAATCTTAGAACCAAGGCCACCAATTCCACCTACCAAACCACTCGCCATTCCCTTGAGATTAAGGTCTGGTATTTGGAAAGCACCTTTCATATATTCACCTCTTACATTCTTTTGTTTGTCACCACTGAAGTTACCACCTTCTCTTCCTCTATCCTTTGCTCCAGTTCCTCTTTGGCGTTTTGTCTTTTCTTCTTCAAGTTTTTTCCCTTTTACCTTAGATCCATCAGGTTTTATACCGAACCTTCTTAAGTTAATGTAATCTTCAAGTGGCAAACTTAATTCGTCTACTATTTCTTTACTACCAAAACCTTGTATTGAAAAATTTACTAGTTCACTCTCTATTTTTTTCTCTCTTCCAAATAAACCTTGTTTTTCAGTTCTCTCAGGGGAAAGCCCGTATACAGATCTTATAGTTCCATTATAGCCACTGTCATCAAAGAACCACCCCGCCTCAATCATTTCTTGATAATTTTGTGGTTCTTTCTTCTTTTTCTTTCCAAATGGTAAAATTCCACCCATAAATTTTTCTGGGATCGCTTTGTTCAAAGGAGCAACTGTTGATTCTTTTTCTTCCTTTGGTTTACCAAAGTTCATTACACCATCGAGTTTAGATATGATACCACTGAAAATATCATCTGTCTTTCCTTCTGTTTTACTTACTTTGTCTGTGTCTTGTTTCTGTTCTAATTTCTTTTTCTTTGCTTTCGCCTGAATATCCTGACTTCTTTTTAACCCTGCCCCAGCAGTATTGGCCATCAAACCAGCGGTTGCGACCTTGGCTACAGCTGGTAAAGCGATCATTGCAGCACCAGCTACAGCAAGACCTTTAAATACATTACCTATTAATCCACCGCCTTTCTTTTTCTTACCTTTCTTTGCTTTGGATAACTTTTCAACAAAATCAACCGCTATTTTCTCTGCTTTCTCAAGAAAATCAACAGTCTCTTCCATATTTTTCTGCATACCAACAAGACCACCAGCAAATCCTTGTAAAGACTTTAGCCCACCATCAAATATTTTACCCAAGAATTTTTTAGGATCAAATGAATCTACTTTCTCTTCTATTTTATTTGATAACTTTGGAATTAAATTCTGAACTCTGGACTCTACAAGTTTATTAATCTTCCTAATACCACCATCTTTAAGATCTGGTCTGATCGGTTTGATTTTTGGTAATACAGACTTTAATCCACCACTTCCTCTTATTCCACCTAAATTATTACTTGCCGTTCTGGTTGATACTATCTTATTAACAGCACTATTTTGTACAAATTTTGACTTCTTAGTGACTTTAGACACACCTTTGGCAAAATTCATAACTGCTAATGCTTTTCCACCAAATCTAGCCATTGCGTGCTTGTCCCTCTCGAGCTCTTTGTTTTAGTTGTTCCTCTTCAATATGAAGTTTGAGTAGTCCCACATAGACATCCCTCTCCCACGGAGGCATATTCTCTATTTCCCATAAACTATATTTATGGTACTGCATGAGGGCAAAATTGATTTTGAAGTATGTCTCTAGATCAACATGAGACATACTTAGGCGAAAAAATCCGATAGCCCCTCTAATACTACTGTGTTTTTCTTTTTAGTGTTGGGATTAACTACCTCTAGTGTATGTGATAATTTAGGCATAGTTTCAAAGAATTTCTCAATCTTTTGAAACTGTTGTGAAGTCAAAGACTCTACCCACTCTTTCAGTTCTTTTTTAGTACATTCAGTTGCTGAGAACATTTCCTCATCATTATAAACCATATCAATAGTAGATGCTATCATTTCAAATGATTTTTCAACAACATCTTTCCCCTCATCAGGGCCAAAAGTATTGTCTACAAACTGACTTAATGATGGATACTTCATTTTTACGGTATAACCATCAGCTAGTTCAATGTCTGGTGAATGATCTTTAGATTTAGTGACTTCAATATCATCAATAGCAACCGTCACAGGAACCTCTGTCTCTCCATCATCTCCACAGGTGACAAGTAATTCTATAGTCTCACCTACAGATTTGGCACGAACATTTAAAAATAAGTATTCAATGTCAAAACTAGGTAGTTGATCAACTTTGACTCCTTTCGTTATAACACATTCTTTTAGAACCTGTTTTACAGCATTAGTAATTTCTTTGCTATCTTGTGATTCAAGAGAAAGTATGAGAATCTTTTCTTCTTTTACAAGGAACGGTCTGTATTTAATTGTTTTCCCTGTTGAGGGTAACTTCAATTCATACTCAGCCGTTGTAATTTTTGGTAAGGGCATAATAAGTAATTATTCTTTATTATTTAGAGGGTTAATTTGACGCTTATTTACCAGGCCCGAATACGTTACTCTTCGGTACGTTATTTTCCATTGAATTATCGGCATTGACTACACTTGTGAGTCCCTTAGTTGGGGTATCTGGCGCTGGCATTCCTTGATTATTAACAATATAGTACCTATCGTATGAAAAGTCAACTACAACCTGTATCATTGAAGCTGATGAGTAGTTAAGAGGTATGTCTTGTATTGAAACTGGAAAAGCATTCACGAAATTATAGGAAAGAGCATCTGGTTTATACTCTTTACCAACGTTAGGGCCCATATCGTGATAAGATTTACCTTTCTGTTTTTTAGTTCCAAAAGTTCTTATCTCATGCCCAAAGGTGGGATCTTTTCTAATATCCTTTATAAACACTTCGTCTTTCATCTCTGGATCGTAATTTCTTTCAAATTTTGTAATTTTTATATTTCTTTTGTAATCGTGTGGATATCTTTGCCTATGAAAGGCATATCTCTCACCATGATTAGGGTATCCGCCTGGATATCCCTGTGTATGTTTGATCCCCTCTTGTGTAATATACAAAGGATTCATAAAGTTCATCCACTCTTGAAATAATTTTAATATTTTATAATCATTAGCTAAGTAAAAAGATATCGATATATCAGTATACTGTCTCTGTGTTGCAAATCTCTCTCTAATACCCTGTCTACTTCCTATTTCCTGTGCAACAGACATTGATGTTCCAGGCAACATTGCTTCGTTTGCTAATAATTCATATCTCTCTTTATCTCCCTGATCCATCAATCCACATGATGTAAGCCACTGACTTAGATCATTTGCATTTTTTTCCTTTTCATATACACTAGCTGAAGCAGATTCCAACTCAACTGGGAAAAAATCTTTAGGTTCTGCTCCTATTGTGGCAAAGTCCAATTCAATTTTAAAAAAGTTCGATAGGGCAGGAGCTCCCAATGCAGATCTAAACTGGTCTAAATCTTTTACTAACTTATCATCGCTAAAATAACTTTTCTGTTGCCTGGCCATCTAAATAAAAATATGACTTATCATACTATGTATATGTCTTATAAAGGAAAATTTAGACCAAAACATGTAAAAAAGTATAAAGGTGATCCCACTCAGATCGTTTATAGGTCATTATGGGAGAAAAAATTTATGCAATATTGTGATCTTACTGAAAGTATAAGTCAATGGCAATCTGAAGAATTCTGGATTCCATATAAGAATCCCATAGACAATAGAGTACATAGATACTTTCCAGACTTCTTTATCAAGTATAAGGATGCCAATGGTAAGAGTAGATCAGTTGTAGTTGAAGTTAAACCTAAAAAACAAATTAGAGAACCTAAAAAGAATCCAAAGAGGAAAACTCAAGCATGGTACTACGAGGTTAAAACATGGGTCGTAAATCAAGCAAAGTGGGAAGCAGCAAAACAATTCTGTGCTGATAGAAAATATGAATTCAAACTCATGACAGAAGACGATTTAGGTATTTCACATGATCGCAGACGATATTAAAGAACAGGCTGGTATTGAACTGAAGCCCGATGCATGGTACGTTGGTGCTTTGGAAAGATCATTGATAGAAGTCCAACAAAGAATGGGAAACACTTTTGATCAGGGTGGTGTTAAACAAGGTGATTTGTTTTTCTTCTCATATAATACTGGATCACCACAATATTTGGCATTTTGGGACGTTCAACCCTTGGCAGTCATAGTAGGATTTTTTGAAGATGGCTTCTTGGGATGTAATCTACATTACATAAATCCAGATTATCGTGATGTAATTGCAAATAACCTACTAAATAGTCGTGGAGAATCCCCAATTCCTAAAAACAGCATACATAGATATAAGTATTCTGGTATCAGAAGTATGTTCAAAGTTCCTCGTGATGAGGATTGGGCAGCTATATCATTACTACCTACTGAACAATTTGTAGATCAAAGGGGTATGAGGTATCCCAAATATAAAGCATTTAACGCTCGTCACCAAAGGAGAAAAAGAAAGTGAGTCTGCCTTATAATCAAGTTAGAGGAAATACTTTAGTAACCTCCACATTAGAGGGTGGACAGGAAAAGTCTGTCATTATTGAATTTGACAAAGGAGGTAAAATAGATAGTATCACATACGAAGGTGAAAAACTTGATTATAGAAGTGAAAAATTTGTACAATTGTTGGATAATGATAAGAATGTACAAAGCGGTTTTCATCATTACAATGTAGAAAAAGGTCTTATTAATCCTGATGTGGTTAAATTTGACGATCTTGAACCAATATTTTTTGTTTCGGCAAATGTAGAAAAAGATTGGGAGGGTTGGAATACAGATGGTGCTCCGTTTCCAACAACATATTCAGAAAGCACTGTTGACAAAATTACAAGTACATATACAGAACCAATAGACAATAGTGAATTTGGAGTAGAAATTAAGATGGATCAACCCATCACTCAGAGAGATAAAAATGGTGATGTCACAAATTACAAGGTTTTCTACAGTGAAACTGACGGAACAACAATTCGTGCTGTTGATGCAAATGGTAAAGTAAAACCAGGCGTTCCACCAATATACAACAATGGCGTTTATGATATGAGTCAAATAACAAGTAACTTAAATATTTTTGTGCCAGCAGATCAAAGATGGAATGGGCCTGAAATGGAAAATATTCATAGAGAAATACAAAGAAATGTTATAAATCATATCGATGCTGTTGCACCAGGCGTAGTAAAGGGACAATGGTTACTCGATACTGATGGAAGAAATCCCGAAGATCCTAAAACTTTCAGAACTGAGAAAGGATTGAACTCATTTGTAGAAGATGTAATGTGGGGTGGGAAGGAGAATTTTGGTAAGAGTAAAGTTAATGCTGGAAATGGGCCAGGATATGATGGTGCATCTGGTCAAGGTCAAAGATTGATGAGTTACACCAACAAAGTATTTGCTGGTTCAGATGAAGCCAATTCAATGTTCAAAAAGATAGTAAAGTATCCTATGGATATGGCTAACAATATGGATCACATGTTTATACAATGTTATTCATATCGTGCTCCATACGCAAAAACCTTTGATGGTCAATTTGGTAAAGGCCTTGGAAATCCTGTAGTAGCTGCTGGCGGTAGAGAGAGTGGTTTAGCATTTGGTGCTGAAAGATATAGACCATACAAAAAGAAATTAGGTGCTGGTATCAAATTACCTATGCCTAATAATATGATGGATGAAAATGGAAGAAACTGGAATGATGAGTCTATGTCAGCTAAACAGATGGGCGGAGTCCAACAAGCAAGTAAGAATGTAATTACCAGTTTAATTACAGGAGACTTTGGAGGAGCAGGGCCTCTTGCAAGAAACATTGCCCAGACTGCCGACTTGTTAAGTCAATCTAGCACTCAAGGAGTACTTGCTGCAGAGAAAATATCCCAGTTAGCTGCAAATACTGGGTTATCTGCTGACGAGATTATGCAAAGAAGTGTTGGTGTTATAGCCAACTCTAATACAGAATTATTATTTGCTGGTGTTATGTTGAGATCTTTTGAATATCAGTGGACTATGAGTCCTAGAAATAGATTAGAGGCTGCAAATGTCAGAATGATTATTCGTGCATTTAAACAGTGGTCTGCACCTAAGAAAGCTAGAAAGATGGAGAGAGCTGGAAGAACTGATGTAGGTAAGGCTGGTGGCCCCTCATTCTTCTTAGGAACTCCAAACATATTCAGATTGAGATTCGTTACTAATGGTAACAGAAATATTCTTGGGGTGAATAAATTTAAACCATGTGCTTTAACTAATGTTAGTATCAATTATACGCCAGAAGGCCAATGGTTAGCATATGAAAATGGTATGCCTATTGCAGTGAATATGTCTCTAAGATTTGCTGAATTAGAACCAATATATGACACTGATTATAGTGAGGATATTGCTAAGGAAAGACAATATAATCCTGACGATCCAGAGTCAACTGGAGATCTTTACCCAATTGGTGAGATTGACCAGGCAAGTCCATACGCTTCAGATGTAGGTTACTAAAATGCAAGGATATTTTTCTTATTTTCCAGACTTAAACTATGTTTCTAGAAGTGTAGACAGATCATCTAATGATGAATTTATACCTGTAAAAAACATATTCAGAAGACCCAAACTCCGTGATGACTTGAAGAGTGTGTTAGCAGCATTTGAAGATTATGTTGTGCTTGGTGATGATAGACCAGAACAAGTTTCTGAGAGAGTATATGGTGATCCTAGATTTGATTGGGTGATCTTGACCACAAATAATATTACCAAAGTCAGAGATCAATGGCCTTTAAGTGCTAATGATTTCCAAAATTATGTCTTAGCAAAATATGGAACTGAGGAAAAACTATCAGAAATACATCATTATGTAACTGAACTATTACTGGATAATAAATCAAGAATAGTTGTACCAGAAGGATTAACTGTAGATTCTAATTTTGAAAGTAGATATCTAGAAGAATCAATTAATGCTACAGAAATTAAATATAGTGGCACAGATCTACCTAATCTATCAAGTGTAGACAGTGCAGGCACAGTGAAAGATGCGGATGGTAATGTGATATCACATACAAATGTATTTTCGGTAAGTAACTATGAGTATGAAGAGAATGAAAATGAGGCTAAGAGAAGAATAAAAATACTACAACCTCAATTTTTAGATGCTGCAATTTCTGATATGAAGAGAATTATGAAATATGGTAAATCTTCAACGTTTATTAATAGTAAACTCAAAGGAGTGTACAATCCCAGATTGAGTGGGTCATAAAAAAAGGGGTCGTAAGACCCCTTTCTTATTGTTTACTCTTCTGCGAGTTTTTGGAAGTAACTCAGAGCATCATCTTCATCTTCCGTCGTTGCGGTTGCAGCAGCAGAGAGATTAGATATCTCGTTTAGTTCCTCAGTGGATGGGCGATTTAACCCTTCACTTAGATCTTCTAGTTCTTCGGTGTCCATTTGAGGTGTGACAACTGCCTTTCTGGCAAGAACTGAATCTAAACGTGCTTTAAGTTCATCATAAGACTTAAATTGATCAGCAGCAGTGAACTCACTGAGGTCATAGATCTTATCATAGATCTTTTCTAACTCAGCATCATCATCTAAAAGTGCTTCTGTCTTACCAAACTCTGAACTATCATAGTTCCAGAATCCAGCAACTTGTTTAATCTTCAATTTGAAGTTTGCACCTTTCCAGAAATCAAAAGGATTGATTGGTTCTTCATCTTCAAACTCAGGTTGCATAGAAGCAGTGATCTTATCAAAGATCTTCTTACCAAACTTATAAAGTTTGACTTGTCCTTCGTTCTCAGGATTTGCAGAATCTTTTACGATATAAACGTTTGCATAGTAAGATAACTTACGTTTTTGCTTACGAGCAATATCTTTATCAGATTCACGACCACTATTCCAAAGAGTTCTGTTAAGTTCTCCGACAGGATCGTTTTTACCAACAGTGGTTAAACTGTTTTCGATGTACCAACCACCTGGCCCTTGAAATGCATGACTCCATACTTGAGTCCATGGCAATTCAGCATTGGCATGTGCAGGGAGGAATCGAATAACTGCGTATCCGTTACCCGCTTTATCTACAGCTGGTTTCCAGAGGCGTTCATCTGTATTATTTCCGCCTTTTTCGTTGAGTTTCTCAACTTTTTTCATCAATCTCTCTGTAAGAGAGCCTGCTTTAGATTGTTTCTTTAATGCAGCAAATGACATTTAGTATTCTCCGTATTTTTGTATTGTTGGATTGTTTGTATTATAACATGTAATGATGTATTAGTCAATCTGGTATATCTTTTTCAAGTTTATCCAGAGTGGTAGAAAGAGTATCAAAAAATGCATTGATATTCTGACCATCTTTCAATCCTAGAAACTTTGCAGATTCTACGATTTGTTTTTTCATTTCAATAGCATCAGCATCTTCCTTCTCTAGTGACAGACGAAACATAAAGTTTCTTTGTTTTTCGAGAAGTTTTTTCATTTTATTAATATACAGATGCCCCTCTTCTGAGGAAGGATCTCTCATCCCTCTGACAGCGATACCTGTCATAATATCTTCTTGTAACTCCTGTATCTCGGCCATTGCGGCACGGACTGCTGGAGCCTTAAAAAATTCACTCATTAATAGTCCTGATGTTATTACTATTTATCTGTTTTAGATGCCCACATAGGTAGGTATATCAGGGTAAAAGCACTACCCCAGAAGGCGAGAAAGACGTATAAATGACTACCTCT
>VTLG01014111.1_pt1 | contig 20864 bp, 22 predicted proteins | sample 4694571 | NCBI WGS metagenome assembly VTLG01 (sample SAMN12604809, study PRJNA352737) | marine metagenome | biome: ENVO:00000447; feature: ENVO:00000209|ENVO:00000569|ENVO:01000036; material: ENVO:00002151; isolation source: viral sequences binned using virsorter ... | reverse complement strand
AGATAAAATTAAAGAAAGATTAAAAAGAATGAGAAGTTCTGGTTTAGCTAGAGGTGGAGAGTTTTCAGTTGAAAATTTAGCATTCAAAGCTTTAAGAAGGTCACCATTTATTGCTACTATATCAGATATGAAAACGATGGCCTATGATAAAAAGATGACGATGAAAGAACGAATTAATTTAAATAAAGAAGTTCAATTATTAATTGAGGGTGGAGCGTATGGACATCTCAATCATCCTTTCGATGACAAAAATCTTACATTTTCAGATTTTAAGACACTAATTATTAATACACTACAAGGTAATCTTGATAGTGAAGGAGCGGTTACAGAAAAAACAGATGGTCAGAATATAATGATAAGTTGGAAGAATGATAAACTTATCGCAGCTCGTAACAAAGGACATATCAAGAATCATGGTGCTAATGCATTAAGTGTTAGTGGTATAAAAAATATGTTTGCTGGTAGAGGTGAAATAGAAACAGCATTTGTATCCGCAATGAGAGATTTAGAAAAGGCTTTAAAGGGTTTAAGTAAAAAACAAAAAGACAAAATATTCGGAGAAGGTAAAAAGTTTATGTCTTTGGAAGTAATTTATCCAAAAACAGCAAATGTAATACCATATGATAAATCATTATTACAATTTCATGGTACAATTGAGTATGATACTGCAGGTTCACCTATTGGAGAGGACAGAGGAAGTGCTAGAATGTTGGCTGGTATGATAAAACAAATAAATCAAAACATACAGAAGACATATAGTATCACAAAACCATTTGTAACTAACTTACCAAAGGTAAAAAACTTTGCTAAAAGACAGAGTTACTTCTTAGGTAAATTAAACAGATTACAAAACCAATTTAATTTAAAACCAAAAGATACGTTGGCAGATTATCATCAAGCTTATTGGATGGAATACATTTTTAATGCAGGAAAACAATTTAAATATCAAGTTCCAAATCATATTTTAGGTAAACTAACAAAAAGATGGGCATTCTTAGATAAGTCGTATACGATACAACAGATTAGAAAAGACATAAAGAATGAAAAATTTTTAAATTGGATATTAAAAACAGATAAAATAGATTTAAAAGGATTACAGAAAAAACATATTAGAGATTGGGAAGTTCTTTTCTTTGAGTTAGGAGCTGAAATACTTTCTAATCTTAGTGACTTTATTGCAGCCAATCCTGATAAAGCAGCACAAAGAATTAGAAAAGATTTACAAAAGGCTATATCACAAGTTAGGACATCAAAAGATCCAAAAGTTATTAATACATTAAAAACTCAACTAGATAGACTTAATGCAATTGGTGGTTTGAAGTCAGTTGTACCAAGTGAGGGTATCACTTTTGTATTTAAAGGAAAGTTATATAAGTATACTGGTGCTTTTGCTCCAGCAAATCAAATCTTAGGTATGTTAAAATTCGTATAGGAGTAAGTTATGGCAGGATATAGTAGAGAAAATAAAAGACAAAATCAAGCGTTACAATCAATTTTAGATGGTGGTACACCAGAAAAACGTATTATGGTTGCTATGGAAGATACTAAAGAAAAAAAAGAGCGACAAAAACAAATAGCAAAAGAAAGAGAAAAGTCTAGTGAACGTTCTGAAGCGTTAAAAGCAGCTAGAACACCTTGGTTCTGTCCATCATGTGATAAGGTTATGAAAAAAAGATTAGATGATAAAATGTATCGTTTATATAATCATTGTTTTGATTGTCAGGTAGAGATAGAAAATAAAATGAGAATAGATGGCACATATAAAGAATGGGAAGAAAAAAAGGTAAAGGCAAATACATTATCTTGGATAAAAGAACAAAAGAAAACAATAGAAGAATTTAAAAAACAAAAATCACCAGAATTTTATCAACAATTTAGACCAGACGGATATTCCATTGACAAAGAAAAGTGGGAAATGGATATGAGTTTAGTAATGAAACAAGCTGATGAAGCTCTAGAACATTTACAAAAAGTAGAAGATTCTTTAAAGTGATATATTTATATATAGGACAATTTTAATTAAATTTAATAGGAGAAATTAAATGGCAACAGTAACAAGTGGTACAAAAGGAAGAACTGATGTATCTAGTAGAAGTCAACCAGATTTTAAAAATCCTGGTGTTTATAATAAAGCTACAAAAGTAGCTGCTAATCAAACAGTCGCTTTTACGGGTTCGGCAATTGCTGCTGGATTTATTGTTGAAGACGTAAGTAATGTAACTATTGAACTTCAAAATGGTGGTATGATACCAGGTTCAGCTTTGTTAGTTGACACACAATATGATATTGCACCTAGTAAAGTAATTATTGGTAGTTCAGGTATAGTTCACGTATTACATAGGTAAAATGAAGCGTAACAAACAAGGACAATTAAAAGATGTGATGAGAAAAGAGTACGCAAAGTGCGCCTCAAATTCAATTTATTTCTTAAAAAAATATTGTATGATTCAACATCCAATCAAAGGTAAAATACCATTTGATTTGTATGACTTTCAAGAAAAAACTATTGAAGATTTTGTTCAACATCGTTTCAATATTATTTTGAAAGCTAGACAGCTAGGTATATCTACTATTACTGCTGGTTATTCTCTTTGGATGATGACTTTTCATCCAGATAAAAATATACTTGTTATTGCTACTAAACAAGAAGTTGCCAAAAATTTAGTAACCAAAGTAAGAGTGATGCACGCCAATTTACCATCTTGGTTAAAACAAAAATGTGTTGAAGATAACAAATTGTCATTGAGATATAAAAATGGTTCACAGATAAAGGCAGTATCAAGTGGAGAAGATGCTGGTCGTTCAGAGGCATTATCTTTATTAGTACTTGATGAGGCTGCATTTATTGATAAAATTGATGGGATATGGGCTGCAGCTTCACAGACATTATCTACTGGTGGTCAATGTATTGCTTTATCTACACCAAATGGTGTCGGTAATTGGTTTCATAGAACTTGGATGGATGCAGAAGATAATTTAAATGATTTTAATTTTATCAAATTACATTGGACTGTTCATCCTGATAGAGGTCAAGAGTGGAGAGATGAACAAGATTCTTTATTAGGGCCCTCATTAGCTGCTCAAGAATGTGATTGTGATTTTATTACTTCTGGTCAATCTGTAGTTGATGGTTTAATTTTAGAGGAATATAGAGAATCTCAAGTTCAAGAACCATTAGAAAGAAGAGGGATAGACAGTAACGTATGGATTTGGAATCCACCAAACTATACAAAAGATTATATAGTATGTGCTGATGTTAGTCGTGGAGATTCAACAGACTATTCAGCTTTTCATATTATAGATATTGAAAGTTTAGAACAAGTAGCAGAATATAAAGGTAGAATGTCTACAAGAGATTTTGGTAATTTATTAGTAAATATATCTATTGAGTATAATGACGCTTTATTAGTGATTGAAAACAATAATATAGGGTGGGCAACCATTCAACAATGTATAGATAGAGAATATCAAAATCTTTTTTATATGAGTAAAGATTTACAAGTGGTTGATGTACATAGACAGATTAATAATAAAATTAATAGAGCAGAAAAACAATTAGTACCCGGCTTCACATTGACACAAAAAACTAGACCACTTGTGATAGCGAAATTAGAAGAATTTTTTAGAGAAAAGTTAGTAACTGTACGTTCACAAAGACTAATAGATGAATTATTTGTATTTATATATAATGGTAGTAGGGCAGAAGCAATGTCTGGATATAATGACGATTTAGTAATGTCTTATGCTATGGGACTTTGGATTAGAGAAACTGCATTGAGACTTCGGTCTGAGGGCATACAATTACAGAAAAAAGCAATGAATAGTATAACATCAAATCAAGGTGTGTATACACCAAAAAACAACCAAAACGATTCTTGGACAATGGAAATAAATAAACAAAAAGAATCATTAGATTGGTTACTTTAACTAAAGAGGTAAAAAATGGCTGATAAAAGTTTATTCAGTAGATTACGTAGATTATTTTCAACTAACGTTGTAGTTAGAAACGTTGGTGGAAGAAAATTAAAAGTTAGTGACACTAGTCGTACACAATCTTATGCTAAAAGTAATTTAGTAGACAGATATCAAAAAATATTTACTGGTGCTGGACTAAGTGGGTACTCTGATTCTTTACTAACAAAATCAATGAGATTAAATCTTTTCAAAGATTATGAGTCAATGGAAGCAGATGCTATTATATCTTCGGCACTTGATATTTACGCTGACGAGTCAACAATGAAATCAGAGTATGGTGAAGTATTACAAATTAACACAGACAATGACCAAATAAAAGAGATATTACATAATCTTTTTTATGACATTGTAAATATAGAATTTAATTTATGGCCGTGGATTCGTAATATGTGTAAGTATGGTGATTTCTTTTTAAAATTAGAAATAAATGAAAAATTTGGTATTACAAATGTAGTGCCACTTTCAGTTTACGATGTATCTAGATTAGAAGGATTAGATCCTGAAAATCCTGAATATGTTAAATTTTTAATTGAAGCTGTTACATCTGAACATAGATATAAACAAGAACAAACATCAACAAAAGAAGAATTAGAAAATTATGAAGTGGCTCATTTTAGATTACTTTCAGATTCTAATTATCTTCCTTACGGTAAGTCTCAAGTAGAGGGTGCTAGGAAAATATTTAAACAGTTAACTCTTATGGAAGATGCAATGTTAATACATCGTATTATGAGAGCACCCGAAAAAAGAGTATTCAAATTAGATATTGGTAATATTCCACCAGCAGAAGTTGATAATTACATGCAACAAGTTATTAATAAGATGAAGAAAGCTCCTGTTGTGGATGAAACTACTGGTGATTATAATTTAAAATATAATATGCAAAATATTACCGAAGATTTTTTCTTACCAGTTCGCGGTGGTGATAGTGGTACAAGTATTGATTCTCTTCCAGGATTAACATATGAAGCTACAGAGGACATTGAATATCTTAAAAATAAATTATTATCTGCTCTTAGGATTCCAAAAGCTTTCTTGGGATATGAAGACCAAATAGGTTCAAAGGCTACGTTAGCAGCAGAGGATGTTCGTTTTGCTAGAACAATCGAAAGAATACAAAGAATAACTCTTTCTGAATTGACAAAGATTGCTATTGTTCATTTATATGCACAAGGTTATCAAGATGCAGAACTAACCAATTTTGAATTAACATTAACAAATCCATCTACAATTTATGAGCAAGAAAAAATTGAGTTGTGGAATAACAAAACATCATTGGCTGAGTCTATGGTTAGAGATGGTTTAGTTTCTTCAGAATGGATTTATAAAAACATATTTAACTTTACTGAAGATGAAATAAAAGAAATGGATGAACAAATCACATTTGATTATAGAAACAAATTTAGAAGACAACAAATTGAAGCTGAGGGTAACGATCCTGCTCAAAGTGGTCAGTCTCAAGGAACACCATCTGATTTAGCTATGGGTAGAACTGGTCATGAGTTAGATGATGAGGGTGGTTCGGAAGAAGGTGGACAACCAGGTGCAGGAAGACCTAAAGAACCAAATAAATATGGAAAAGATAGTGGTGCACGTGGAAGAGATCCATTAGGGGCACATGATAAGAAAAAGGGTGGTAGTGGTTCACCTAAATATGGTAAAGCTTTAGCGTTAGCTCACTATGATTCTCTTAAAAAGTCAATGAATTTTAATAAAAAAGAGAGAGAAATCATAACAGAGGTGTCCGAGTTAGAGGAAGAATACAAAAACGAGGTAACTTCTTTCACTAATGGAGATTCAAATGACTAATTATTGTTTAACTTTATATTTATTTATGAGAAAATATATATACATACGGAGTAATTTGTAATGGCTCGAAAACTAAAACACTCGAAGATTAAGAATACCGGTATTCTCTTCGAATTATTGACAAGACAGATAACTGCTGATGTTTTGGCTGGTAAATCAACCAAATCAGTTGGAATCTTAAAAAAGTATTTTAATGAAAATACTGAATTAGGAAAAGAGCTTGAACTTTACAAGTTACTTTCTGAAAAAAATTATACATCAGAGATTAAGGCTAATGATTTATTGAATGTTGTAATTAAACAACGTCAAAAACTTAGTAACTCCAATCTTCGTAGAGAGAAGTATAATTTGATAAGTTCTATTAAAGAAAATTATAACGTAGATGATTTCTTTAATGGTCGTATTCCTAATTATAGATTACTTGCTTCAATCTATAATGTATTCCAATCAGAAACTACAGATGAGAAATTTAAAGCTAACCATATTGTCAACTCTAGATTTACCGTATTAGAACATATTACTCATAAAAAGATGGATGAAAAACAAATAAAAGCAAAGGTATTAAAGGAATATAATAAAGAAGATAAAGATTTAAGACTTTTAGCTTATCAAATACTTGTAGATAAATTTAATTCTAAGTATAAGAACTTAAATGAATCACAAAAGAGATTGTTAAAAAATTATATTAATAATATTAGTAACACAAATTCTTTAAGAGAGTATGTTGACAAAGAAGTCGTAAAAATTAAAAATAAATTAGAAAGTCATTTACCAAAAGTAAACGATAAGATTACAAGTATTAAACTTACTGAGGCTATAAACCAAATAGAAAATTTAACAAAAGGTAAAGTGGTTAATGAAAAACAAGTTTTAACTTTGATGAGATATTATGAACTTATAAAGGAGATTAAGGATGTCCATAAGGGATAAACTCAAAGAAATAATTCGAGAGTTAATACGAAAAGAATTAGCGGAAGTATCTGTAACGGGTAATATAGATGGTGGTGAAGGTCCACCAAAAACTCCTTATGCTTTTGGTAAAAATAGAAAAAAAGATAAAAAGAAAGAAGATGAAATATCCACAAATTCTACAGGATATTCAAAGGTTAATGAAGGAAAGTATCACGATTACAGAAATGATGAATCAATGACACCAAAACAAAAAATTGGTAAGTCAATGAGAGAGATTAGAGATAGTCTGAACGAATTAGATAAATTAGTTAAAATGAATGTTCGTCTAAAAAATGAATTGAATGTCGATTCAAGGTCATATTGGAAAAATACCCATAAGGCGTTACGTAGAGTTAGTGAAAGGTTAGTAAAACTAGCGAACAAGGTCGGTCAATTACAGTAGGTATTGAGATGCCTTTTAAAGAGAACAAGAAATCCTATATGGATACTTTGTTCAGTATATCGACTCTGTTAAAGCGATGGCAGGTTGAAATACAGAATAAAGAAGTAGATAAGAATTATATGTTAAAAAGACTCGGACAATGGATAGAAATGTTAGAGAGTCTTAGAACTGAAATTATGATGGGAAGAGATAAATGAAACAATTAATAGTTGATTATTTACCGTTTGAAATAAAACCAGAACAAATAAACGAATCCATGAAAAATAATAATGGTCGGTTAGTTGTGAAGGGTGTTTTACAACGGGCTGAAGCAAAAAATCAAAACGGTAGAATTTACCCTAGAGAAATTTTAGTTCGTGAAGCTAAAAAATATACACAAGATTTTATTAAACAAAGAAGAGCGATGGGTGAGTTAGACCATCCTGAGTCATCAGTAGTAAATTTACAAAATGTTTCTCACAATGTCAAGGAAATGCATTTTGAAGGTGACAATCTATTAGGTACAGTTGAGGTTTTGGGAACACCAAGTGGAAATATATTAAAAGAATTATTTAAAGCAGGAATAAAATTAGGTATCTCATCTCGTGGTATGGGTTCAGTTGAAACTGTAAATGAGGGAGACGCTCAAGAAGTACAAGACGATTTTGAACTAATCGCTTTTGATTTTGTATCTAATCCATCAACACATGGAGCTTTTATGCATCCGGTGAATGAGTCAGTTGATAAAGTTAAAGTGGTTGGTAGAACTTGTGGTGATTATTGTAAAGTAGAATCAATAATAAATGACATTATGAGGGGAAGTTAAGTGTCAAATTATACAAAAATGATGGACACTTGGTATGAATTTCGTAAACATAGTTGTGATTGTGGTGGAGATTGTTGTTCTATAAACGAAGAAGTTAAACACATTCCTAAAGCAAAGAAAAAACTTCAAAAGTTAATGAAAGATGAATCTAACCTTAGATTAACTATGAATCAAATAGCTTTAATAATGTCTAAAGATATAGCAAATAATGATTTAGCAGATGATATAATCAAGTCTTACAAGAGAAATGTGACTGATTTTATGAGAGACGCTGTTAGACTTATAAAGAAAATGAAGTAATGCCATCAGTATCCAAAAAACAACAAAAGTTTATGGGTATCGTTAGAGCAATACAAAAAGGTGATGCTCCAGCATCTAAGTTTTCAAAGAAAGCTAAAGATGTTGCAAAAAGTATGAAAGGAAAAGACGTGAAGAAATACGCTTCTACTAAACATAAGGGTTTACCAACAAGAGTAAAGAGTGAAAATAAACTTTTTGAAAACCCAGCGGCTATAGCAGCTGGTGTTAGAGCCGCTATGGCAAGAGCACAAGAGAAAGAACTTTCAGCTGGTGGTGGTAAAAAGGTAATGGTAAAAACAGCTCTTCGTAATAAAAGTCATCCTCAACATAAACAAGCAAAAGGTATCATACAAAGAATTAAAGATAAAGCTAAATCTATGTTGTCTAAATCTAAAAAGAAAAAATCTGAACCAAAAAAACAATCTAAATCAGATGCTAATTTTTATGCAAGACAATTTGGTGGTAAAACAGAATCCGTAAATAAAAATAAAATTGAAGAACTTAAAACAAAAGCAAAATTGACCAAAGATAAAGTGAAAAAAATAAATAAGTATATTTGGTCTTCTCCTAAAAGAATCGTTACACAATCTCAATACAACAGAATGCAAAATTATAATAAATTGCGTAAAAACGGTATAGATTATGTAGGAACTGCAATAGATGGTAAACTTGTGTTTTTACCTGTTGTAATCGAATCCACAAGTGAAGGTTTTGGTGGAGAGTTAAAAGGTGCTGATAAGAAAAAATTTGAAAAGGCTAGAAAAGAAAACGCTGAACAATTAGGGTATACACTTACTGGTAAGAGTGACGTTAATGAATCCGTAAATGAAGCTATAGAACCAGCAGGTATAATGGCTAAGATTAATAAGATTGTACAAAGTAAACAAGCAGCTAAGATAGATGGTGTGTTGATGGATATGTTTTCAGCCAATATTATGATGAGAATATTTAACGCAGTAAATGATAAAGCTAAAAAAGATATGAATAAAGGAACGATGCGTCAAGTTAAAGTTATTTTACATAAAGTAATGAAACAAAATAAAGTCAAGGGATATTAAACAACGAAAAATTTATATAACTTATATTTATAGGTATATGAAAAACACATTTTTTAATTATTAAGGAGAGTAAAAATGGCAACAAAAGCAAGTTTAAAGTCTGTACTACAAAGATCACATGCAGATTATTTTAATGCACTATGTGATAGTATAGTAACTTTAGAAGATGATAGTAACATTAGTGGTGCAGTTCACTTATCAGGAATGACAGGACTAAGTGCAGGATCTGGTTTTTCAGACGCAGCACTTTATAAAAGTTGGCGTTCTGAATTAGGAAGTATTACAAAAACTGAACTTCTAATTGATTTAACAGGAATCCGTTCAACCGCAGCAAATGACATTATTGGTAATGATGGTGCAGCTAGTGCTAACATTGGTCAATACACAACTGCAGTGATGGGTACTCTATTCGCAGTTCATATGTCCTGTATAGAAGCTCCAACAGGTGGTGATCCAGATATTAATTTGGCTTTCGCAGATGAAGCAACCCTTGCAGAAGATTCAGCTTTATCAGCTGGTACTAACAATGGTACTACATTGAATAATGGTGATTTAGCAGCTGAAAAAGAATTTTGGGCAATTACAGGTTTTCCAGCAGTAAATCAATACTGGTATTTAGTCGCTGGTGCAGCTACTGATGCCGACTATACTGCAGGTGTAATCAAGATTGATTTCTACGGTACAACAGCATAATAACTAAATAAGAGGACATATTATGTCTAAAAAAATAAAGTTAAAGGATTTACTAAAAGAAAACTTTAGCAACACCGCTATGGGTGGAGTGATTTCACGAAACGCTTTTGGTGATAGCATGAGTTTGTCTAAGATTGTTAAAGAAAAATATGGTGATGTTGATGAAGAAAAAGTTGATGTAAAAGGATTGACTAGTGAAATATCACAATATAATCAAATAGGTGAAGCTATTTTTGGTAAATCAAATATTACTCAAATATCAGAAAAACTAAGTTGGATTGCAAATCAAGCCAAATCTCATACTCTCCAAGAAACAGAGGATTGGTTTGACAAGATAACAGTCAATCGTAATATGAAGGAACTTACTGGATTGTCTAAACAGTTCAGTAAGATATCTTCTGAGTCTGAAGCACTACAACAAAGATTGGGTGCTTTATACGAAGATATGGGTAATATTATTGGTAGATATTATGAGATTGGTGAAAAACACGTTCCAGGTCATGATTCAGATGATATTGAAACAGTAGATATAGAAGAAAACGCATATGAAAAATTCTTTCAAGGTGCTATGAAAAAATTTGGTATTAGTTCACCAGATGAATTAGACGATGATAAGAAAAAAGAATTTTTTAATTATGTTGATAAAAACTATAAAGCTAAAAAAGAGACTGATTAGGAGGCTACTTGATATACGTAAAGGTTTATAATAATAACATTGAAAAAGCATTAAGTAAATTCAAGAAAAAAGTTAAAGAATCAAAATTATTAGTAGAATTAAGAGAACGAGAGTTTTACACAAAAAAATCTACTAAAAGAAAAGAAAAAATAGCAAAAGCTAGATTACGAAGAAAAAATCGTATTGAAAATTAATTTTTTATATATTTATATATATCAAAACTAAAAACACCGTTCCTATCGTATACGGTGTAATCGAAATGTAATAATTCTATTATAGTTCCCAATAACTATATTAATTCCAAACGGAGAAATAATAATGGATGATCTTTTAAAAGATGCCATTGCTGATGCTAAAGCTGTTCGTGAAACTGCTTTAGAAAATGCTAAAATCGCTCTAGAAGAAGCTTTTACTCCTAGACTACAATCTATGCTTTCTAAGAAGATTCAATCTGAAATGGAACATGAAGATGAAGATGATGTAGAAGAAAGAGCTCATGAAGATGAAGATGAAGTTGAAGAGAGAGGTGAAATGCGTCGTTCTGGTGATGAACTAGACGATGATGAACCATCTGAAGCTATGCACGATGATGAAGAAGATGATGTTGATGAAGGTGAACATGAAGAAGACGAAGTTGATGAATCTCAAGTAATCGAAATAGATGGTGTTAAATATGCACCTGTCGTTTCTGAAGAAGAAGATGAAGACGAAGTTGAAGAAGGAGAAGAAAGAGGCGATGATGATGAAGTCGATGAAGACCTTGACCTTGACGAAATTCTTAAAGAACTCGAAGAGGAAGAGGACAACGAAGACGAAATTGATGAAATCGAAGAGGGTGAACATGAAGATGACGATAAAGAAGATGTTGACGAAGAAGTTGACCAATCTTCTGGTATCGGTTCTTCTGATAATAAAAAAGGTTCAGCTGATAAATCTTCTGGTATTGGTTCAAAAGGCAAAGCTAAACATGAGTCTGTTGAAGTAAATGAAGAAGATAAAGAAGATGAAGATGAAGTCGATGAAGATATCGATCTAGAAGAAATCGTAAAAGCACTTTCTGAAGAGGAAGATGAAGAAAAAGAAGTCGAAGAGGTTTCTAAACTTCAATCTGAATTGGACGAGCATCGCAATGTCGTAAAATACTTACGTTCCAAATTAAACGAAGTTAACTTGCTTAACGCAAAACTACTTTTCACAAACAAACTATTTCGTTCTTATGGTCTAAATAATGACCAGAAGATGAAAGTTGTGGAAACTTTTGATAGAGCACATAACCTTCGTGAAGTCAAATTAGTTTATTCTACTTTGGCTGAATCATTTGGTTCGAAACAAACTAAAACTGAAATTAAAGAATCTAAAAAAGGTTCAGCTTCTAAAGCTGTTGCCTCAACTAAGTCTGAAAAGCAAGAAGTAATTGCTGAAGGACATGAGATGAGAGACAGATTTAAGAAGTTGGCTGGTATTCTTTAATATTAATTGGAGAAATTAAATGTCTAATTTTAAAAACCTCGAAACAGTCGAAAAACTGATGGACGGATATAATCCTTATCGTCAGAGACAAGAGGAAACTCGCGGCTTGATCAAGAAGTGGGAGCCTACTGGATTGTTAGAAGGTATAGATAGTGAACAGAAAGTCAGCGGAATGGCTGTTCTCCTTGAGAATCAGGCACGTCAGTTGATTGATGAATCTAGTCATACTGGAACTTCATCTAATTCTGAAGAGTGGTCTGGTGTTGCTCTACCATTGGTAAGAAAAATCTTTGGTGAATTGGCAGCTCAAGAGTTCGTTTCTGTTCAACCTATGAACCTTCCTTCTGGTCTAATCTTCTATCTTGATTTCAAGTATGGAACAGCTCAGGCTGGATTTGGTAGTGGTGACCAAGTATTTGGTATCACTTCTGGATCAGGCGATCCTAGTCAAGGTCTGTACGGTGCTGGTAGATCTGGATATTCTATCAATGATGTCACTGGTACTGCACAAGCATTAGCAGGTCTAACTGGATCAGTTAACTGGGATGATGTTGATTTTGAACCTGATTTGTCAGCTTCTTTAGGTAATCTAAAGTACTACGATATTCCAGTTTCAACAATTGACGGATATGATGGTGAAGGTGTTAAAGCATTTGAAGTAACTGCTTCTTCTGCTCTTACAGCTTACTACCCAGCATATACTAGATTGTATAACAACCCACATAGTGGATCTTCAGCAACACCTACTTCTGGTACTGCATCTCATATACGTTTTATCGTAGATGAAGGTAGTATAGGAGCTGGTGGTACAGCCTCTGTAAGATACCATAAACAACCAACTGATATCACTCGTGGTGATTTTGAAGCTTCAAGTGCAGCAACTTCTGCTAATCCTGAAACTGATATTGACATACCAGAAATCGATATCGCAATGCGTTCAATCGCTATCGTTGCTAAGACACGTAAATTGAAAGCAGTATGGACTCCTGAGCTTGCTCAAGACCTTAACGCTTATCATAGTGTTGATGCTGAAGCAGAACTTACTTCACTATTGAGTGAGTATGTATCTATGGAAATCGATCTAGAAATCCTTGATATGCTTCATCTAAATGCTGACGCTAAGACAGAACGTTGGAGTGCACGTGTTGGATATGAGTATAATTCAAGCACAACCTTGTTTGCAGAGTCCTCTGGAGCATCTAACGCTTACACTAAAGGTGAGTGGTTTCAGACTCTAGGTAACAAGATACAATCTGTTTCTAACGCAATACATCAGAAGACTCTACGTGGTGGAGCTAACTTCTTGGTCGTAAGTCCTGAAGTTGCTACTATCCTAGAATCTATTCCTGGATATGCTACAGATAGTAATGCTGACTCTAACAACAAACAGTATGCTATGGGTGTACAAAAAGCAGGTCTGTTGAATAACAGATTTACTGTATATAAGAACCCTTACCAGTTTGAGAACAAGATTCTCGTTGGTTTCCGTGGAAGTAACTTCCTAGAAACTGGAGCTGTGTATGCACCTTATGTACCGTTAATTATGACACCTCTCGTATACGATCCTAAGAACTTTACTCCTCGTAAGGGTGTAATGACTCGTTACGCGAAGAAGATCGTAAGACCTGAGTTCTATGGTAAAGTCATCGTTGCTGACGTTAACTACGTTTAATGTCTGTTGAGACTGTACTTTAGGTACAATATAAAAAAGGGGAGCGGCTTTGCTCCCCTTTTTTTATGCCCTTAATATTTATTAATGAATAATAGTGTTTAATCTAGGAGATTTTTATGGCACAAGAACCAATTTGGGCGGGTAGTAGTTCTTTTTCATCAGGAAACACCCCATATGGGTTTTACGATAGTGATACAGAGTTTTCTGGTTCAGGAAACCATTCAGTAGATAGATTTGCTGATTGGGCGGCTAGAAGATTAGGATATCCAATTATGTCTGTAGAATTACAGTCTGGCTCTTTTTATGCTTGTTATGAAGAATCAGTCACAGAATATTCTGCTCAAGTAAATCAATTTAATATAAAAGATAATTTATTACACCTTACTGGTCAAGCCACAGGTTCAAATGTAACACATAAAAGGGTTACACCAACAATGGGTAGAAGTGTATTTTTGTCTAAACAATATGGCACAGAAGCGGGTGTAGGTGGAAACGTTGATTGGAAAAAAGGATCTGTTGCAGTAACTAGTGGTAGTCAAGAATATGATTTAAATAGTCTATTTGTTGATGGTAGTGAAAGTGGCTCGATAGAAGTAAAGCGAGTTTACTACGATGCTACTCCAGCAATGCAACGATTTTTCGATCCTTATGCAACAACTGGTTATGGAACTATAAATATGGTATCAGGTTTTGGATTTGGTAACTATTCACCAGCAGTGTCTTTTACTCTGATGCCACTTTTTGAGGATTTATTAAGAGTACAGGCAATAGAAATGAATGATTCTATACGAAAGTCTGCGTATTCTTTTACTCTTGTAAATAATAAATTAAGAATATTTCCCGATCCTGAAGAGGATAGAACAGTATATTTTGATTATGTTGTAACTAGTGATAGAGATAATCCTTTACAAACAGAGTATAGTGGTTCTGCAGATGTTGTATCTGATTTTTCAAATGTACCATATAATAATATGGAGTTTAAATACATTAATGATGTTGGGAAACAATGGATAAAAAAATATGGTTTAGCTTTATGTAAAGAATTATTAGGTATAATTCGTAGTAAATATGGCTCAATACCAATACCAAATTCAGAAACAACTCTTGATGGTGATACTTTAAGAAGTGAAGCCGCAGCTGAGAAAGAAACTTTAATTACTCAACTTAGGGAAATGTTGGAACAAACAAGTAGAAAAGCTCTTTTAGAAGCAGATAAGGATGAAGCAGAGTTTTTACAAGAGAAACTACAAAAAGTCCCATACCCAATTTACATAGGATAAAATAATGCCGAGTCGTTATTATTCACAAAAAGACATTGACACCTTTGATAAGTTTAATAAAGAACTTATAGGTGATTTGTATACTGAAAAGGATGGTATTATTTATCAACCAGTTATCATATATAAAGTTTCAGTATATGATACAGAAGTTAATATGTATGGTGAAACTTCTAGTGGTAAAGTATATAAGCCTGGTGTTCAAGTTAGTGCTCTTGTAGATGCAGAAGACCAAACCACTACAACAGATGAGTTTGGTCCTGATTTACAACAGAACGCCGTATTCTCATTTGTAAGACAATCACTTGTTGATATAAGTTATGTTGTTGAAATAGGTGATGTTGTAAATTGGAATAGTGGATATTGGGAAATATCATCGATAAGTGAGAATCAATTAGTTGGTGGTCAAACTGATTATAACCATTCGGTTGTGTGTAATTCATTCTTAGTAAGAATATCTAATTTAAATATTGAAAGAGTGAGAAGTATATAATGTCAAACAGAAGTGTATCTGGTAAACCGTTACCAAGAAAACAAAGAGTTTTAAATCGAGGATATTTGTATTCAAGGTCAGATGATGATGTAAAAAATCCTGAAGTTACCTTAATGGACATGGATTCTGCAATTATATCTTATTTTGATGAGGTAATACAACCATCTGTAGAGGATAATGGAGAAAATGTAAAAGTTCCAATAATGTACGCATCTCCTGAAAGGTGGAAATCTATAAAACGTGATGGTTTTATGAGAGATAAAAAACGACAAATAATAACACCTGTTGTTGTATATCGTAGAACATCCATTGAAAAAGATGATATGGTGCCTCAAGACAAGTTAGATGCAAATAATCCACATTTATTTTACACTTTTGAAAAAAAGTTTTCTCAAGAAAATAGATATGATAATTTTTCTCAACAAATAGGTTTATTACCACAAAGAGAATATTACAATGTTATGTTACCTGATTATGTAACATTAACGTATGATTTTATCATATGGACTTCTTACATAGAACAAATGAATAAAATAGTCGAAAGAGTAGTTTATTCTGATGGAGCTTATTGGGGACATCCTGATAAGATGAGATTTAGAACTAGTATTGATTCTTTTACAGACGCTACCGAAATAAGTGATACGGAAAGAATAGTTAGAACTAATTTTACAGTAACGTTGAGAGGATATTTATTACCTAAAGGTAATTTTGACCATAGGTCAACAACACAAAAATTTATTACACCTAAAAAAGTTATTTTTGGTGCTGAAACGGATGTATCAGTCACTAATAATACTGGATTAGCGGGACAATTTCAACAAGATTTACCTGATGAGGTTGGTATGTTTAGTAAACCATCTGAAGGTGATTTAGGTGTTTCTACTGCAAATCCAATAGTTTTTAATGCAGGAACAGGTGTTACCCTTTCTGTTGATGGAGTTGAGTTTAATGGTGGTAGTAGAGTAGACCAAACTATTTCTATAGGACAAGCCGTAGAAACAACTTCCAATGTTGTGTTTAATTCAGTTTCAGCTAGTTCATTAGTTTTAGGGAGTACAACATATAAAGATTCACAAATAACAGGTAGTCAATCAATACAAGGTTCATTAACGACAACTGGAAATTTAAGTATAGGTACTAATGCAACAGTATCTGGAACTTTAACTGTAAGAGAATTACATACTGAATTTGTATCAGCTTCTATTTTATTTGCAAGTGGTTCGACTATTTTTGGTGATACATCAGATGATACACATCAGTTTAGTGGTAGTGTTTTAATGTCAGGATCTTTAAGATTAAATAACTATGACGTAACTGAAATATCTAATGACACTGCTTTATCTGATAGTAGTGCTACAGCATTAGTCACAGAGAATGCAGTTAAAGGTTATGTTAGTGATGAAGTAACCACTCCAAACACATATTTAAGAAAACAATTTTTTAAAACTTCAACTTCAATAACAGTACCTTCAACGGCTAGTTTTACTGCAGTCACTGCTTCAGCTCCTAGTGGTATGACATCCACATCCAAAAATGATTTTGTATTTTTTATAAATGGTCAATATATGGAACATGATGCTATCACAATACAACAGGCTGGTTCTACTTTTCATTTAAAGGTTGATAATGATAGTATAGGCTATGATTTAGAATCTGATGATGAGGTACTTGCTATAGGTAAATTTAATTCGTAGGTAGACAATGGCTAATATTTTTAGAGAACCACTAACCCTTATACAAGGAACTGGTGTTACAATAACTCCAAATAATACACCACTACGAGCGGAATCAAGAGAAGTAGTTACTATTGCAATAGGTAATGAAGTATCTACCACTTCAAATCCTTTATTTTTATCATTAACAAATACTGCTCAACAATTTCAAATAAATCAATATTTAATAAAACCAAATTCATTAACAGGTTCAATAAATTTATTAGGTGGTCTAGATACTTCAACATCTTTAACAGTAGGTGGTGATATGACTGTTTTAGGAACTACTACAGTTCAAAAAATTGAATCAGAGTTGACACAATCATTTACAATATTTGATAGTGGTTCTAGTATATTTGGTGATACTAGTGATGATAGTCATAGATTTAGTGGTAGTTTTTCACCATCTGGTTCTATATCTTTAAATAATTATTCTGTTCATAATATTTCAAATGATACAAGTATGACTGATGGTAGTGCTACAGAAATAATAACTGAAAATGTAGCTAAAACTTATATCGATAACACAGGACATGAAAATTTTCAAACTTATTTAAGAAAATGTTTTGCACATACTGGTAGTTTTGTAAATTCAGCCACTTCAAGTTTTACAGCAGTAACTGCATCAGCACCGTCTGGTATAACATCTACTTCTGAAAATGATTTTATGTTTTTTATTAATGGTCAAATGATAGAGCATGATGGTGTTTCTATTCAGCAAACTGCTTCTACGTTTCTTTTAAAATTAGATAGTAGTAGTGTTGGATATGATTTAGAAAATAGTGATGAAGTTGTGGCTTGGGGAAAATTTAATGCGTAATACCACTTTTCTTTTACTACTTCTTGATATTTATAAATATGAGAAAAAGACATTGGAAAGATAGGAAAAATAGAAAGTGTCCAACTTGTACAAGAATATTAACATATACAAGAAAAGATTCTTTTGATAGAGCAGTTGGTAACAATACAGTTTGTAAATCTTGTGCTCAAATAGATAGGAAAGTGACGATGGAGACAATACAAAAAATGCAACAACCTAAATCTATTGAGCATAAACAAAAGATTTCTATAAGTCAGTATAAAAGGTCATATAATAGATATTTATTAGAAGTACCTACACCAGATTTGTCTTTTCATGAATTTGTTGAGGCTAGGAAAAAGGGATTTAAATGGCAATATTAAAAGGTAAACAACTATCAACCAGACTTTCAGGTTCGTATGTTATATCTGGTTCTAGTCAAGCTCTACATGGGACTACCACTATATTTGGAGAAACCACAATAAGTGGTTCAGCTTCTTTAAGGGGTAGTTCAGCTGATTTACGGGTTAGACAGGATGATAATACAACTTTAATAAAACTTGAAACAGACTCAGGTGGTTCATCTGCAGTATTGTTATATGATAATCAATACCACAGCGGTGGTAATACAGTTGACATTAATTCCGCAGACACAACTGCATTAGTTATCAAATCTGGTAGTTCAACGGTATTTACTGTTGATAGAGATAACGTAAAAATAAGTGGTTCACTCTCTTCAACTGGTTCATTTGGAACACTAGAAACCGCTGGTGAAATTAATGCTAGTGGAAGAATTTTTGAAAGTGGTACATCGGTGATTGACCACGCCACAGCAATGGCAATAGTATTTGGAGGATAATAATGGCTAATACATTTAAAAGTGCAGCAAGTGGTTCGACAACAACAATACAAACATTGTATACTTGTCCAGCCGCAACATCTGGAGTGGTTCATGCGATATATCTCAGTAATGTAGATGGTACAAATGATGCTACTATTAGTGTTTCTATTAGTGGTAGTGCTAATTTTGACCATAGGTCTTATATTTTAAAGACTGTAGATGTACCAGCAGACTCAACTGTAGTAATTGAGAAACCAATTAACTTAGGTGCTGGAGATAAATTGGAAACACAAGCTTCTGCAAATGACGATATAGATGTTTTTGCAAGTATATTGGAAATAACATAATATGGCTAACCTAAAATACATAGGTAAAAATGTTTTAAACCACACCCTTGAACTTAAAAAAGGTAATGTAAGTGGTTCTGTAGCCTCAACTGGTTCATTTGGAACATTGGAAACGAGTGATGTAATTACTGTAGGTGCTAATAAAAAAATATACCTGAATAGAAGTGAAGACACTTATATTCAATCAATGGCTGGTGATATTGCAAGAGTAGTAGCTGGTGGTAATCAAATGTTATTGTTAGATTACGATACAGGTAACAGAGCAGTATTTGGTAATGGTACTAAAGTTTATATAGGTTCTGATAATAATAAACAACCAGATAAAGAATTAGTGGTTGATGGTGATATAAGTGGTTCAGCAACCTCAACAGGTTCGTTTGGTCATCTTCATGTTGCTGCACAAGGAAGTACTTATCTAGCGACATTAGGAAATGATGGTCTTAATGTAAAGGGTAGTAGTAATAGTACTGGTACAAACTTTAGAGTTAGAGATGGTAGTGGTAATACTAGATTTAATGTTCATGGTTATGGACAAACTGGTATAGGAACAGATTCTGCTCAAACAATGTTACATATTAAATTTACTCATGCCGATTTGAATAACAGTATCGGTGAATACATTAGATTACAAGATAATTCAAACTATTCCGCTTCTATTGGATTGGGTTCAAATGGTACTATGAAATTAATGCCACAAGGTGGAGATGTTAATATAGCTAGTGAAGGTTCAAGTGCTGGTAATCTTACTGTTGATGGTAAGGTTCATATTGGTTCTTCATCCACACCAGGTGAAGCGTTAACTGTTGTTGGAAACATAAGTGGTTCATCAACCTCAACTGGTTCGTTTGGTGTTCTTCAATTAAATGGAAGTCCTCTCATGTCTGGTGATGGAGATGGTTTTGGTATAAACCAAACAAATCCAACTGCAGATTTACACATTGGAAATAGTGGTGTTGGTGAAAATGTTGAATTTTTAATGCAAGGTGGTTCTGATATACACGCTAGATTTGATGGTGCTGGTGTCTTTAGTTTTAAAAGATATAATATTAACTTTCAGATAAACAGGCTTAGTACATCATATAATGGTTCATTGTCGTTTGTAAATGGTGGTACTTTGGGTAGTGGAGCAACTCAAGAGTGGAGATTCCATCTACCAGCTAGTGACACAGCTTTAAGATTAAAGAATGACGATGATGTAGAACTTATAGCTTTTACACAAGATAATAAAATAAGTGGTTCATCATCCTCAACTGGTTCGTTTGGTCATGGTTATATAGATAGTAAGCTAGGTATAGGCACTTTATCACCATCCAAACATATTCATATTTCTGGTTCAGGTCAGAGAAATATGTTTATACAATCAACTGATGGTCTTGCAAGATTTCAGATGGAGGGTGCAACTCAATCTGATATCATTATGACAGATACCGGTGGTGGTTCAAATGCTAAAAAAATACAACTTACTATATTAGATGATTTATTTAAAATAAGAACCTTAACTGATGCTGGTGATATTGGTAACGAAATGATGAATTTTGATTTAGCTAATAATCGTATCGGTATCGGCACAACTGCTCCGACAG
>VTLG01013219.1_pt1 | contig 20864 bp, 22 predicted proteins | sample 4694571 | NCBI WGS metagenome assembly VTLG01 (sample SAMN12604809, study PRJNA352737) | marine metagenome | biome: ENVO:00000447; feature: ENVO:00000209|ENVO:00000569|ENVO:01000036; material: ENVO:00002151; isolation source: viral sequences binned using virsorter ... | reverse complement strand
GCAGAAGCGCGCAAGGAACCGTGGAAGCCCCCATCCATGTTGGATGCACCCCCTGCCCCTGAAGGCTATAAGCATAGATGGATAAGGGAAAGTGTTATGGGCTTTGATGACCGTAAAAACGTATCTTCCAGATCTCGTGAGGGATATGAGTTGGTACGCGGGGAAGAATACCCAGACTTTGATATTCCGACTGTTGAAGATGGAAAACATGCCGGAGTTATTGGAGTAGGAGGTCTTCTTTTAGCAAGGGTTCCTTTAGAAGTCGTTGACGAACGGCAAAGTTATTTCCGGGATATGACCCGGGATCAAATGACGGCTGTTGATAACGAGCTTGCTCGTGAACAACATCCAGCAATGCCTATCGATAGACCCGATAGGAGTTCTAGTGTAACTTTTGGAGGTCCTCAAAAATCTGAGGACTAGGAGAAAAATAGATGGCAAATAGTAACGGAAGTTTTGGCCTTCGCCCTATAAGCAAATTAGGGTCGGCCTCTAATTCCACTGGCCTTACTGGATATACTCCTTACGAAATCGCTTCAGATAACAGCGACAAAATTTACCACGGGCAATTGGTTATTCCTCTTGCTTCAGGGTATATTGACCACACAGCTAACGCAGCTGGTGGTACAGTCAGTCATCTGGGTGTTTTTCAAGGATGTGAGTATGTCTCAAGCGTCACTGGAAAAACGACTTGGAGTAACTACTGGCCTGGATCTGGAGCAGATAGTAATCATCCAGTAAAGGCTTTTATCAACGATGACCCGTCACAACTTTATGTGATCGCAACGGACGCTACATGGACTAGTAAAGCAACTGCTCGTGCAAGTGTCTTTTTGAATGCGAATCTTTCTACGGGCATTACCGGAACCGATGCTACTGGTGTTTCATTAGGTCGCTTGGCTATTAGTACGCTGGCAACTACTAACTCTTTGGCTCTGCGAGTCATGGGTTGGATGGAAGATGCAGAAAATGCTGATTTTACAGCAGCTGGTATTGGTGTAATTGTTAGGTTGAATAACTCGTTCAATGCGCCCAATGGGTCCATTGCTTCGGGTACACCTTCAACCACTGGCGTATAGGAGAATTGAGATATGGCTATAAGTAGAGCACAACTAGCTAAAGAGCTAGAGCCTGGCCTCAATGCCTTATTTGGCTTAGAGTACGCTAGGTACGACAACGAAGCTGGTGAAATATTTGACACTGAATCTTCAGAACGAGCTTTTGAAGAAGAAGTAATGCTTTCTGGTTTTGGGTCTGCACCCGTTAAATCAGAAGGTTCAGCAGTTTCTTTTGATGATGCCCAAGAAGCATACACCGCAAGATACACACATGAGACTATCGCTCTTGCTTTCTCTATTACTGAGGAAGCTATTGAAGATAATCTTTATGATCGTCTTGCTTCTCGTTACACAAAAGCTTTGGCACGTAGTATGGCCAACACCAGACAAGTTAAAGGTGCATCCGTACTAAACAATGCTTTTGATTCCACTGTAACTGGTGGAGATGGTAAAGAGTTGTGTGCTACGGATCACCCACTCGTTAATAATAACGACCTTCGTAACGAACCGTCTACTGCGGCGGATCTGAACGAAACTAGTTTGGAAAACGCATTAATTGACATTGCTGCTTTCGTTGATGAGCGTGGACTTAAAGTATCGGTACGAGGAATGAAACTTATTGTTCCTCCTGCACTTCAGTTTGTTGCAGACCGATTGCTTGAGACTACTCTACGTCCCGGAACGTCTGACAATGATGTCAATGCCATGAGGAACATGGGTATGCTTCCTCAAGGTTATGTCGTTAACCACTATCTGACAGACACAGATGCATGGTTTGTTAAAACGGATGCTCCAAGAGGATTTATCCATTTTGAACGTATGCCTATGTCTACGAAGATGGAAGGTGATTTCGATACAGGTAACGTAAGGTACAAAGCCCGTGAGCGATACAGCTTCGGTTACTCTGACCCACGTTGCGTGTTCGGTTCGCCTGGAGCGTAATCAACCGGGGGGAGTTTTCTCCCCCCGTTTTTCTGGGATTTTAGCTCTAGCGACTGGCCCAGCAGACGCTTACAAGACACTAGAGCAAAACCTTTGTAAGGAGGTACTATTATGGGTACAACACGTTTTTCTGGTCCTGTAATGTACAGTGGAAATGGTAGTTCTAATGGATGGTTTCAGAATCTTCCTATTGGCGTTAATCCTGACTATTGTACAATGATGGATGACTTCACAGGCATTGATATTGATGATACCGATGACTGGACAAAATCTGTTCTAAACAGTGGAACTTTAACACTTTTGGCTGACCATGTTGGTGGCTGGGCTAAATCTCTTGGTGATGGATCAACAGATAATTCTGGCGGTGCAATCCAAGGAAATGAAATATTTATGGCTGAAGCAAGCAAAAACATTTATTTTGAAACTGTTGTTGCTGTATCAGACGCTGATGACATGGATATGTTTGTAGGTCTTGCTGAGAATGGTACGTTTGCTACAGGAGTTCCTTTTACAGCTAATAACCAAATTGGGTTTTTGTTAGTTGAAGGTGCTGCTGATATTTATGCAAACTGTGACAGTGGTGGAACTGAAACCAAAACAGACACAGGAATTGATTTTGCCGATGGTGCTGAATCCGGCTCTGCTATAACTAATACTAGGACTCTTGGCTTTATTGTTAAGGGAACAAGTTCTGTTGAATTTTATGTCGATAGGCAAAAAGTTACAACAACAACTGATAACATTCCCACTTCGGCATTAACTCCTTGGTTCTGTGCAATGTCTGGAACAACAACTGCTGATGCTGCATGGTGCGATTACATTTTGACAGCTGGGCAGAGAGTAACATCAGGAATGGTTCAGTATAACACTCAACCATAAGAGGTGAGTCATGGCATTAAAATCTAAAGCAATTAAGTCTTCTTCTAAACAACGTCAGAAGAAGGATCCTATCCCTGGAAGTGCTGTACATAAATCTATGGTACTGAGAGGGTTAATTAAGGAGAAAAAATCTTCTAAGGAGACATAAGTTATGGCTGATGTTTTTGTTGAAAAAGTCATTGATGATGGTCCTCGTAAGTTAGTTAAATCTTTTTCTTACACGCACGTTGACACTGGTCAAAGTGCGGTGATGGCAGTAGATGTTTCTGGCTTATCGGCTCTCCAAGATGGCACTGCTTGTACTGGAGTTCGTATTAATAAGATTTGGTTTAGTACAGCAGGTCTTGCTTTACAAATCTTATGGGATGCCAGTACCGATGTATTAGCAGTAGGTTTACCTGAAGACTACCAAGGGGAGTTTGATTACTCCTCTTTTGGTGGTTTGGTAAACAGTGCTACAAGCCCTACTGGTGACCTTAGATTCACAACGGTAGGACATGCGGCTGGTGATGCTTACACAGTGGTCCTAGAGTGTGTTAAAGAGTACTAAAATGGAGGATGCCGCTACTCTTTTGTGGAATGGCATCCTTACTGTAGGTGGTGCGATTATATTTTTCTTTGTTAAATCGCACCACTCTAATGTTCAAAGAATTGAAATCTTATTGAACAAAACGAGAGAAGAGGTCGCTAGAGATTATGTAACTAAATCAGGATTAGCGTCTGACATGGATCGAATTTTTGATCGTTTTGACCGTTTAGAAAATAAGATTGATTCGTTTATGCAAGGGCGATAGTCCTTTAAGGAGAGTAAAATGGCAACTTCTGGATCGGTTGACTTTAAACTTAACATGGCCGAAATAACAGAAGAAGCTTTTGAAAGATGTGGTTTAGAGTTAAGAACTGGGTATGATGCAGCCACATCTAGGCGATCTTTAAATCTTTTATTTGCTGAATGGGCAAATAGAGGACTTAACCTATGGACAATTGATGAGGTTACTCAGACCGTTGCTCAACTTTCATCTACTTCTTCTATCACTACTTACCCTGTTGGTACTATTACACTATCAGTTGCAGCATCTACTAACTTCTCTGTAGGGGAAACAATAACTGGTGGAACAAGTGCTGTAACAGCTAGCGTCATTACAAAACCGTCTTCTACATCTATGACCATAACTGTTCCTAGTGGAACTTTTACAGCTACGGAAACAATAACTGGATCTTCGAGTTCGGCTACAACTACCGTTTCTTCTGTACCTAGTTTGTCTGATGTACAAGCTACTGTTGATGTTTTAGAAGTAATAAGTCGTAGAAGTAATGCTGATATAGGAATTACTAGGATTAATAGATCAGACTATATAAATACTCCTAACAAAACAACCCAAGGAAGAGCTTCTCAATATTATGTAGACAGGTTAATTACTCCGACTATTACTATATGGCCAACACCTGAAAACTCTACGGATCAAATTATTTACTATAGAGTTAAACGCATGGATGATGCTGATGAATCTGTTAATGATCCTGATATTCCTTTTCGTTTTCTTCCCTGTTTAACCGCTGGTTTAGCTTATTACTTATCTATTAAAAAAGCACCAAACAGAATAGGTGTTTTAAAAGATATATATGAAGAAGAATTTCAAAGAGCCGCTTCTGAAGATGGAGAAAGAACTGCTCTTAGATTAGTCCCAACTTATGCATCATTGAGTATAAGGTAATGCCTAGATATGCATCAGGAAAACACGCACTAGGTATCTCTGATCGTTCTGGAAGAGCATATAAAATGAGAGATATGCTACAAGAATGGACAGGATCTTTAGTTGGACGAGATGAATTTGAAACAAAACAACCTCAATTAACTCCTCGACATGTTGTCGCTGATCCCCAAGCTTTAAGATTTGCAAGACCCGATAGAACAGAACCAGCTGTTGAAGTTCTTTTAGATTTAAATTCCTTTATGTCTGGAAATGCTGGAACGAGTGTTATCACTGTTACGCAAACAAATCATGGCAGAAACACGGGGGATATTGTACGTTTTAGAAGCGTTGCTGCTTTTGATGGATTTACTTCTTCCGTAATAGAGTATTCTAGTGGATATACTATAACCAAAGTAGATGATAACAAGTTTAGTTTTGATGTAAGTAGTAGTTCTTCTTCAGAAACAGCTACTGTAGGTAACATAAAGGGAGGTGGAAGTTTTTCTTCTGCTGGACCTGTAACAGTGAGTGCATAGCATGGCATATACGTACACAACTTTAAAAACAGCAATTCAAGATTACACTCAAAACAGTGAAACCACATTTGTTAGCCAACTTGATAGATTTATTTTAAATGCTGAAGAAAGAATATTGAAAGAGTGCCAATTAGACGTTTTTAGAAGGTACGTAACAGGATCTACCGCAACAGGAAATAAATTTCTAACGCTTCCATCAGATTATTTATCTAGTTTATCTTTAAGTGTAATAAATTCATCAAGTAATGAATTTTTATTGTATAAACATGCTACTTTTTTGCAAGATTATACACCTAACCCTACAACTACCGGAACACCTAAGTATTATGCTGATTGGGATGACACTGCATTCTTATTAGCTCCTACTCCAGATACAAATTATACTATGGAGTTACATTACTTTTACCGCCCCACTTCCATAACTGCGTCTGCAAGTGGAACAACATGGCTAGGCGATAATGCTGAATTAGCCATGCTTTATGGGTCGTTGGTAGAGGCGTACACTTTTATGAAAGGTGAGGAGCAACTTTTAGCTGTTTACAACGGCAGATATCAAGAGGCAATTCAATGGCTTAAAAATCTTGGTGAAGGAAAACAAACTCGTGATCAATATAGATATGATAGAGTTAGGAGAGATGTAGCTTAATGTTTAATGGAGGATCAGAGTTAGGGAACGTTAATGTGGTTACTTCTATGGATAGAGGTCATAGTCCAGAACAAATTACCGAACTGGCTTTAAATAAAATTATAGATGTGAGCAGTGAGGCTCCTCCTGTCATACGGGATCAAGCGGTTGCTCATAAAGACAGATTGAGAGAAATCTTATTATATTATATGAAGAGTATGGCAAACAGTGAAAGAACAACTATTTGGGCGTTGATGAAAAAACAAGGCCATGAAGAAATTGCGGAAATTATAAGGAGACTTTGATATGGCGATTAACCAAGCAATGTGTGGATCTTACAAAAGGGAGGCCATCGCAGGAATCCATTTTTGGTTGTCTCATTCACGAACTGGTTCTAGTTCCATTGGAGCGGATACTTTTAAAATAGCTATGTTTACTTCAAGTAGATCTGATGCAAACGAAGATTTAACAGGGTACACAACGTCTAATGAAGTAAGTGGCACTGGATATACCGCTGGTGGGGAAGCTTTAAGTAGTGTTACTTGCGGATTAAGTGATAACAGCAGTTCTGTTCCAGCAGCGTTTTTAGATTTTGCGGATACTACATGGTCTAGTTCGACAATAACAGATGCTAGGTGTGCAATTATATATAATTCTACGTTAAGTACAGCTGGAAGTGGTGGCACTGTTACACATGCAGCTAACCCTAGCGTAGCTGTTTTAGACTTTGGCGGAAATAAATCTTCTAGTTCTGGAGATTTTACTATTCAATATCCTGCTAATGATGCTAATAATGCAGTTATCAGGATAGCTTAGATGGCACTTGTTACCGGATGGGGAAGAGGTACATGGGGAAGCGGAGCTTTTGGTCAAGCCTCCCCAGTAACAGTAACTGGAGTATCTGCTGCATCAGCTACTGGTTCGGAAACAGTAGTAGTGGAAGCTGGTATTATTGTTGCAGTTACTTCTGTAGTAGCTGAAGGTAAGATAGGAAATGTAGGAACAGGGTCATCTTTTAGTGTAACGGGGGTATCGGCAAGTACAGCAATTGAACGTCCTAACGTTTGGAGCAGTATTACTACTGATAGTGGAACAATTTGGACAGATATAGCAGCATAGGAGCAACGTTATGGCATCTACATTTACAACAAATTACGGGTTTGAGGAGATTGCCACAGGTGAACAATCAGGAACCTGGGGTGCAACCACAAACTTTAACTACGATATTTTAGACCGAATAGCTTCCTATAAAGCTGTTGGTCTTTCTGGAAGCACTCACACACTAACAGTAAGAGAAGCTTCTCCTGGATCAGGTACGGAAAATCTTCAAGATGGTATGTACCGCGTGATTAAATTTACTGGTGCGCTTGGTGCTGACAATACGGTTACTGTAGCTCCAAACACAACCGCAGCTTATTTTATAGTAGAAAATGCTACCACTGATTCTGGATCTTCTGGTCCTTACAACGTAATTGTAAAACAAGGAAGTGGTGCTACTGTTACCGTTCAAAATGGTAAAAACGCTATTGTTTATTGTGACGGAGCAGGGTCAGGAGGAGCAGTAACAGATGCTTTAGCTGATTTACAAATAGGTACTTTAGAGGTTACAGGAGTCGCTGCGATAGATGGCGCGGCTACGTTAGGAAACTCTCTTTCTGTTGCGACTACTTCAACGTTAACAGGTGCGGTAACAGCATCGGCTGGTGTTACTGCTGCAAAAGAAGATAGCGGTACGAACACTGTACTTAACACAGTTGATGTAAAAAGAACATCAACTGGTACGCCTGCTGCTGGTATAGGTGCTGGTGTTCAATTTACAACTGAAACGTCTGCTAGTAACAATGAAATAGGAACAGTTATTGAGTCTGTAACTACTGATGTAGGAAGTGGCTCAGAAGATTTTGATATTGTTTTTAAAAACATGGCGGCTGGAGCTACCGCCGCTGAAAAGGCAAGATTAACAAGTACAGGTGCTTTGTCAGCTGAAGGTGGAATAACTTCTAAAATAGAAGATTCAGGAACCAACACAGTTATTGATGGTTTGACTGTACAGAGAACAAGTTCTGGAACACCTGCCGCCGGAATTGGAGCAGGGATAGCTTACACAGTAGAAACGGCCGCTGGCAACAATGAAATAGGTGCTACAATAGACGCAGTTACTACTGATGTGTCTGGTGGATCTGAAGATTTTGATCTTACTTTTAACCTTATGGCAGGTGGTTCAGCCGCCGCCGAAAAAATGAGGCTAGAATCTACAGGTTATCTTGGTATTGGAAAGACAGACCCCAGCGTTCAGCTTCACATTGCTAAATCAGCTGTTGCTGATATAACAGCATTAACTGATGGTGCAACAATAACTCCTGACTTTGCTTTGGCTCAAAACTTTAGTGTTACATTAGGAGGTAACAGAACCCTTGCTAATCCTAGTAACCAAGTTGCTGGGCAGACGGGAAGTATTTTTGTTACACAAGACGGCACAGGTTCTAGGACTTTATCTTATGGAGCTAACTGGGATTTTCCAGCAGGTACGGCTCCTACTTTAACAACCACAGCATCTGCTATAGACAGAATAGATTATATTGTAAGGGCTTCTGGAAGTATTCAAGCAATAGCAACATTAGCATATTCATAGGTCGTATTAATGTCTAAGGATAAAAAATGGATACAAAAAGCAAAGATTAAAAAAGGTGCTTTGCGAAAACAATTGGGCGTAAAAAAAGGTAAAAAAATTACGATGGCTCAATTAAATAAAGCATCTAAAAGTAAAAATCCTACTACTAGACGTAGGGCTAATTTAGCGAAAACGTTTAAAAAAATGAAAAGGTCTTAGTTAATGGTTTTTAGTAACAATCTTTTAGCTGGAGTTGGCGGTCAAGGTGGTGCTGCCGCGGCTTTTACTGTTGATAATAGTGTAATGTTAGATGATGGTGATACTGCCTACTTTAGCAGAACATTTGGTACTCCAACAAATCAAAAGAAATGGACTTATTCTACTTGGATCAAAAGAGGTAATCTAGGTAATAGGAGTGTTTGGGGATTAGCTGCTTCTGGTGCTTATTTTCAGGCAGATCAAGCTAATTATAAATTTAACCCATATGTTGAACTGTCTGGTACTGGCTCAACAGCTAGTCTAATAACAAATGCAGATTATGTCGATCCTCATGCTTGGTATCATTGTGTAGTAATGTATGATTCTGCTAATTCTACTGATGATGAACGATTTAAATTCTGGGTAAATGGTGTTCAAGTAACTTCTTTTAGCACCGAAACCTACCCTAATCAAGACACCACTCCAGCCATAAACAAAGCCTCAACAGTTCATAACATAGGTCGTTTTACTTCTGGAATAATGTATTGGGATGGTTATATTGCAGAGGCTGTTTTTTGTGATGGTCAATCCTATGAAGCAGCTGATTTTGGAGAGTGGAATAATGGAGTATGGAGGCCAAAAGATCCATCTGGATTAACTTTTGGTGATAATGGTTTTTACTTAGACTTTAAAGATTCTAGTGATTTAGGGAACGATGTTTCTGGAAACAATAACGATTGGACTGCAAATAATTTAGCTGCTGGTGATCAATCCACTGATACCCCGACAAATAACCAATGTGTATTGTCACCAATATATAAATCCGCTGATATAACTTTAAGTCAAGGCAACCTTAAAGCAACTGGCAACAGTGGTGATTATGATTTGGCTATCTCTTCTATGGCAATACCTGAAAGTGGTAAATGGGTTTGTGAATTTGATGTAGCTGCTGCTGATACATTTCCTACAACACTTAACTTCTATATAATTGGAGTTACAAAAATGGGAGATAATGCTGTAACGGCTGGATCTACATCTGGTTATTATCTAAACATTGGAACTGGAGAGATAGTAAAGGGTTCTTCTGTTGTTGTAGATACAGGTGGTCCTTACAATGGAACTTTTAGAGTAGAATATGATGCTGACAATGACACCATAGAATTTTTTGATGATGGAACAGAAGTATTTCCTGCCTCAACTGGTGTATCTAATACTGTTGGATTATCAGGTGAAGATAGTTTGCATTTTGGTGTAGGATCGTATCTTCGTTCCGTAGCAAGATTTTCTAATCTTTCTGGAACTCCCTCAACAGGTTTTAAAGAGTTAAGTGCAGCTAATTTAGACACACCTACTATTGAAGATAGTTCTAAATACTTTCAAACAGTACTGTATCAAGGTACAGGAGCAGTTAGAAGTGTAGATCAAGGAGGAGCTAGTTACTTCAATAAGTATGGATCTGGAAATCGAACCAGTATTATAATTGCTACAGGTAATGGTGGAAGTTATAGTCCAGCAGCAGGAGATAATTTAATTAATGGTAATTTAACTGATGGACCCGGTATTACTAGTTATGCTGATGACATGAATTTTTTGTTTCAATTTGATGAAGCTGTTCATATAACTGAAGCCACAATATACTTTCAATCGGCTGGCGGAAATCTTGGAACTTGGAAATGGCAAGGATCTAATAATAACTCTGATTATACGGATGTATCTTCAAACGAAGATTTAACAAGTGCTGCAGTAACAAATGTAATAACTCTTGATAGTATTGGCGCAAGTGACAGCTATACATTTTATAGATTGATAAAAGTTTCTGGTGGCTCTAGTAGTACTCAATGGGAAGAATTTAATTTTAAAGTAAAACCTGTTGCTAGTGAAGCAACTTCTGATCGAAGTTCATTTAAACCTGATGATGTATGGATAAAAAATAGATCTCAGGCTGACGATTGGAAAGCATTTGATCGAGTGCAAACAGCAGAAAGTTTTTGGGAGCCGAACGATGATGCAGATATAGCAAGTGATTCAAATAGTTTAACAAGTTTTGACACTGATGGATTTACTCTTGGCTCAGGAGCGAATGGATTTAATGACCTTGGAGAGTATTTTGTTTCGTATATGTGGTCTGCTGGTGGGGGTGCAAGTCAGGCAAATGAAAATGGCTCGATAAATACGACCAATCAGATCGTTTCAAGTGTTACTCAGTTTTCAATCTCAAAATTTACAGGAACTGGAGCTAATGCTACAGTTGGTCATGGATTATCAGGAGTCGATTTTCTTATCTTAAAACATACTGATGCTACTAACACTTCAACTCCAGTTTGGCACTCAAGTTTATCTAACTCAACTACAGGGTATTTGTTTTTAGATAAAACTAACGCAGAAGCGACTTCTTCTACAGCGTGGAACTCTACGGCTCCGTCCAGCACTCTTGTTAGTTTAGGTTCGTCCAGTACTTTTAATGCTAGCAGTCAAGTTTATTATCTTTATTGCTGGAAATCTGTAATAGGATTTAGCAAATTTGGAAAATATTATGGGACAGGCAGTGCTACTATACCTCCACTAGTAAGTTTAGGATTTAAACCTTCATTAGTTTTAATAAAAAAAATAAATTCTACAGGAAATTGGCTTGTATATGATAATTCTAGAAGTCCAAATAATGAAATAGATGATCAATTGCTTTTAACTAGTGCGGCAGAAACCACAGGTAGTGAGGAAATTTTATTTTTATCGAATGGGTTTGCTCCAGCAGCTACAGATTCAGATATTAATACGAGCGCACATACTTATATATATGCGGCATGGGCCAATAATCCTTTTGGTGGTGAGGATACAACAAATTCAACAGCCTATTGATAATGGAGATATAAATGTGGAAATATGGCGATAGAGTAATAACCCCTGGAAAAGCATGGGTAGACTCAACTGGTATTCAGCACCCAGCTAACTGGGATACATGGAGCAGTAAAGAAAAAGAGGAACGCAATCTTAAAGAGGTTGCTAATCCAGTTTATCCAGATGAAAGATTATATTTTTCAGTAACAGATAATCAAGGAAAGGTAACTTCTACAGCTAAAGCTATGGATGACAGTGGTTCTGGAAAGAGTTTAGCTTTAGGTTTAAAATCTACTTTTAAGAATGAAGTTAAAAAACAACAAGGTTCTTTGTTAAGTAAAACTGATTGGTACATCATTAGAAAAGCGGATAAAAACACAGCTATTCCTAGTAACGTACAAACATGGAGAGATGCTATACGCACAAAAGCTAAAGCAATGGAGGATGCTATAGACGCTTGTTCAAAAGTAAGTGACATAGAAAAATTATGGGCAATCTATAATGACGATGGTTCTCTTAAATCTGGGATACTTTATGACTGGCCTGAGTTAGGAAGTTAAACAATGCCATTGGCCAAGCTCACATTTAGGCCAGGGGTGAATAGAGAAACTACCTCCTATGGAAGTGAAAATGGGTGGTACAACTCTGATCTCATAAGGTTTAGAAAAGGTCGCCCTGAAAAAATGGGCGGTTGGACGAAGCTTAGTAGTTCTACAATACAAGGTATAGGACGTTCTCTTTTAACTTGGGCGGCACTAGATGGTTCCAAATACATGGGGCTTGGAACTGAATCAAAATACTATATAGAAGAGGGTGGCGGATACAACGATATTACGCCTTTAAGAACCACAACTACTTTAGGAACTAACCCTTTTACAACCGGAAGTTCTGGAACTGGAACAGTTACAGTTACTGCTCCTAGTCACGGGGCTGTAAATGGTGACTTTGTTACATTTAGTGGAGCAACCACCACAGACGGTATTGCTGCGGCACTGTTAAACTTAGAGTTTGAAATAACATTAATAGACCAGAACAGTTATACAATTAGCACCGCTGGAAGTGCTTCGTCTGGAAGCACCGCTGGAGGCGGGTCTTCTGTATCGGCAGCTTATCAAATAAACACTGGATTAAGCACAGTTGTATCTGGAACTGGTTTTGGGGCTGGACAATGGGGAGGTACAGTAACTTCTTTTTCCCAAACTGTTTTAGCTGGAGGCGGAATAAATGATTCCGTTACTTCTATTACTTTAACAAGTGCTAGTAACTTTCAAACTGCATCTACAACCATTTCCGCAAACGTTACTTTAACTAGTACAACCATTACGGTTGCAAGCGCAACTAACCTCCCTGAAAAAGGCACTATAAAAATAAACAGTGAAAATATAAAGTTTGGCAACAGGTCAGGTACTACTTTAAGTAATCTTTCAAGAGGTGCGGACGGTACTACTACGGCAGCACATACTAGCGGAGACACTGTTACGTATGTTGGTGTTATACTTATAGAAGATGAATTAATACTTTACACAGGAAAAAGCACTAATACTCTTGACGCGGGTGTTGTTCGTGGAGCTAGAGGCACTTCGGCTGCCGCTCATAGCGCAGGTGTTAATGTATCGGAAGCGCATGACTTTATAGGATGGGGAGAGTCTGCGTCTACTTCGGCTACATCAGGTTCTAATATTAGGTTATGGAGTCAGGATAACTGGGGGGAAGACGTAGCCTTTGCCGTTTTTGACGGAACACCTTATTACTGGGATAAAACCTTGGGTCTTTCAGCACGGGCCACGGACCTTGCTTCACAAACAGGAGCGTCAGATGCGCCTACTATTACCAGAAAAATTATGGTTTCTGGTGCGGATAGACATCTTGTCTGTCTTGGGTGCAACCCTAAAGATTCTACCACACAAGATTTATTGCAAATTAGATGGTCTAATCAAGAAGATCCGTTTGACTGGACACCAACTGCTACGAATACAGCTGGGGGCCAGAGGATATCATCAGGATCTGAGATTGTTTCAGCCGTAAGAACAAGACAAGAATTATTAATCTGGACGGACGTAAATCTTCACGCAATGAGATTTGTAGGACCTCCTCTTACATTTTCTATTTCTCTGGTAGCTGGCAACACATCTGTTATTGGACCGAATGCCGCTGTTGCAGTAGGAGACAGAGTATTCTGGATGGATAGAGAAAACTTTTACGCTTACACTGGTAAACTTCAAGTTGTTCCTTGCACCGTTTTACGTTATGTTTTTGACGACATTAACCTAGACCAAAGTTTTAAATTTTTTGCTGCTTCTAACAGAATGTTTGACGAAGTTTTTTGGTTTTATGTTTCTTCGAGTGCTACCGAAATAGATAGATACGTAAAGTACAACTACACCGAAAATACATGGGACATTGGAACAATGGCTAGAACGGCTTGGATAGACACTGGTATACACGACAATCCTAGAGCGTCTGATTCACCAAGCGGTACAACATACGTATATATACAGGAAACAGGTGAAGATGCAGATGGATCCGCTATGAACTCTTATATCGAGTCTGCTGACTTTGATCTGGGGGATGGCGAACAGTTTATGTTTATGAGCCGATTAATACCCGACATTGATATAACAGATTCAAGTGCAGATTCATCTGGTTCTGTTGATTATGTTTTAAAATTACGTAATTTTCCAGGTGATAGCCTTGCTACAAACTCTACTAATGTTGTTACACCTACAACTCAACAATCTTTTTTACGAGCTAGAGCAAGGCAAGCAACACTTCGAGTACAAAGCTCTACTACCGATTTAGCTTGGACTTTAGGTGATTTACGTTTAGACATTAGACCTGACGGAAGACAGTAATGGCAAAGTTGTTAGATCACAGTTTTCCAGACGCTCCTAGTGAGTACGATCCTGAGACTTATCAAAGGATACTAAGAGATGTAGAAATGGCTTTGACTAAAACAGAACTTCCTTTACAGGTAGAAGGCAAGGATGAGAACAAAGCAATAACTTGGTTTATGGAATAATGGGCGCAGCGTACAAAAATATAGCTAAATTGATTGGATCAACGGGAGATGTCACAATTTACACCTGTCCAGACGCCACAGAAGCAATAATTAAAAATATAAATTTGTATAATAGCCACAGTGGGACTATAGTGATTTATCCTAAGATAACCGATAGTTCTGCTTCTTTAACAGTTACTTTAGATAAAGAAAGTTTAGCAACTCTCGCAAACGTGACCATAGCCGGACCCTTTGTATTAGAGGCTAGTGACACGCTCATACTCAACTGTGATACAGCATCAAAGATTTATGTCTTTGCTAGTGTTTTAGAGGTTTCGTAATGGTAGACATGACGCCAAAATTTTCAGGAGAGCCAACCGCACAGGCACTTGCTAACGGTCTTGCTACTTTAGGAAGATACGGTGACAACTACATGGTACACGCTGCCGAAGGCGAAACAGTTGTACCCGGTCAAATACTCGATGCAAATCCACAATTAAGAGAAAGCCTTTTTACACAAATGAAGGCAATGGGTATTGAAGACCCAAATCGTTATGTAGTAGGAAGCGACTTAAACTCGATAAACCCTGTTACGGGACAGCCAGAGTTCTTCTTTAAAAAGATATTTAAGGCTATTAAAGGCGTTGCTAAAAAAGTAGCTCCTATAGCCGTTCCAATTATTGGTAACATTATAGCCCCTGGTATTGGTGGGCCTCTAGCTTCTGCTTTGTTTACAAAAGCAACAGGCGGATCCTTTGGAGATGCATTAAAAGCTGGGGCGTTAAGTTTTGGAACACAGGCATTAGGAAGAGGCATTGGCGCATTAAGTGCAGGAAAAGACTTTTTTCCAGCCGTTCAACAAGGTGTTATGGAACCTTTCCAAGCCGCTAGTAATTTATTTTCTAGCGGACCAGCTAACCCATTATCGCAAGGTATATTTGGGGAAGGGTTTAGAGCAAATGCTGGTTTAAATATGGATACTTTTTTCCCTAAATACGATCCTAACGCCAGTGGTGTTGGAGCACTTACAAGAGCAAATACTTCTTTTGTTGATAACGTTGCAGGAGACGCGGGTGAAAACTTAGGTATAGGTCGCAAACCGCCTAATCCGGCGGCTAGTATATATGCAGATCCTAATGTTAAAGGCGGAGCGCAACGGTATCTTCGAGATTTAGCTGATTTTCAACAAGCTCAACAAGTACCCATTGCACAAACTGGGGGTGATGCAGGTGAAAGTGATTTTGGTTTTGATTCTACTGTAACTAGTGGTGGTGGCAGTAGTTCTGGAATTGGTCAAAAAATAAAAGATACTTTAACGAGTAAAGAATTTTTAGGTCCAGCCCTTGCTGGGGCAATACCTGCTATTGCAACATATGCTCTTACCCCAAAACAAGAAGAATTAACACCAGACCAATTACAGCAACTAACTGATCCTCAAAGGGTTGCTTACAACAAATATAGAGCATTAACACCAGAAGAAAAGAAATCTGGAGCAGGACAAGCTCTTTTGCAGCAATCTGGCATTACTTCTTTTTACACCCCTGAACAGTTAGCTAGAATAGCTGGAATAACACCTGAACAAGCAGAAGCTTTTCAAGCAAGTAAATTTGGTGTAGCTAGTGCTGCCGCAGGTGGAGAAATCATAGGCCCCGGTTCAGGGACATCTGACAGTATACCAGCAATGTTGTCAGACGGAGAGTTTGTAATGACAGCAGAGGCTGTTAGAAACGCTGGAGGTGGAGATCGCAACCTTGGAGCGGCACGAATGTATGATACAATGAACAGACTTGAGAGGGCTGTATAATGGCTGAAACAACATCAACGACCAGTGTCGTCCGGCAAGCACCATTTCTGGAAGACTTTCAGGAAAGGATTTTAGAACAAGCTTTTGCCAGAGGAGAAACTCCAGTTGATATTCCTGATATTCAAGTAGCTGGACTTGACCCGCTTACGCAACAGGCAATTCAGGTAGGGCAAGGAATTGGCCAGTTTCAACCGTTCCTGACCCAAGGTGCAGAAACCATTGGCCAAGGACTAAGCACTCTTCAAGAAAGAACAGCTGGAACACCCGCTCTTTTTACACAAGCTGCAGAACAAGCTGCAGGGTCAGGGCAAGCTTTTACACCGACCACGGAAGGGATCGTTTCCTTTATGGATCCTTTTCAACAACTGGTAACACAGGAAGCCTTAAAAGAATTAACACGGCAAGGGGATCTTGCTGGTAACCAAATACGTGCAAGGCAAGCTGGGGCTGGTGCGCTTGGCGGAGACAGAGGCGCACTTGAGTTAGCTGAACTTCAAAGAAATGTAACCGAAGCACAAAGCCGCCGTATATTTGAGGACTTGTCTAGAAATTTTAACCAAGCGCAAAACGCTTCTCAGACAGCTTTTGAAAACCAGCAACGAAGACAACAAGGCGTTGCACAGTTGTTAGCTGGTGTGGGGCAAGCGCAATCACAAGAAGCTACAAGGTTGGGGGCTGGCATAGGACAGTTTGGAACATTACAGGCTAATCTTGCTGGTCAAGGACAAAACCTTTTAGGTCAACAGTCACAGGTTCTTTCACAACTTGGGTCTTTAGGTCAAACACAAGATCAAAGAGTATTGGACGCAGCCAGATCATCACAATTACAACAAGCTTTTGAGCCGTTTCAAAGAATTAGTTTTACAAGCGATGTCTTCAAACCGCAAATTGGTTCTGCACAAACAAGCTTGGGTACGCAAGTTGCACCTAGCCCTAGTCCTTTATCTCAGGCAATTGGCGCAGGTATCGCAGGTCTTGGTTTAAATAAAGCCTTAGATAATCCATTTGGCAACTTATTCCAGAGGTTTACTTCATGAGAAACCGCACTATTCGATCCGTTTTAGCTAGGCGTCCTATGTTTGCTAACGGAGGCATGTTGCCTCCTGTTACGCAAAACCCGATGGCGGCAGGTATTCTCGCTTCATCTTCTCCTTTGGTTGAAACAGTTAACAACCAACAGTCTCCAAACCAAGGTGTTCGCGTATCTATGAAAGACGGTGGCATAGCTAAGTTTGCAAACGGTGGCACTACTCCTTATTTAACAGGTAGAGGAAGCTACACTCCTTCGATAGTTATTCCTTCCGGCCCTGGAGAAAATTTAAGACGGAACACTTTTCCTCGTGAAGTTGATCTTAGAAGTGGTTTTCAAATAGACAAAGAAAGATCAAACTTTCTTCAAAAAGCTATTAAACTTAGAAAACAAAATTTGGACGATGCTCGTCCAGAGTCTCCAGGGTATAGAACTCTTAGAAAAGCTTTTAGTTACTTTACCCAGCCAGCTGTTTATGCAGACCAAAGAAAGGCAGAAGAAGAAAGAGGTCTTGCTATTGCAAACAAGAATCTTCAAGAAATCGAAACTAAACCTATAAGTTTTTGGTTAAAACAATCTGGAGCACCTGAAAGTGTTATTAATTATTATTCTGACACATCTAATATACCTGTTGGGTACAGAGGAGATTTTGCACAAGATGGTGTAGTTGCTTCTCTAAATATTCCCCCTAAAGAAGGGTACGGTCAAACTGGAGTGGACTCCGTAGATCCTGAATTTGGATTTGGACCTCAAGCAAGTCCTTTTGAAGAAATTAGAGAAATATATCCTTTTATTGATGACGAGTCTGCTGCTGAAATTTTAAATTTTAAAGAACAAAACCCTGGAGTAACTATAGAACAACTTGTTACGACTAGTTTTCCTTCTGATGTTGTAGAAGAGTTTAAATTTGGACCAGAACCTGATGAACTTGGTTTTACAGGAACTGAAGACGAAGTTGTTATTGCTGAAGGACCAGAAGAATCTGGTGGTGTAGACAATCTTGATTTTCCAGGAACTGACGACCTTGAAGGATCGCCACTACAAGGTAAAGCCGAAGTCGAACCAAAAGATAAAGCCGAAGTCAAACCACAAGATGCAGCAACAAAGATGATAAATGAAACTAAACAAGCACTTGAAGGAAAACTACCACAAAGAAAACCTGGAATACCAGCCGACTCAAAAGAAGGCGAATCAAAAGAAGACCCAGTAGAAAATACTATTAAAGATATCGCAAATACTGTTGAGAAAAAAAATCCAAAAACAATAGAAGACTTTAAAGAAGAATTTAAAAAAGCTGTTGGATCATATGAAGGTATGAGCGAAGAAGAAAAAGGATTTACTATTTTAGAGGCTGGTTTAAGAGTAATGGCTGGTAAAGATCCTAATGCAATAGTAAACATTGGCGAAGGTTTAAAAGGCATAACAAAAGAATTTGTAAAAGATAAAGCCGCTAAACGTGCTTACGATAGGCAAATTGATTTATCTGGAGCTAAATATGGACTAGAAAGAGTTAACGAATTAACTAAGCTAGACAGAGCGGACGAAAGATCTTTTGAGTATTACTATGATGTATCTAAAAAAACAAAAGACAATCCTTATGGAAAACTTGTTGCAGTAAGCCGCAAACAACTGATTGAAAATGGTGGACAGCTTCCAGCCAATCTTCGACAATTAGAGTTAATTAAAGCTGATATAGTGGCGACAAAAGCTGCAACAACTAAACTTCAAACAATACTTCTTAATAATGCCGAAGATTTTAAAATAGGTTCAGTTGAAGCAGATAGATTTACCAAGGAGTTAGGAAAAGCTGCTAAAACCCTTGAAAACTCAAAGGTTGGAATTGGATTATTGGGCAACGTTAAAGAACAACTTGCTAAAGGTAACATAACAGGAGTTGCTAACGCTGGAAAAGAACTTATACGTAGAGGGTTTGCATTTATTGATAAAGATCTTGATGATGGATATAAAACTGTATCTCAAGCAAGAGCAGACATTAAAAAGGCTTTTCAATCATTAATTCCTGTTGCTTTAGGAGAAGTTCAATCTGCAAACTCTATTTCAAACAGAGATGTTACTTTTTTAGCTGACGCATTTATTAATTCTGGTTTTCTTAACGATGGCGTTTTTGATTTCGCTACAATAGATGACAAAGCTTTGGCTTCTGCTTTAGAGGGAGCAATGGGTAAATTTAGAGAAGGTGAAGATGCCGCTATGGCTACATATAATAGAATAATTGGAAGACTTACTGATGCTGAGTCAAGAATTTCATCAGCACGAGCAGCAGGAGTTCCTGTTTCAAGAGGTCCTTTTACCCGTTCTTATTTTGGAGAAGACTTAGAAAGAGTCGCACCTTATGTGTCACGACTAAAAAATATTAGAACAGAAACAAAGAAAAAAGGTACTTTATTTGGGGAACTTGAAGGTTATAAACCAATTTATGATAAAGATGGAAAATTTCAAAAATATGTTGTAAGGCCACAAAAATGACAGAAATAAGTTTACCCTCTGGAGCCGTTTTTGATTTTGGAAATTTATCTCAAAAAGATATTGCAGAACGTTTAACTACTTTAAGAGGGTCAAACCCTGAATTATTTCAAGAAGAAGTAGAGAAAGAAGGACCTCCTGATCCAGCTACTACTTCTTATGAAGATTTAAAAGCATATTATAGCGGTAGATCTTCAGAAACAGAAAAAGTTGAAACAACTCATGAGGGAGAAGTTAAAGATTTAGGTCTTCAATACTTTGTTGGTCGTGGAGATACAGACGAAGAACGTCAAACTCGTCTTGTTTCTGTTTTTGGAAAAGAAGGTATTACTAAAGTAGGTGCAGACGATTTTGTACTTAATCTTGATAGTATAACAGAAGAAGTTAAAGAAAAATACAATCTTCCTGAATCAGGAACTATAAGGTTTAATGAACCTGGTCTTGGTTGGCAAGATGTCGCAGCTTTTTTAGGGAGAGAAACTGTTCCTTTAGTGTCCGCAGTAGGAGCTAGTATTGCGGCTACTGGTGTGGGTGCTCCTGCTGGTGTTGCGCTTGTAGCTTTAGCAGGTGCTGCTGGTAAAGCAGTAGACGAGTTTATAATTGAAGATATTTTTGAGGGATTACAAAAACAAAATACTGGAGAGATTTTAACAGATGTTGCTATTCAAGGTTTAATTGAAGGTACAGGAGAGTTTGCCGGAAGAGGAATAGTTGCTGGTCTTAAATGGGCTTTAAAAGGAAGAGGCCCACAAGCAGATAGCGTAAGAGTAGCTGAACTAAGAGAAAATTACATTAACCAAGGTTATAGCGCAGGTAAAGCTAACAGATTAGCAACAAAAGCGGCTAGAGAAGAAACTGCCGCTATGTACAGAAAAATGATAGAAGGAGGGGCTAATATACCAGCTGTAACTCTTACAGGTAAAAGTATACTTGGTAGAACACAAGCAATTTGGGAATCTATATTTCCTAATGATGCCGCCGTTGCTCGTAACGTAGATTACGTTAATAATATATTAAAACAACATTCTTTGGGCAATATTCAAAAAGATGAGGCTAAACGTTTAATAACAGAAACAGGCGAAGCTATGGCGGCTAAATTAGAAAGGAGTATGGCTGATCCTGATAAAGCTTTAGTGCAAGCAAATAAAGAATTAAAATCTGTACTTGAAA
>VTLG01009722.1_pt1 | contig 20866 bp, 33 predicted proteins | sample 4694571 | NCBI WGS metagenome assembly VTLG01 (sample SAMN12604809, study PRJNA352737) | marine metagenome | biome: ENVO:00000447; feature: ENVO:00000209|ENVO:00000569|ENVO:01000036; material: ENVO:00002151; isolation source: viral sequences binned using virsorter ... | reverse complement strand
TCGTCACCTTCCCATACTGAACTATCTAAATGTTCTATATTATCTTTTATGACATCTATTCTGTCTATCATTTGATATAGTTTCATTTTTTCTCCTTTCTTTATTATTATAAATCTTTTAAAAAAACAAACAAGTTAGTTTATTTATAATTACCAACTCCTACTTTAATATTTCTACAAATATTGTTTCAGATAAGATGTTACCACTTATTCCCTCACAAAACATCGCTATTAAACACGATTTTAGCCGAATAAGATAATTGCAGTTACCCCAATATAGAACTTGAATTTTACAAGAACAAAATACTACCACCAAGCATTTTAATATTATTTTTTTTGACTTAAAAACATAAACTCACATATTGTTTATTTAGTATTAAAATTTTTAAAAACTTGATTTTTAATAATACTTTGCAATTCTGTAATTATTTGTCATATAATTACTTTTTTTAACTATACTATAACACGCCAATATTCACACCTTATGTATTATATTAAATTATATAATCGCTAAATTATATAACCAACCGATAATTATAGTTTCGCTTACAGATATTAATGTTACCTCGCTAACTAACTTGTTTGTTATTGCTAAATCTTTTATAAAACAAGGACACAAAAGGGGGGAAGATTATTTAAACACCTTATAGGCTATTTATTAAGTTAAGGGAATCAACCGAAATCCCCCCCTACACAACATAACAAGATAATTATCTATAATCTTTTGTTATAACAATATTATAATCTTTTTTCCAAGATTCAATATCATTGTCAATAGAATACTCATTTATATACCAACCCGAGCCACTACAACAATCAGCTGGTATATTATAATCATCTCCATCACATACTCTATACATTCTGTTGCCACAATCAGTATCATAGACATCTATCATTACTTTTATTGTTTCTTTCATTGTTATCTCCTTGTTTTGTTGTTGTTAAAATATTTTAAAACAAGGATACAATAGGGGTAGATACAGGGCATTCTGTAAATAGTTATACTATTAGAATTATCGTAGTATCAACCCCTACACAATATAACAAGATAATTATTTTATAAGTTCATAATCTTTCTTGGTTCTGTTTCTTACTTCAAATAAGTAAGTTCGTATTTCATTTATAGTTTCATCATTTTCATCTTTATTTAGTTCCCATAAATGAGATAACCATTTATTTATTTTCATAATTAACTCCTTGTTTTGTTGTTGTTATAGAGGTTAAAGGGGGAATCGAACCCCCTTGAATTAGGAATTAAACCTTATTCAAATAACCATATTTTACCTTTTATTATCCTTGATAATTCTCAAATAAATATTGAGCCTTATCTTTACCAAAGCGTTCTTCTGCAATTTGACAAATAAGACCTATTATATTATGTCCAAATTGTGTTCCTTCAACTTGCATACATTCCATTTCAAGTTCTTCAAAAGTAGCTGTTTTTGGATTCATTTTCATAATTAACTCCTTGTTTTGTTGTTGTTTTATTGAGGATAGGGTGGAATCGAACCACCCTAAATACCATATATCCTATTTTCTTACAATTTTAAATGAAATTCTGTAAGATTTTATTTTTTCTATACTACAAGATAACCAAGTAAAGAAACGTTTAAATATATTTGGTTTTAACAAATCATTTAATTCTTTATATATTGAATCTAATTTTTTATTAATACCATTTTCTTTATCGTCAAATATATATTGTGCATTTCCAATAGCTTGAATAGTATCTGTTGAATATCTATCAATTTTATCGCAAGTATCTTGAATTTCTGATGAATCCATTTCATCATCAGAATTAAATGAATGATATATATCAGATTGTAAATGAGTAATTTCTTGACATTCTTTTTCTGCCTCATTTATACTATTCTCTACCTCGTATAATTGATTACTTATTTCATCAATTAATTCAGACCATTTTTCTACTTTTGATTTATTTATTTTCATAATTTCTCCTTTGTTTGTTGTGTTTTTCCTTGCTCACTATTTATGCAGACTTGCAACTGCCTTTGGTTAGTTTAAGGATTTTTTAAGGATTTTGAAAAAAACAAGGCTCTACAATAGCGTTTAATGGGCGTTTTAAGTAATAGGGTATACCTAAGTATACCCTATTTTAACTTATTTTGTATTATTCGGGGAATCTATTATTTTCAATACATCTTATATTATTAAAGTTTAAACGCTTTAATAACTTTGAAAAGTTTTGTTTTAAGGTTTCTCTATCTGCGTTAGTGTATAAACCTATACGCTTTTCTATATCTTCCAAAGTAATAAAATACTTTTTATAAGTACCTTTTTTTGTACGAAAAGATAAATAAGAGCCTTTATAAGTTTCCCACAAGTTAACCCTAAACCATATTTCTTTATAGTTTTTTTCGGTTATTTCATTAAACCCACAAGTCATAGAATGCCATATAAGGGCATTAGTTATACTCCATTCTCTTGTATCTTTTAATTTATCACTTGCTTTATAATTTACTAAGATTTTCCAATCTTTACATTTTTCTACGTTCCAATTTAAAGACATTTTAATCTCCTTTTGTTTGTTGTGTTTTATTGGTTGTTAGTTTAAAGCCTCTAAGCTACGTCAAAGCCACCAATTTTTAGAGGTGGGAGAATTAGACTATTGCCCTATCTCCCTTTTATTTTAGGGTTTTATATCATACTGATAAACTCCTTTATTATTATATATGTTTTTCAGCTATTTAATAAAATCTTACTACTTTTGTTTTTATTAAATCTTCATTTTAACATATTAAGAATTGTCGTTTCTTTCATTTAATATTTCTTGAATTTTCGCATCAGTTCCACTAGGTATTTCGGGTGGTAAAAATGCAAACATAATAAATAATACAGCAATTATAATTATTATTATTTCCATTTTTCAGCCCTCCACATTTTAAAGGCTTTTTTTATACCAAAGTATAATATAACGTGATATACTTTTATTGGAATTATTAAGCCTAGTATACTATATAATGAATACCAATTTAAGAATATTACTTGATTTTCCATTTTTAACTCCTTTTTTGTTTGTTGTGTTACTTAACTAAATAACCTTCGTTAAGGTCAAGGGGTAGGATATACCCCTTCGCACGATTTTTACGCCTATTAGTTATAATACTTTTTCAAAGTATTTTAAACTGCTTATTGGAATTAATGTATTTATACTATTAAATTCATTAGTTTTATAATCAATATTCCATTTACTATTTTTATAATATACTCTATTTAAAATAACTTTATTTTCAGCTATATTTGATATTATATAATAATAATAAGCGTTTTTGTGTTTTATAATATCACTTATTTTATATTCCATAATTAACTCCTTGTTGTTTGTTGTGTTTGAGAGATTAGGGGGGGAATCGAACCCCCCAAAAATCCAATCTAATCTAATTAAGGTTATTTAAATTATATAACCCTTCTTTGATTTTCTTTTCTGTATCTTTGGTGTTTTCATTTAAAAATATATTTCTATATTTTGAAGTAGTCCTTGAATAATTCCAATAATAATCATCAAGAATAACTTCTTGTGTATAACCATTTGATAATATAATTACTATTGTTGAATCATAAGATTGAAAAGCAAATCTTGAATATTTCATACCTTCTTGAAATTTAACATTATATTTCTTACATAAATATTTATAATGATGTTTTTCAAGTTTTTCATATATTTCAAATTGGTTTGGAATTTTGTTACCATTATTAGAAATCATATTTGATACTTTCATAATTTTCTCCTTGTTTTGTTTTGTTGTGCCTCTCTGTATTTGTAAGGGCTTGAGACCTTAAAAAAGAATTAGCCTGGACAAAATTCAAATAGCCTGGACAAAATTTTTTTTGCTACATTAACACAACAACAAACAAATGAACAGCTTAAAAAGTTTTTATACTTTTCATTCTGTTCTTATCGGTTTATTTCGCTTGGTAGAGTTATTGCCTTTTACTCTGTGCCTTCTTTTCTGTAATTTCATATTAAACTTAAACTAACACGATTTCTATTTTTATCATTAAATCCATTGCCGTCTAGTTCTGTTTAAGTTTGTCCACCTTCAAACAAGCTGTCGAAATCCTTAAAAATTCCCGTCATTTCAGTTACTTTATTTCACGCCTTCAAAGTTAGTTCACGTCCTGAAATTCCCTTAAACTATGTTAAAAAACTCACGCTGTCACACCTCATTTTCCCTCTTTCCTTGTCTCGTGTAACTACTATATAATAATCATTTTTTTCTATATATCAATAGCTTTTTTTTACATTTTTGTTAATTAATTATCTTTTCCGACGTGAAATCAATAAAAAAAAATTTTCCTCCTTCGGAGGTGTTGATTGTTTCCCTCTATGCTTACACTTAACAATATCGTTAACTCCTCTTGAGACTTAAATGCTGAGACTATTATGCTTTTTAGGTCTCAATGTATGCAATTAATAAAATCTAATGAATTTAGGGTATTTTTGGGCTTATTTAGGGTTTTTGAGACTCGTTCTCATTTAGCAATATCTTTTATGTAACAAGACTTGACTTTATGAATTATTTGTTGTATGAGTGCATTTTGAGACTGAATCTCATTTACTAATTGAGACTGATTCTCATTTGCGTATTGAGACTGAATCTCATTTAGCAATCTGTACAACATATTTACAACTTATCCAAGTCTTTTTTTCTTATTTGATATTGAGACTCATTCTCATTTAGAGGGGGTAGAGGCGTATAGACTAGAGAGACGAGGTGCAGTCACCATTCCACACAAAATAGCAAAAGTAACTTTGAAAATAAAAAATCCAAAGAACTTTGAAAAATAACTTTAAAATTTGTATATTGTGATATGGAATTGTCGGCAAAATTAAAAAAGAATCCTTCAAAAGTGTTAGCTGTAGAGCTTTGTGCAGTTAATCCTGAGATGACCGTGGCTCAAATTGCAGGTAAAATTGGCGTATCTAAGAGTTGTTTAGAGAATTGGAAGCGTGAGCCTGCGTTTATAGATGCTGTTTATGATAGATATATGTTGCAGTTTGGTTTAGAGATACCACAGGTATTAGATTCGATGTTAAGGGAGGCTAAGGCAGGTAATGTTCAAGCAGGTAGGTTAATATTAGAGCATAGTGGAAAGCTTGTTAAAAACATCAATGTTACTATTGACAGTCCATTTGAAAAGTTCTTAAAGAGTGTGCCTGAGGCAGAGATTGTAGAAGATGCTGAGATAGTAGAAGCTGCTTCTGAGGCTTTAAATGAGGCTAAAACGGTCGATTTACCTGAAAGGAATACTGAAAGTCAATATAGCAGGGAGATAAGAGAAAAACAGGCAACTAAAGAATTGATTAAAAAAGCTGAGTACAATGCTAAACAAAAAGTTTGGTATAAGTGGCGAAAAAGAGCTGAGGCTGTTGGCGTTCCATTGCTTAAAAATCGTAGACCTACACCTGCACAAAGAAAAGATTGGGAAAAATTAATAATTGCTGCTGAAAAGTTAAGAAATACCGATTAGACCTAATTCTTTTATATTTAGTTTATCACATATTTCATCATAAACATCCGTAGGGAACATAATTTCGGTGGGATTATCTATTATTTCTTCTTTATAGCTTAATTCTCGTTCATATTTCTTCATAAGCTTTTCAAGTCTTAAAAATAAAGCTACCATTTCATTAAATTCTTTATTAGTCATCTTATAGCCTTATATTTCTAATGTTTTTGCCTCTACCTGCTAATTTAAAGCCTTTTCTTATTTCTGCTCTTAACATTCTTAGGTTTTTATCAGACATAATTCTTCCACCTGATTTAGACTGCCCTTTAAGCTTCATCCAATTTCTTTTTGGTAAGTTAGAGCCACCTTTTACATGATAATCACCATATTTGTTAAAAGATATGCCTTTTTTAGTAACTCTTATTGATTTTAATAGATTTCCTGTAGCTATTAGTGGCGTTTTTGTGCCTTTTGGCTTAGTTCTAGGGTAATGTGGGTTATAACCTTTATATTTTCTTCTTTTTTGAGTTGCAGGAGCTAATGGAGTGAATTTTCCACTTTGAATATTTTCTTTCCATTGATTTGCTATGTCTCTAAGGTTTCTTCTTTCTGTTTGTGGTAGTAAAGTGTCTAATTTCTTGTTTAATTTACTAAAACTAAATGTAACCTTAGTCTTGACCCTCAAGTTGAACATTATTATCGCCTTCCTCTTGATTTTCTTCAAAATTATTAACTTCTAAGGTGTTATTTTTGCTTTCTTTGTTTTTTTCTACTATTTTTTCAGCTTCGCTGCGAGATAAGTCCTTATTATACTCCATTAAAAGGTCTATTTCGTTTATCATGTTGTATTTTAACCTATGTTCATCTAATAATATTTGGTCTTGAACAGTTTTTGGATATTCAGGCTCATTAAAGTCTAATTTTAGCTTATCAGGCAGATTTATATTGTTATAAGCAGCGATTTCTCTCTCAATATAGTATAATTCATGCTCATACATCCTCCAAAGCTCTAAATCGTCTTGATAATCTTCAAATCTTTCTAAATCTTTGATTTTAAGTGCTATTCCTGAAGGAGTTTCGCCTCCATCTTGAGCAAATTGCACATATAAGTGGTTATTTTGAGCTACTAAGTCCACTTGGAACTTAATATTCTCAATAACTGACTCAATATTACCTGCAGGCGACACAATGTCGAATGTTGCCCCTTCAGGAAGGTCAATTATTTGGTCAGAACCTGCTCTTTCTATCCTTTTATCTGAATCTACACCTGTCATATAAGGTTGTCCAAACATTTGAAATCTTAAACCTAATTGCATCTCAGTCATTGCAATATTTACTTGTTCATTACAATCCACAATATCATTTGCCCCATCTACAAAAAATTCATCTATTTGTTCTTCTCTATGAGTAAATAAGAATGGCAAAACACCATATCCATGTTCATATTCATTTAAAATATTTCCATCTTCATCATAATGAATATAAATTGAATCATCCCAATATGCCCACTCGCATTTTTCACTATATGAAGCATCTTCAGGTTGCATTAATAATGGGTACATTATAGCAGCAGGAGTAAATGGGTCTTTTAAGTGAACATCGAAATAATAAATAGGTCTATAATCAAAATAAGGCATACCATTGAACTCTTTATATATAACTTGAGTAGCTACTGTGCCCATTAAACGAGTCATTCTTTCTACATGCTTCATTCTAGCATCTTTTTTAATGGTTAGTTGCTCATATTGTTTATTTACATTTCGATTTGACCCAACTGTATATATACGACTCATTTTATTTATAAATCGTCTTGTAAAATTCGCATTATAGCAAGGTATTTCTTGAAAAGCAGAAGAATTAAAGTAATTTTTAATATATCGGTTGGTTGCGTTTCCTCCATAGTAATTTAACATCTTCCTAACCCAATCACGCCTTCTTTTTTGGTTTATTAGTTTAGTTTCTTCTACTGATTTAGCAATTATTTCTTCAGCAGACACATTTGAATTATATATCATCTTATCCTCACTTTGAATTTTCTGTTTTTAATTGGAAATTGGTTAGTAAAAAAATATCTTAACATATCGCATCCATGGTCATGATAACCATCTTTTACAGGTTCAGGCTTTAAATCTGAGCCTTCTTTTGGTTCAGGATAGCGATAATTTTCTAAATCTTTCATAATTTGTATACATTTTTCATCTATATGTAAAAATCTTTCTCCTGCAGCATTTTCTATAAAGCTTCTAACATGAGATATGCCTGATGCGATATTTCTTGAAACTTTATCTTTTTTTGTTTCTACTTTTATTCCTTTTCTTCTAAAAATTTCTATATCTCCAAGTCCTGATTGTCCTTGAGCTTGCATACCTGCAGGGTCTCCATAATATTTTCTAACATTATATTTTTTAGATAGTATCATAGCAGCTAAAGTATCTGTTTTTACATTTGTTTTGTGTATTATCTCATCAATTATATTTATATGCCAAACGCCACCAACCCTATATATTTGAAACCATCCAACTGCAGGCATCCTATAGCCAAAATCTATACTACAAAAAGTAGGGAAATTTGCATTGTATGGGAACTTTCCTACATCTAAATCTCTTTCAAAAGGATAAACTCTACCTGCAAAAGAAGTAAATTTAGCTCCGTATTCTTGCTCATACACCTCCTTAGCCATATTTCTTTTTCTTTCTAAAAGAAATTGGTCATTTTTACCGTCAGGGAAGGCAAAATGGTTATCCCACGAAGGAGCTTGATGTGATTCCCATAATTCATCTTCTTTGCCGAGGAGATACAAATCATACACCCAATTAAAACCTTCAGGAGTAGTTATGAATATTGCCTTTCCCTTTCGGTCAGATAGTGTGGGAGATAAATACATATCCCATATTTTACGCTTTACTTTAGCAGCTTCATCAATTATCAGAAGGTCTAACCCCTCCCCAACTAGAGAATCAGGATTATCTGCAGATTTAGCCTCAACTGTCGTGCCCCATTTAAATTTTATAACTCTGTCCTTCTCTGAGGCTCTTATTATGTCATTTGAATGACCAACAACCATTTTTTGCCATACTTCTCTAAACATTAAGTCTGCTTTATCGTAAGACAAGCCTACAAGCCATATTCTCTTATTAGGTTGCGAAGCATAATAAGTGGCTTCCATAGCAGAGGCAGTTGTTTTACCAAACCTTCTCCCACAAACCATGACAAAAAACCTTGCTGTAGCTTTATTGGGAAAATGCAATTTAGATTGACCAAAATGAGGGTTATACCCCATAAAATCAAACCACTTTCGTTTATAATTTTGTAATGATTTTTCCAATAATTTGCATTATTACCTATTATTAATTTAAGTTATCTATAAGTATTTTGCAAAAAAATACAAAATACAATAAATATAATTAAAAATGGAGGGCAGTATGTCCGAAGATAAAACAACAGCAAATACAGAAGCAGTTAGTGAAAGTAATGCTACAGAAACTCAACAAATAAGCCCAAATGATGAGTTAATTGCAGAAAGCAAGAAGTATAGGAAAAGGGCTCAGGATGCAGAATCACGCTTAGCAAAACTTGAAAAAAGTCTTGCTAAAGCAGAAGAAGCTAAATTAAAAGAAAAAGAAGATTTTAAAACCTTGTATGAAAAGGCATCTTCCCAAATTGATAATTTAACAGAAACTGCAAACAAGTGGAACAACTATGAAAGCACAAGAAGAAATGCTTTATTAGAAAAACATCCTGAAGAAGATAGAGAGAGATTAGCTAACTTAGATTTAGACACTCTCGAATATGTTACTGATAAAATTGATAATACTAAGCCTAATGCTCCTGAAGTTGTTGGTACAAGTAAAAATATAGTTCCTGATAAAAAATGGGGCGATATGACTGATGCTGAAAAAAGAGCTTATTATACTTATAAGGCAAATCAAGGTAATAGGTAGAGTATAATTCTGTCAAAATGAAGGCTTCGGCAGTTGAAAGACAGAATAGATAAATTGAAGGAGAAATTAAAATGTTTAATTTCGTTGAAAATAACAATCCTTGGATTAATAGAAATTTTGGCGTTAATGCTAATGTTCAATTTAATCTAGCAGGAACAAACAATGTAGCGTTAGCAGGTGGTTTGCAAGATTCTGATTCAGCAACAGCTTCTTTACAAGAGTTTATTCCTGAAGTTTGGGGTGCTTCAATACAAGATTATATGGAAAAAAATCTTGTTTTCGCTAAATTAGCGACTGACCAATCTGCTATGGTAGCAGGTGGTGGTGATAGAATACATTTACCAAGACATACAGAGCTTACAGCTTCTGATACTTATGGTGGTGGAACTGTTGCTGTTGAAACATTAATAGATTCTAATCTAGCATTTGCAAAATCAACTGATGCTGAAGATGCTTACACATTAGATATTAATCAAGCAATTCATAGTGCTATCTCAATCACAGATGTAGCAAAAGTACAATCAAGTTATGATGTTATGAATCTTTATACATCTAAACTTGGATATGCTTTAGCTAAAAAGATTGATGCTTTTGTTGCAATTAAGCTACTTGAGCATGTTGGCTATAACTATGCAAATGGTACTGATGATGGTGCAGGTGCAGGTAATACTATTGAATTATGTAGTGGTAGTCATGATTCCTATGATATAACAACAACAGGAGTTGCTACTATGATAGAAAAAGTATACACTAATGATTCTAATATGGATGATTGGACAATGGTATTAGTACCTAAGTGTTATGGTAGCCTGTTCAAATTAGCTGATTTTGCTAAGTACGAAGGCGTTGGTTCAGGATTTGGTTCTCAGGGAGCAAGTCAAGTTCCATTTATCACAGGATATGCAGGTAAATTAGCAGGTGTTAATGTTGTTGTTACAAGTAACTTCCAACAATATAATGCAGGAGGTGCTGTTCAAGCACAATCAGCTACACCTATTGGTAACTTTAGTTCTAACAGCATAACAGATGAAAGCGAATTGCTTTGTGGATATTTAATTCATAAAGATGCTTTGCATATTGCATACGCATCAGGTTTGAAAGCTCGAGTACAGAGTGATTATCACTTACCTTCATTATCTACACGATTTGTTGCAGATAGTGTTTATGGTGGAATAGTTACAGGTACAGGAACTGCAGGAAACCAAAAAGTGTTTGCACTAGTTAGTCCTGCTTCGTAAGAAGTTAAGTTAAATAATGGTATATAGGGGGCTTTTGCCCCCTTATACTAACAATTAGAAGGAGTGATTTAATGGTAAAAATGAAAAACAAAAATAGACCAAATACATGGAAAAGATTTGCTGAGGCTGATGTAGAACAAGCAAAAAAGAATGGCTGGACTTTATTGGATGCACCAAAGCCTAAAAAAGCAAAGAAAAATGCCAAAAGAGCTTAAAAATATCCTTGAGGATATAAAAAAACACGAGGGATTTAGGTCTAAAGTATACAAGTGCACAGAAGGTTATGATACTATAGGATATGGATTTGCTATTAAAGACTTAGAAATAGATGAAAGTGTAGCTGATTTGATTTTAATGAAAAAGCTTCATACTTTACTTCAAAGGATTCTTGTTGCATTTCCTTGGTTTCAAAATATAAATGACGAAGCAAAAGGCGTTATAATAAACATGTGCTATCAGTTAGGAATACGAGGATTTTCAAAATTTAAAAAAACAATATACCTACTAGAAACAGAGCAGTACGAGGATGCTTCAATAGAAATGCTCGACTCTTTATGGGCTAAACAAACACCAAATAGAGCTAAAGAACTTAGCGAAAAATTAAGGGGTATAAATGGACACACTAAAGGCAGCGATTGAGTCAAAATCAGGAACTATAGCACAAGGTATAGGTGGTATAGGCTTATCTTACATAGAGTTAATACCTATATGGTTAAGAATAGGAATTTTATTAGGAATTTTTATAAATGTTTGGGTAAAACTTTTCAGAGAAATTAAGTAGCAAATTAGGAATAAATAATTTTCTATACTAAATTATTTCATAATAAACAAGGTAAAAATATGGCTTTAAAGGATAAGGGAGTTGTCAATAGAGCTATTGTAACTCCTGATAAGCACTTTCCTTTACACGATAAACCAAGTATAAATGTATTATGTAAAACTATTGAAATAGTTAAGCCTGATATATATGTTGATTTAGGCGATATAGGAGAGTGGAGTGCATTTTCTGCTTGGAAGTATAAAAGAAAGAAAGCACCCCCTTTAGAATTTATGATTCCTGATATGGATGCAGATGTTGATGATGTCAATAAATGTATGGATATTGTTGATGAATCTCTTGATAAAGCAGATTGCAAGAAAAAATATATAACAGAGGGTAACCATGATAATTGGCTAAACATGGCAGTTGAAAAGTATCCTTATATTTCTAAATATAAATTTGCCACAGCAGTAGATTTAAAAGGCAGAGGATATACATATTACCCTTTTGGGAAACACTTGAAAATAGGCAAACTCTACTTTTATCATGGTCATCAATATGGAGGTCAATATCACACATCTAATCATTTAAGAAAATTAGGATGCAATATAATGTATGGACATTGGCATGATTTACAACAGATGTCTGCGACTCACATGGATGGTGCTAAATCAGCTTGGTCGATTGGATGTCTTAAGGATATGTCGCACGAGGCAAATTCATGGTTGGGTAATAGAAGAATTAATTGGGCTCATGCGTTTGCAATAGTAGATTTTTACAAAAATGGGCTATTTACTGTTCATGTTATACAAATTATTAATGGTAGAACATCTTTATGGGGAGAATTAGTAGACGGTAATAAGTAGTTTATTATTATATTATGATGGAGAATAATGGAAAAAGAAACAATAGAAGGATTAATTGGTCAATACGGTTGGATGGCTGCAGTAGCTTTCTTTTTTCTTATAGGTCGTAATACGATTGAATCTCTTATAGAAGCTATTAAAGTTTTTGCAGGAGATGATTTAAATACTGACGATGTTATATATTTTGATGATAGACCTGCTAGAGTCGTCAGGGTAGGTTTATGGAAAACAATTTTATTTATATATGAAGTAGGATGCGTAGATGGAAAACCTTTTATAAAAGGTGGCAATAAGGTAGCAATTCAAAATGATAAATTAAAAGAACATCTTATTGAAAAACCTCTACCTATGCTAGATTTAAAAAAGTGGGATAACTGCGAGGACAAGAAATGATAGGGCTTGGTTATTTTATATTAGGCTTTACAATATTTTTTGTTGGAGGTTTATTAATAATATATGACGATTTGGAGGATTAGATGATACAAGGTTTAATAGCTAAAAAAGCAATAGATATTATTCTTAAAAAAGTAATGGAAAAAAGAGAAGTTAAAAAACTTCGCAAGTATGTTGAGGAAGATAACGAGCTTGATATACAAGTCAGACAGATGCAAAAAACTATCAGAAAACAAGGAAAATATATTGAAGAATTAGAGAAAAATGTAGCTATATTAAAGGCTAATTCACATCCTCCTGTTTTTAAAGAAAATAGCTACAAGAATATTTTAAAAAGATTAAAGAAATTAGAAAATGCCAAATAGAAAAGCAAAACAGCGTAAAATGGATAGGAAGGCGAAAAACGCTTCCATTAAAAAATATAAAAGAGAAAAGAAAAAATTAAAAAAAAGGAGATGATATGTTTGATTTATTAACAGCAAATTGGGAATGGTTTTTATTAGCATTATATGTTTTAGAAAAAGGCATTAAACTTAGCCCATCTAAAAAGGATGATTTAGTTTGGGATATGGTATTAAAGCCTATAGTTGATAAAATTAAAGGAAAATAATGCCAAGAAGGATTTCTAAAAGTACTCCTAAAGATTTTGAGCCTAGAGTTAGAAATAAGTTTTCTTTAGGCTCAGATTCTAATATAGATAACGATTTTAAAGCATTTAAAATAGGGGATATTCCTACAGGCTTAGAATTTAAACTTGGAGCTATAAGGTCTACTGCTGATGAATTTATAACAAGCAAAGAAACAACAGAGCAGTTAAATGTTACTAAAATTAAAGGAAATAGAGTTGGAAGTCAAACTGAGCCACAATTTTTATTTCAATCTCCTGACGAAAGTACCTCAAGTGCAGGATTATGGTTTAACTGCTTTGGAGAAACAGGAAACTTAATAAGAAGTGCAGGAACTACAGGGCATTTGCATATAGAATCGGATGGGGCTCAATTTTTATATATTGGTGACCATGCAGACAATTCATTTCTTTGGAAATTTGGTGATGCTGTAGGTGGAACAGAGTTAATGTCTTTAGAGCATGAAGGAGAGCTAAAGCTTTATTCAACTGCTGACTCGGGAGATTATTTTAGCATAGCTATAGGTTCAGCAGGAGTTACGACTATAAGTACAGTAGATGATGGAGGAGCTGCTGCTAATTTAATATTAGACCCTGATGGAGAAATAAATTTAACCCCTGTAACTGAAATAAAATCAGATGCACCATTAAAAATTAAAGAAGCATCAGATGCAGTAGCAGATACTGCTGCTTATGGACAATTATGGGTTAAAACAGCTACTCCTAATGAATTATATTTTACAACAGATGCAGGAGATGATATACAATTAACAAGTGGCACAAGTGCTGCAGGAGGTGGAGCATCAGCATTAAACGATTTATCAGATGTTACTTATTCATCGGGTGATTTAACAATAACTTCTTTAGATAAAATTATATCAGGAGATTTACATTTTGATTCATCAGGTGATATAACAATTGATGCAGGAGGTTCTAATATTTATTTTAAAGCAACGCATAGCTTTTTAGCTGAAATAACAGAAGGTTTAAATACAAGTATTTTAAAAGTTTTAAGCAGTCAAGATACAGGTGATTATTTTTCAATAACTACAACAACACATGGTGCTACAACAATAGCAACAGTAGATGATGATGCAACTGCTGCACATCTTACAATAGATATTGATGGTCATACTCAATTTAATAACCCTGTGGGTTTTGACCAACATAATGTGCTTTATAATTCTTCTGATACTGAAGTTCTTTTTAAAACGCAAGGCAATAAAGCATTTGTTACTTTTGGAAGTGGTAATATAACAGATTTAAATTTAAACCTACCTGCAACATCAGGTAACTTTGTTTTATTGTTAAAGCAAGACGGAACAGGTAGTAGGACAGTTACCAACTATAAAGCATTTGATAGTGCAGGCAATGCTGCAAATGGAAGTGCAACTGTTAAATTTGCAGGTGGCAGTAACCCAACATTAACAACAGATGCGAATCATGTAGACATATTATCTTTTTATTGGGATGCTGATAATGAAATATGTTATGGTGTAGCAACTTTAGACTTTCAATTTTAATGCCTAGTATTTATGCAACATCTAAAGATGGTAGAGTTTTAAGTTTTCAATCAGGTTGGTCAAGTGCAAGAGATACAACAGATGGGTCATCAGCCTCTCATACTTTAACTTCTTTTGTAAATGCAATACAAGCAAGAAAAGCAAGAGGTACAACATATATTATTAATAGGTCTTTTTTTAGATTTGACACATCAAGTATTAGTGTAACACCTTCTGATGCTACTTTAAAAATATATGGAAGAACAAATAGTTCAGCAGATTTTTTTGTTGTTAAATCATCTCAAGGTTTATCATTAGGAACAGATGACTTTGATGCAATAGTTGGTTGGGATAATTCAGGAGTAGATAATGAAGGTAATGTCACTAAATATTCATCAGAAGTAACGTCTTGGAGTACAAGTGGATACAACGATATAACTTTAAATGCAACAGCATTATTAGATATGTCAAGTTTAGATGTTTTGCAAATTTGTTTGATAGAATCTGTGCATGATTTAAGAAATGTTGCACCAACAGGCACTTTTTCAACAGGTTTGTATTATCAAGACCAATTTGGTACAAGTTTTGACCCATACATAGAATACACAGAAGGAACAGAAGAATCAGTTAGTTATAATGCTAATTTTTTTGGAACAAATTTTTAAAATAAACGAGGAGAAAATAAAATGAACATAGATGAAAAAATCAAAGAATTGCAAGAAAGTGCAGAAAAGTTTAAAAATGCTTATATTAAGTGCATGGGAGCAATCGAATTTTTAACATCTGAGAAACAAAACGCAGAAAAAGATAATAAAAAGGATAAATAATGGCTAGTTTTACAGGTAATTCTATAAAAAATGTATACAAAGATATTTTACATACATCTAATTCAAATACAGGTATTGGTTCTACAATAAAGCAAATAACTTGTGGAGATGGAGATACTACAGCTTTACATTTATCTGATAGAAATCTAAAAGTACAACCATCAACTGATTCTACTACAAATTCTGTTATATATGATGCTAGTGGGAATGCCTTATTAACTGTAGACTCTACTAATGATTTAGTAAAAGCAGGTATTGGGCAGCATAATGTAAATACGCAATATGCACATTTTGGAGCAACTTATACAGATGCAGCGATGACAGCAGGAAAACATTATGCTGTTTCTTACGAACATAATGCTTATGAAGTTAGTTTAGAAATGGGAACAGGCACAAATCCTAATACAAGCTTAACAATATCAAATACTGCACACGAAGTTTTATCTCATTATTGGTATATTATGGACAACATAACTATAGATAGAGTAGTATGGTTTAGTGGAGCAGATGCAGCGACAGGAGATACGACTAGATGTCATTTAATGAGTTATGATATAGATACAGGAAATGGAAGTACAGGTGGAGATTTATCAAATGGAGCAGTTTTAGCAGATGGAGCAGATGTAGTAAATGCAGGGTACGAACAAATTTATTATCAGCAATTAACTATAAATACTGCTGATGTAAACGCAGGGAAGGTTATAATGTTTACATTTAGACCTGATTCAATAAATTCAGATTATCAAGTGTCAGCAACAATTAAATATCATTTAAGGTAAGGGAGTAAAAATGGCAACAGGAAATGTTAGTTTAAATATTTTAGGAAATATATTTACGCAATCAAAAACATATAGCAATGTATATGAAAATATTCAAGAAATAGACAATACAGATGGGTTTATTAATGTTTTATCAGTATCCACAACAAAAGGTGCAAATACTGTTAGCAATATTAGAGCTGTATGTATTTATAATCAAAGCAATGTAGGTGTAGAATTACAATTTACATATCAGGAATGGAAAAACAATTCTAATACTGACGATGCAAATTCTGTAGATACAGGTGGTGGAGCTACAGTAACAAGATATGCTACAATGTTATTACCTGCAGGAGAATTTATATACTTACCAAATGGAAGGTTACTTGGCTATAATGCTGATGCTTCTGCTGCTAATGCTACTTCTGTTTCAAATGTTGCTCCTGATTCTAATGAATATACGGTAGTAGATGCGAGTGGTGCTAACGAAGCTATTGATGGTAGTGATACAGGAATAGATGTTGATGATATGGCTTTTTATAAAAGAGGAGATTTAATTAGAATAGATGATGAAATAATGGAAGTTACAGCATTAAGTGCTGCAGATGGAGCAGGTACATTAACAGTTATAAGAGGTGCTTATGGTTCTACTGCTGCAACTCACGATATTACAGACGATATAAGGCTGCCATTCTTTAATGCTTACAATAATTTTGACAAATATTCAGTAGCTCAAACTAATAAAGATGGCAAGTTTAAAGCTATGAACTTTTTTGGATATGGAAGAACAGGAGATGCAATATCAGATGGTATTGTTGCAGGTTCTGTAGCTTTTAAGTTTTACAATCAAGGTTATCAAGAACTTGGGTTGTCAGGTATTACTCCAAATACTGCATCAGGACTTGCAGCCTCAACAGAATACAAATTTAATATAACAGTTGATGGTGGTAGTGTTTTTTCTAACTTAACCTTTACTACAGATTCAAGTAACACCAACTTTGGTGGTCAAAATGGAATTATAAACAAAATACAAGATGCTTTAAATGCTCAATATTATACATCAGGAAACTTATTTGAAAAAAGAGTTAATGTTGGGATAGTTAATGGAGATGTGAGATTTACATCAGGTTCGTATTTATCAACATCAGCAATACTTTTAGCAGCACCTTCAAGTGGAACTACGCCCTTTGGAGTTGGTAGATTAACTGCAATAGGGGATATTGAAAGTGCCGTAGCTGCAGACTTACCTGATGATACTTTATTTGATAAAGTAACATACGAAGAAAATCCTAATGTTGGAGCTTTTATGTATGATGATGGTAATGGAAATTTAATAGGAGCAGGGTCGGGAACTATAAATTATGAAACAGGAGCAGTTGATTTTACTGCAATGCCTAATGCTGAGTTTGTAATTTCTGCAACCTATTTGTCTGCTCATAGTGGTGGTATAAATGTTACTACAGCTAATGGAAAAAATCATTTAACTTCGATTGGAGCAAGGAGCACGAATTCAAAGCTTAATGCAACAGTTAAAGTGATAGCACTTAATTAATTATGGCTTACAAAAAAAGAAAAAAAGCATATTATGCTAAGAAGAAAAGTAATAAGAAGAAAAAGAGGTAATAAATGGCAACAGCACCAACATATTGCACACATAGACAATTAAAAGATGTATTTCCTCAAGTAGATTCATTTGATAATAAAAGAGCTTTATATGGATGGGAAGAAACAGGAACAAGCAACTTATATTTAACAAGAGATTCAGGCTTAGTAACACAGTTGTTTGCAGCAGGAGAAGATTTAGGAGATGCTGAAGCGAATAGTGGAGTTGTTAATGCTAATGGGGAATGGTATTATGATTCAAATTTAGATACTGTTTATTATTTTAATAATGCTGCAAATCCAAGTGATTTATTGATGGAAGCAGGAGAAGATTTTTCTACATTAATTACAAGAATTACAGCTAATGCTAGTAGGTATTTAGATGCTAAACTTGACCCTAATTTACCTAAAGAGCAATTAAAAGATAAAGAAGGTAACTACGATTATATAATAGTAAGAACTACTGCTTTAATAGCAGCTACATTTCTTATTAGAAGCCATGACCCTCAATCAGAGATTGCAAATGCACTTATGGAAGATGCACAAGGCAATATTGATTCTTTAAATAGTGGGGGGGCAGCATTATCATGGCAGACAACAGGCGACTCATCAAAAGGTGTTATAAGAGATGTTACTTACACGTCAGGAAGTATAAGACCTGTAGATACAAGAGGCAGATGGTCAGGCTCTTGGGATTTAGTAAAAGTTAAAATTATAACAGGAGGTGCACTAGGAACTGCTACATATTCTGTTTGGACTAAAGATTCAGATTCCTTGAAAGCTACTCAAGTTGTGACTGCAAGAAAAATATCAGGGGATTATCAACCATTAGCAGGAACGCTAGAAATAAGATTTAGTGGTAGTGCAGACGATTCTGTAGCCACAGCAAATAATGAATGGGAAATTGAAGTATCAGGATGGCAAGAAGAAGTAGATAATTCTGTTATAAATTCAGTTAGAATGACTAGAAGATAGGCAATTTGGAAAAATAGATAAATGGCTGTAAATTTTACAAATAATTGGAAGAATATTTTAGACAAGTTAGAGTCTATTTTGGAAACAGAATTTAAAGGGGCTCTACCTGTTTATAAAGGTAAAGATATACCCAAAGGTGTAAATCAAGGTTTACAGCTTATACCTACAGGTTCAGTATTAACTGAATACAATGCAACATCTGAAACAAGAGAATTTTCAGTAACGATTAGGTATGTTTTTGCAGAGGCTAATGTCAATGAGCGAGCATTAGACCATATTTTAAGACAGATTTCAAGAATAGAAGCTTTAATACATGATAATGTAGCTATGACACTTTCAGATAGCAGTAATGCTTTTAATTGCAGATTTGAAAGTACAGATTTAAATACTGAAGATGAATCAGGTATTTATATAGCAGAATGGGCATGGAAATGCCAACACTTAGGAAATATAGGCTAGGAGGGCTTATGAAAATAAAACTAAAAAATGGAGTAGTATTGCCTAATAATTGGAAAAGTTGTGGATGTTCTGTTGATGATTGGGCAGACCTAAATAGTGGTAAATCAATAGAAGTCAATTCTGTTCCAAAATTAATAGAAAATGATGTAGATGTTGTAGAATCAACATCAAAATTAAAAGAAAAAAAAGGAGATAAATAATGGCAACAGTAGCACACACATTTTCTCCTAAAGAGTTTAAATGCTTCATTATATCTGATGCAACCAATGCAGGAACATCAGGTATACACGCAACAAATATGCTGCAATTAGATGTTGATTCAGTATCATACCCATCGCTTAATGTAAATCAAACATTAGATGTTAAAAGTGGTGTTGGAGCTACTCTGAAGGATGAAGATTTTTTTCAAGATAATAAAATGAGAGTAGTAGAGTTAAGTTTAGCAGGAACATTGCATGATGATGCAGGACATAGATTGCTTATAGCTAATATTTGTGGGGCTGCACAAGCAGATGATACAGACCAAACCATTGCAAGTGGACATAAAATACTAGCACAAAAATATGGAGCTGCTGTAACAAATAATGCTTCTTCATTAACTATAGTTATCCAACCATCAGATGTTACTAACCAAAGAGGTTTAGAGTTTTCAGGAATGGTTGTGACTAATTTTTCAATTTCAGCAGATGCAGGAACAGAAGGTGGACGATATAAATTTTCGGCTACACTTCAGTCAGGCAAAGTTCCTGATTTAAACTCTGATGCTGCTGCAGGAAGTACAGTATATGCAAATACTACAGGCACAACTTTAGCTTCTGCAAGTGGAGTTAAAGTTTACAATACTGATGCAGTATTGAATAGCTTTACTACCACGATTGATTATCCTGCTGTATTTTCAGGGTTTTCATCTACAGGTTATGAAAATGTTAGCAGAGGAGCTGAATGCTCTGTAACTCACGATTGTCAAATTAAATATGATGGAAACACTAAAGCATTAGTAAACTCATTTGATACACAAACTGCTGCAAATGCAGAAAATACATTTATTATTGTGAATAATGGTAAGTTTGGGGTAGATACAGCTAATGGAGTATTGACAAATGTAGCATATTCTGAAGGCGATATAATGATGCTTGATGTTTCAATTAAAGCTGTTGATGATGGTACTGATGCTTTATTAGAAATTGATTTAAGTGATTAATAAGTAAAATACGAGGAGATTATGGAGATAAAGCTAAAGGGTGGTAAAACACTTAAAATTAGGGATATATCTATAGATGAAAGAGATGAATTGCTAGACAGCGTTTCTTATGACTATAGTTCAGATGGAAAAATATTGGGCGTGAAGATGATGCACTCAACAATGACTAAATGGATTAGAACCTGCGTAGATGGAGATGTATCAGACAAGTTTCTTTCAAGTTTATCGTTGGATGAAAGAACAGAAGC
>VTLG01006178.1_pt1 | contig 20871 bp, 27 predicted proteins | sample 4694571 | NCBI WGS metagenome assembly VTLG01 (sample SAMN12604809, study PRJNA352737) | marine metagenome | biome: ENVO:00000447; feature: ENVO:00000209|ENVO:00000569|ENVO:01000036; material: ENVO:00002151; isolation source: viral sequences binned using virsorter ... | reverse complement strand
CCTAGTGGTTTTTTAAATGCAACTAAACTTTCTTGTACAACGGCAGATACTTCTATAAATTCAGGCGAGGTTGTTGCATTTTCTCAATACCTTGAAGGACAAAATTTACAGTCTTTGAAAAAAGGCACATCTGATGCTGTTCCTATAACTGTGAGTTTTTATGTAAAAGCAAATGCCTCTGCTACTTATGGTATGGAGGTATATGATTTAGACAATTCAAGGTCTATTAGTACAACTTTTGATGTAACTACAGGTTGGACAAGGGTAGAGAAAACTTTTGCAGGAGATACTACAGGTGCTTTGGATGATAACAATGAAGGCTCTTTTGCTATATTTATTTGGTTACACGCAGGTAGCACTTATAATTCAGGAACACTAAATACTTCATGGAATAGTGTTACAAACGCTAATAGAGTAGATAGCAACAATACATCTTTTCTTGATAGCACTAGCAGGACATTTTTCATTACTGGGTGGCAGATGGAAATCGGAGAAAAAGCTACCGAATTTGAGCATGAACCATTTGATACTACGCTTAGAAAGTGTCAAAGGTATTATTTAAAACGGCAAGCAGGAAGTGATTACTCTTATTGGGCTTCAGGGCATAATGCTTCTACATCTGCCGCTAGGTTGCATCAAAATTTTCCTGTTGAAATGAACCATATTCCAGTGTTAGAAACAACAGCCGCATCTACATTTTATGTGTATTCTGTAGATACTGTTGCTCTTTCAGATGTACCTACAATAAATAATCCAAGTGCCTGGGGTAGTGCTGTAACTTTTCCAACAGCGTCAAGTGGTTTGACAGCAGGGCGAGGAGCTAATGCTATAGCTAATGCTACAACATCAGCCTATCTAGCTTTTGAAAGTGAGTTATAATATGGAATTTAAAAACGCAAGATACAGAAAAGATTATAATTTTGATGGTGATAAAAATCCTTACATGTCTATATCTGTCGAGGTAGGTGATAAGTTTATATCTATACCATGTGTCGTAGGCAATCGTTACTATGATGAAGCTATGAAACAAGTTAAAGCAGGTACACTAACAATAAAGGAGGCTGATTAATGGCTGATAATGTAATACAAATTAATGGTAAAGATTATGATACCAATATTCTTAGTGATAATCAAAAATATCTTGTAGCACAAATAAAGAGTTTGCAAGCAAAAAGTAACTCACACAAGTTTGAGTTAGACCAAGCTCAAGTAGCTCTTAATTATTTTACTAATGCTCTCATCTCCTCTATTGAAAAGAAAGAATCTAACACTGCAGTACAGACTGCTATAACAAACTAGAGGTGTGCCATAGACCCATTAACAGTCAGTGCGGCAATCTCCACAGCTACGGCTGCATATAATGGGATTAAAAAGGCTTTCGCTGCAGGTAGAGACTTGGAGGCGATGGCAGGTGATTTGTCACGTTGGATGGGAGCAGTCAGTGACGTAGACCACATACACAAATCGTCTAAGTCACCATCAATGCTCAAGAAGATGTTTTCAAAACAGTCTGTAGAGCAAGAAGCAATAGAGGCATTTACTGCAAAGAAGAAACTAGAGCAACAAAGAGATGACCTAAAAACATATATCATGTTTACACAAGGCACTAAAGCTTGGGATGAGCTACTTCAGACAGAGGCTAATATCCGTAAGCAAAGAAAGAAAATGATATATGAAGCACAAGAGCGTAGAGAAAAAATTGTATTATGGGTTAGTAGTATTCTCATATTCCTTGTTTGCGCTGCTATTCTTTTCGCTTTTACCTATGGGTTATGGGTCTTGGACAACAGCTAGTGAACACAGGTTTCAACCCACACTAAACAACGGACACCTGACAGTTTGTAGATTAAAAAAGATACACAAAAGACATGACTCTGCAGGAAAGAAGAATACAATAAGTTGGTGGTGTTTATATGAAGGTGCAAATGGCAGTGGGTTTTTAGAGATGGTAGAGTCATACACACAATGCCCTAGAGAAGTTATTTGCCCCTATGACCCTAAAGATAAACCACCATCTATAGGTGATATGTTAGACGCAATGAAGGATGCTTTTAAATAATGGAAATTAGCCCTGTAATATTTTGGAATATTATACTTACGCTTGTTATAGCTCCTGCCTTTTGGTCGTTTAGGGGTTTACTAGCTGAAGTAAAACGTATAGATATTCTTCTTAATAAGACTAGAGAAGAGTATGCTTCAAGAGAAGATGTTAAGGAAGAAATGAAAATAGTTCACGAAGCTATGCACCGTATAGAAGATAAATTAGATAAACTGTTGATTAAGGGTTAAATTACATGGCTATGACAGTAAAAGAAGCTTTTAATATTTTAACTCGACATCATGGGTACAATGGACCTATGACTAGAAAAGGTATTAGTGATTTTGTTAATGCTAGAGATATTAATATAGCTGTAAAAATGCAACAAGGAGGTCAGACTCCTACTGCTGAAGAAATAAAAGAGGGACAAAAGAAAGTATTAGGTCAAGCAATACTATCACCAGAAGAAGCTGTTAAACAAGCTACTGTTTCTCAAGTAGACCCAGAAGTAGGGGGTGTTATTATTGACCCTACAACTGGACAAGCTCCTACTCCTCCTGTTATTGATGAAGTAACTAAAGTTCCAACAGATGATGTTACAACACAGGCTATCCCATCTACTCCTGTTGAAAAAGTTGACCCTATGACTTCAGCAGGTCTTATGAAAGAATTATCTGAAACTGTAAAACCTGCAGAAACTACACCGACAAAAGAGATAGTTGGTCAAACACAAGATACAACTAAGATTTCGGACATAGATGCTTCTCAAATAGACAAAGCTACTACTGTTACTCCTACTACTAAAAGAACTTTACAAGAAGGTGAACAGATAGTTGGTACAGGAGTTGACCAGACAAAAGTAGGAGAAGCTTTTGGTACAGGTGAAATAAAAGCAGCATCTGTTCAACAAGAATTAGCAACTCTTATGTCGCAGTTTGATGATGGTAAAACTCCTGCTTGGGCTGCAGGTAGTATACGTAAGGCAACAGAAATACTTGCTGCTAGAGGTATGGGTGCTTCCTCTATGGCAGGTCAAGCTATTGTACAAGCTGCAATGGAGGCTGCATTACCAATAGCTCAGATTGATGCAGGTAATAAACAACAAATGGCTCTTGTAAAAGCAGAACAAAGAGCTAAATTTTTACAGTTAGAATTTGACCAAGCCTTTCAAGCAAAAGTAAGAAATGCTGCAATAATAAGTGAGATAGCTAATCTAAACTTTACAGCCGAGCAACAAATAGCATTAGAAAATGCTAAGATGGCTCAGACAGTTGACTTGCAAAACTTAAATAATAATCAAGCAATAATAATGGCTGAGGCTGCACAATTATCTCAGTTAGAGATGGCAGGTTTAACAAATCTACAACAGGCTCAAGTTCAGAACGCACAAAACTTTTTGCAAACTGATATGGCTAATTTAAATAATGCGCAACAAGTAGAAATATTTAAAGCACAGCAACAAGCAAGTGCTATTTTATCTGATGTCGCATCTCAAAATTCTTCACAACAATTTAATGCAACTAGTGCAAATCAAACAGCACAATTTGATGCCACAATGATGAATCAAGTTAATCAATTTAATACATCACAAAAGAATGCAATAAGTCAATTTAATGCTAATGAGGCTAATGCTATTGCTAGATTTAATTCTGAGTTGCAAAATCAAAGAGATGTTTTTAATGCACAGAATGCTACGGTAATAGCACAAGCTAATGCTAAGTGGAGACAAGATATTACTACTCTTAATACCGCTGCACAAAATCAAGTAAACTTTGAAACTGCTAAAAATATTAATGGTTTAACAAATAAAGTATTAGATGAGATATGGCAAAGAGAAAGAGATTTAATGTCTTATACTTTTTCTAGTTCTGAAAAAGCTCTTGACAGAGTTTCTAGCTTACTAGCTGCAGATAAAACATTACAGGGAATTAGAGAAAGAGTAGATTCCGAAAATTCTGCTGCAAGAAGTAATTTATTTGCAAGAATGTTTTTTGGGATGACAGGTTTACCAACTTTTCCATTTACAAACATATAGAGGATTAACGTGTTAAAAGATTCAACTTTAAAATATTACAAAGGTTATATAGACAGAATGGCTCGATATCAATCAGAGCCTGTAGAAAAAATTAATACAGGTCTAATGAAAAAAAATATGACTAGTAAAAAAGATAGCGGTACAGATTTAGATACTGCCTTACAAAAAATGTTTGATATGATTGTAGAAGGCAATATTAAGTTAAGAGAAATGAAAGATACATAATATGTTAACAGAAAGACCAATTCCCGGACAATCCTTAAGGACACCCCCAAAGAATGCTCCTTATGAGAGACCTCCTGAAACAGCAAATCCTCTTGAAGCACTTAATATACATTTAGATAACCTTAGTGAAAAAGGTGCTATGGAGGATGTAATAAATGCTTTAGAACTTGATGTAGACCTTGTAACATTAGTAGAAGCTATATTAAGAAGTGCTGTTATGGAAGGTATACACAGTATAGATATTAGTCTTATGATTGCTCCTCACATACATGAGTTTATAAAAGGAGAATTAGATGCTATTGGTGTAGAATATGATGAGGGATTTTTAGACACTGTTGGTGAAAATAGATTAAAAGAATCTAGAATTGGTTCTAGAATAGTTGATAGTATAGATAGAAAAGAAAAAGAAGAACAATCTGCTAGGTTAAGACAAGCAATAGAAGGTCCTGCTAAAAAAATTGTCGAAGAACCTAAAGAAGTTATAGAAGAACCTGTACAAAAACCTAAGAAAGGTCTTATGGAAAGATTACCTGAAGAGGAGTTAGTATAATGCTATCAAAAAAAGAAACTTTAGCTGATAAGGTAATTCCAAATAAAGCAGTTCAAGCAGGTATTGTTGCAGCATTAGGTGTTTTAGGTCCTCCGGGAACTGCAAAAGGTTTTATAGATTACGCTGAAGATGTAGAAGAGTATCAAGGTAAAATACAAGATAGAATAGATAAGCGTATGAATACGATAAATGACCTTATAGCAGAAAGAATAAAGCAACGAGGTAAAGCTAAAACTTATACTGCTGATGTTTCTATGCTTCTTACAAGGTTAGGTAATGATGAGGGTAGTGCATATTTAAGACAGGCTATAAAAAATGACCCTTCTGTTGCTCCAGATTTAGTAAAAACTATAGCTGAGAAAGAAAAAAATTCTGGTGTTTCTATGACATCTAAAGATATAGTCGAAGCTTTTACTGTTCTCTCTACTAAGAGTCCATCGTTACTAAAAAGCTACGTAAAAGAGGAAGATGTACTTAATACATTAGGTGGGGGAGCAATTCTTGATGATACTACATTTAGACAGGCTGTAAAAGACTTATCAATAACTGAAGCGACAACTCCCGGTATGTCCATAATACAAACCATGCCATCAGGTCAAGGAGACCCTACTAGATACAAACAACAGCTTGATATAGTTAATGCCAGATTTGTAGAAAAAACAAAACAAGACCAAATTAAAAAAGGCACTACTGAGGAAGAGAGGGGTAAACTTCAGGGACTTTTAGGCATATATTCTGAATTTAATGTTATACCTCCAGAACTTAAAAATAAGTATGGTGTAAAAATTATAAAAGAAATATTAGATGATAATGAACCTATATTTAATAATGTTTTACAAACTAATAAGGAAATAGCTAGAATATTAGATAGTCAAGTTCCTTCTGTAGAAGTAAAACTTCTTTTAAATAATAAAGATAATCCGCAGGTAATTACAGAATTTGATAGTGTTTATGGTAAAGGAGCTGCAGAATATTTTATAAGAAATAGAAGCAGATAAAAATGAGTGTTTTTATTGACGCATTAAAGGATAAAGGCATAAAATATGAACCTGCTGAAGTGCCTACATTAGAAGAAGCACAATCTAAAAAAATTGGATTTGGAACTTTTTTAGAAGAATCTCCTACATTGCAAACAACAGCAGAAAAACCTATAGATGAGATAGGTGAATACTCAGCTAAAGATTTAACTGAGGACAGGTTCTATGACACCATAAAAGACTATATGGAGTTACGTTTTAATTTTAACGATGAGGAGTACGAAGATAGAGACAATATAGTTCGTATGTATCTTAACAATATGAGAGGGTTTTCTGGAGGAAATAGTTTAGATGCAATAGGTGAAATATCATTTTTAAATGGTTTTAATCCTGAAAACTCTGTTGATGCTGACAAGCTTTATAGAGTTGGTAAAGCATATACATTGTTTGAAGGTATGGAAAATCTTTTTGGTTCTATGAGTTTATTAGAAAGGGGGGATATATTATTTGATTACACAAGAAAAGCTATACTTGACCCTGTTAATCTTATAGGTTTTGGTTTAGGTAAAGCATTTACTTTAGGTGGAACTAAAATAACTGCAAGAATAGCTCAACAAAAAGCTATGGACTTATATAAAAGAAGATTAGCCAAAGAGTTGCAGAAGGGTGTAACTATGGATGTAGCTAAAAAGTCTGCTGAAAAAAGTGCTAACAATCTTTGGACAAGAACAATGATACAAGCTGCAAAAGAATCTAAAGATATTGCAGTAAAAGATAGAATAAAAAAGAATGCTAATAATGGTTTAAAAGCTTATGGAACAAACAAAGCATGGACTGAAATAGGAACAAACACTTCTGTTGATGTTATTGCAGGTATAGGAACTGCTATTGCTTATGAGAATGGTGTAAGTAGAACAACAGGAAGAGATGCTGAATATTTATACGCATCAGGTATGGCAGCATTAGGTTCTATGGTTGTTGGTGGAAGTCAAGGACTACTTGCTGTAAGAGCTGCTAATTCTAGTAAAGGAATTGATTTAAAAATTGTAGATGGTGAGGTTAAATCTTCAAAAGGAACAACATTAGGCACAGAAGACCTTCTACTACCTGATATAGATGTAGCAACTCCTATAAAATTAGAGGGGTTAGATAGAATAGTTAAAAGTCTACGTCAAAATATAGCAGAGTCTGGGGGTAAAAATTCTTGGAGAAAAAAAGTAGACGCAGGTAAAGACTTATCACAAGGTAGATACTTTAGAACATTTTTTAGAGAAATGTTATATGGTAATGATGAAAAAGGTTTGGTAGGTTTGTCTCAGATTATGTATGAAGAAGGTATGACTTATGTGCCTAGATTTAAAGGAGATAAGTTTACCAATTTTGCAGCAGATACAATAAAAAAACAAGACCCACAAGACGTAAAAAAGTTTTTAAAAGAGTTTGAAGAAATTACTGGTATAACTATGTATACTATGCCTGATAGTGGTATTTCTAAAAAACTTTCTGATTTTACTCCAAAAGATTTTGCAAATGCTTTAGCAAACTGGGCTAGTGAAGCAGGTAAAGACTTAGGAACTGCATCAGCAGCTAGAAGAGTGCATGGTATATCTGATATATCAGAGGACTCAAATCTTAGGACTTATGCTATGGCTGTGTTTGATGAAGGTATAGCAAGTAAAAATGCTGAAGGACCTAATAGTATATTTAGGCAAGCAGATACTGAAGTCGGTAAAAAAGTAAGAGGAATTTCTGATTTTTTAACTAAATCTCTATCTACTGAGGGTATACGTAATATACAGAATAGAATTATTAGATTATTAGTTTCTGCTCCTAGCACATCTTATTTAAACTTAATAGGTTGGGGAGCGGCAAGTGGAATAAACTCTCTGACAGATATAGGTTTAGGTTTAGCCTACATGGGCAGAGGTATTTTTCAAAAGGCAATAAAAAATCCTAATGCTTCTGAGTCTTTTAGAATATCAGGAGCATATTTACGTGCAAATAGGCAAAAGGTAAGAAATTTACTAGACCCTAATATGACCAATGAAGCTTTTCAATCTATAGTAAGACAAAATCCTGACTCTCTTAGAGAACTTGTTAAAGTTCTTCCGGGAGGAGTAGAAAGTATAGATAAGCTTATAAAAGAAGCAGGGTTTGACCCTAATATAACAGCCTTAGGTATGAAAGCTGATGAGTTTACAGACTTTATTCAGAAAATAGGTTTTGTAAAATTACAAGATGTGTTTACAAAATCTCAAGAGTTTACTTATCAACTTGATAAAAATTTAAGGATAAGTTTTAACAAAGGTTGGGGAGAGTTTTTTGCAGACCCTGACGCTGCAAAACTAATGAATACTAAAGAATATATAAGAGCTGTAGCAAGAGCATCTTATGAATCTCAAAGAGCTATATTTAGTAAATCATTTAAGGCAAAAGGAACTGTTGGAGAGTTAGCAGGTTTTATAGAAGAAGCAAGAAATATTCCCGGAGTTGGACTACTAGTTCCATTTGGTAGGTTTTTTAATAATACAGTCGCTTTTTCTTCAGATATGTCTGGTATATCTTTTTTTATGAGAATGATAAACAAACAATCACAAACAAGAGAAGCTCCAGAGTTAGCTATGAGAGCTGCTATTGGTTATGGTCTTATGTTTACAATGGCAGAAGATGAAAAAATATATAGAGAGTGGGGATTAAATTGGGACCAACGAAGAGACAAAGATACAGGTGCAGTTATTACAGAAAAATATAACTTTCCTGTCTCGCATTTTAAAGCTGCTGCAAGAATATGGTCTTATTGGTTGGATGGTGAATCACCACCTAAAGGTGAAGTTGGTCAAATAATTGACGTTGTTGGATTAAATCAATTAACTAGACAGCTAGACCAAGTTTCAAATGGACTAGGTAGAATGTTTGAAGAGGGTATCTCAGGAGAAGTTAGTGTATTAAATCAGATAGCTAAAGGCTCATCTGCAATAGGAGCGCAAGTAGTATCTGGTAGTACAAGATTTCTTGACCCTTATAATTCTATCATAGGATTAGCCAGAGGAAAAGATTATAGAGTTATAGATAGAAAGCAAGGAATTAAAAGTCTTAATAATGCACTAAGATATATGGACCAGTTTATAGGTGCAGCCATAGGAGATTTACAAGCAGAAAAACAAGATGCTGCACTAGGGGACATACGTTCTGACGCTACTAAAAACTTAGGTAGGAGAGAAGTAGAACTTACAGACACTGCTAAAGTTATGAACATAGTAGGTAAACCTAATTTTTTAGCTAACGAAAAAACAGAGTTTGCAATGGCAGGAAATAGATTCAATGAAATGTTTCATTTAATTGTAGAGAATAGGGCATCTGATTTATTAAAAACAAAAGCTTTTAGAGAAGGGGATTTTATGGAGTTGTCTGATGGAAGTCTTAGTAGATTTCAAATCAGGAAAAAAATGGTAGAAAATCTTTTAAAAGATGCTAAACAAACAACTAAAGTTTTTATGAGAGCAGGTATAGAAGAGTTTAATGATATAGAATTTGCTAAATTTATAGATTTAGAAAATAAATATACATTTAAAGTTTTAGATAAAGCAGTTAGAGAAATATCAGGAACTAGAGATATACCAAAAGGTAAAAAAATTAAAGACTTAAACTTACAGGAACTTAAAAGTTTAGAAGCCTATCTAGAGTATAAAGATAAAGTCTTAAAAATATATGGTCAATAGTCATCTTCTAACATATAGTCTGCCCACTCGTAGGCTTCTCTTTTCAAATCATGTTTATTTACAGCACCTTTACCTCTAGCAAGTAACCCTGCAAGTGCCTGACCTGCAAGGTATCTTCTAGATGTTAGTGGCTTGAGAGACTTAGGTGTCTGTTTCTTTCTAAATGCTTTTGCTTCTTTCTCTAGTTTAATCACTGTCAATCTATACTCCTATATCTACGATTTCACAAGTGTCACCACTACAAGCAAACGTCTGACTTCCTGCAGTCGTATCTTCCTTCTCGTAATCATCAAGACTATCCCAGTTAATGTCATAGACAAACTTGTCTAGCATGGCATTATACTCTTTCTCTGTGCAGTCCTGATAGGGTGCTTGCTGATAGGTGTGGTCTGAGTGTGGCAAAAATGACACACCTGACATCTCATCAAAGTGTTTGAATACAAATGCACCTACTTCCATCCACTCCTCGTCCTTGACAGAGACTGTTACAGAGGGTTTATGTTCACACCAGTACCTCTGGTACGTAAGCCACATTTCTAGCTGTTGTATGGCTGTCATTTCGTGTCTAATGACTGACGTAGAAGGAGACTTCATGGGGAAACTGAAGACAGTCTGACCATCAGGCTTCATAAAGTCTGGTTCACTAGGTACACCATTGTCAATCATAAACTTTGTGAGTGGGTCTTTGTTGTCTCCTCGTACAGTTCTGATGTAATACTTACTGTGTCGTGGATGTATTCCACTAGCAGAGTCTACTAACTGTGACACTGTGCCACTAGGCTTGACACAGGTGATAGCAGTAGATGGTGGTATTCGGAATATCTGTGACCATTCCCGGTTTGTCTCCACTGCAATCTCTCTCAGAGATTCTAGAGTTTTATCTAGTCCTTTCTTTCTCCCACTTGTTAATTCATTATCCATGATACCTGTCAGAGACACACCAAGTAATCTCTCCTCCTCTGTGTTTGTATTCCAAATCTTTCGGAGATAGGGGAACTTAGTTAGTGTAGCCTGTGCAGTACCTAGTATTGTCGCTAGGACTACCTTACGTTTCAGGTCATCAAACCTATCGCTCTCTCTGATGACAACCTCTGTGAGGTTACAGAATTGATAGGGGCGCAGGATAATCTCAGAGCATGGGTTGCACCCAAAGTCATAGTCAGGATTTCTCCTACCATACTTAGCAACCTGTTTCTTTGCGGATACTCTATTGAATATCCCACGCTCCCCTGACTTAGACTCAACCAGTGAGAGCCACTCCCTGAGGAATGTCTCACCATCTGGTTTGTCTGTGTAGGCTACAGAGTTGTTAGACAATGCCATCTGTGGTGCAGTCTCCCACCATTTACCAGACTTAGCGTGTCTCATTCTCTGGTCAGAGAGATTGGAGAGACTAATCATTGCTGACCGTCTTACTCCACCAGATACTACAACTTCTCCCACCTTACACATTAGATTGTGACAGTCGTAGCTAGACAGTTTACGTCCTGCATTAGCTTTGAATAATGCCACAGTAAAGTTAAATAAATCAACGAGAGGTTCAGGACCACTGGCTCTACCACCGAATATCTTCAGCCTAGCACCTGCAGGTCTGACCTTTGAGACATCCCACGATGGTATCTCGCCCATGTAAAGATGTCCTATGAGTTTACGTAAAGACTTAGCCCAACCTTCTTTACTATCAACAACTTCAATAACTGTATCACACTCTTCCATATCCTCAGGAATGTCTGGTAGTCTGCTGATGTATTGTCTCTCGACAGAGAAGCCAACACCTGTTCCGCACAATAGAATGTACATAGCCTCATCAAATGCTTTTGGGTCATCGACAGGTAGATAGCTACAGTTATATCCTGCGGTGTTGTCTCTCTCAAGTGCAGGTCCTGCAGTCATCAAGGCTCTCATAGAGGGCATAACTTCTAGGTTATATATTGCATTGTATATATCACCCTTAGGTAGACTACCTTTAACTTTCTCTGCCATATAGTCAACGTATCTCTGCACTGTCTCATCCCAAGTCTCTCGCCTGTTCTCTTCATCAAGCCATCGTGCATAGCGTGACACTGCTATAAAGTTTTGGTAGTCGGTTGGTAAACTCATTCTTCTCTCCTTGTTACATCTATATCTTCTATTGTTACATCATCTAAGTCATAAATTAAATCTTCTATCTTCTCTTTGATTACTTGTCTGTTTTGCCCACTCACTTCCAGAAAGTTAGCACCATTATCAACAGATACTGTCATTATTATTTCATATTTTATAGCCATAGTCAAATTATTTCTGCTAGTTTAGGTGAATCAAGCTCAACTGCTTCCATGTGTGAGTCGATATAATGTTTAAATGCGTATGCTTCTTTCTCCTCAGGAAACCAAAACTCTTTTTCTACTAATTTATTGTTTTCTTCTACCTGACATACAGTAAAGTATCTGCCGTTAGGTGGCACTGTATAAGGGTAATCATCTTTATCTATTAGTTTCTGCACATCATAAGGACCTTCTGTTACAGCCCACACTTTAATCTTTTCTTCCATTGTTCTTTCCCCAAAGTTTAATTAAATCCATGTAGTGTTCTACCCCTGTTATCACAATCCAAGGCTGTCTGTCTGCCCTAAAGAACACAACAGGTTCTCCTTTACCATGTTTAGATGCCTGTTCCATGTAGGCATAAACAGTTTTAAGTCCACCCTTTCTTCTCTTTACTTCTATGGAAAGTGGTATCATCTTCCTAGCTGCAGGAGAGAGTTGTATATCTTCACCTGTATCTCCCATAACTGTAGACTTAACATCGTCAGGGTGTAGTTTAGGAAAACTATCTAGTATCTTATCTCGTATCTCTTGTTGTCCTAGTCTACCTTTTGCTTTACTGTTTCTAGTCATGGAATACCTCAGGAACTCTGGGTTCTTGTACGACATCAACGAGGTACTCAGGACCTGAGGAGTAGATGAAGGTTCTCAGGTTCTCCCAACACAGAAACTTAAACTCACAGTAACTACACTGCATACTAAGTTTTGTGTTTTCGCTAGACTTAGACTGAGGCACAGTAGGAATACGTTCCTCTGGTATTTTACCATCTACCATGTAGATAGTCTCTAGTATCTCCTCTTCTTTCGTTTTTAGTTCCTCAGTGAAATCATAAACATCCAAACAAATATGTCCATTCTGTTTGTCAACTGCCAGAAAAGCTCCTCGTACTTTGTCTGTAACAAGAGGGTCGTTCTGACCTGCATACACATATGAACTAAGTTGTGATATGTATCCAAATGGGTCATCATCTCTAAGTCTCCCTTCTTTAAACTTCTTGAACGCATAACTACTGCAAGACTTTACATCTACTGTCATGCCATCAATCACTGCATCCCTATGTCCTTTTACACCATGAACATCTAGTCTGTCTTGCTCTCCTGTAACATCATGCCCACTTGCTATGGCTAATTGTAATACAAGCTCTTCTATCATATCACCATAAAAAAACTTTAGAAATGTGTTAGGAGTTAGCTCTTCTCCTTCATCTGTCCTATTAATTTTATACCAAAGCTTTCTCTTGCAGGGTGTTCCGACAGAAGAAAGAGATAGGTATCCTCTTGGTTCTTGAGGTTTACTAAATCTCTGATTGGCTATAAGACTTATACCATAACCAAGACTTTGACCTCGTATACCATCCCAACCGCCCATACCTTTGAGCGTCTTGTTGATGTCTCTTATAAGTGTGTCAATCTTTTTCATCTGTCGTTCCTAGTTTATGTTTTCTTTTTCTAAACAGTTTCTTGACCTTATTGGGGATTACCTTGAGGCTATATTGTGGACTGTGTAAAGCCCTAGCCTCAAGGTTTCTAGGCTTCAGTGGTTTAGAAGAGAACTTCTTTTGCACTGTTGTCACTTACAACCCTTGGTGGGGGAGGAGGTACAACCTCATCCTCGTCCTCAGGTTGATACTCCACATGGTTGATGACCTTGATGCGGTCAAGTCGTGTACCCACTATACCCTTACGGCTAGTGTCGTAGACAGATAGTGTAACCTGAACAGTAGAGCCATTACCAATAGTTCCATCCTCCTCATAGTTCCATTTAGAACCATCAGACTTGGTGACTACTGGTGCGCCACTATCCCAATCTCTACCTGTTTCAAACTTTCGGATAAGACGTACCCTAGTACCTCTACCCTCAGGGTCTGGTGTACCCTTCTTCATAGACTTAGAGTTACGCAGTATCTGCATATTCTCATCGTCTAGTATCATGTCAATAGTACAAGCACCGTTAAACTCTTCCCAAGCTCCTTCAAAGCCTTTCATGTCACGGTTATCTTCAAAGACTTTTGCCCATTCACCGATACCTGTTAAAACAACTTTACGTGTAGCCATATTTTACTCCTTGTTAATGTGTTAATATTATATACTACGATTTATAATGATGCAAGTATTAATGTACTTTTGCATAATTATTTCCATACTGAACATCAATACCTAGCTCAACATTCAGTCTTAACTGTTCATTGAGTCTATCTATCGCCCAATGTAATGTCTGTGTATGTTCCTCTTGCTCTCCCTCTCTCACGACATTGATACTCTCATCGTGAAACTGACCGACAATATTGGAACGTCTGGTACGATAGAAAGCTACCCACTTATCAAAGCAGTAAGAGCCTGTGCTTTGGTTGATGGTGGAGAAGGCATCTTTCTCATACCTTAGTGAATGCCAGAACTTACTAACAGGGTTCTGTATCCACATCTCATCACCTATCTTTCGTATCTTCTGTTGCCCTGAGAACTTCCTGACTGACCAGTTCCTGTTCCAATATGCTTCAAGAAGTTTCTTTGCCTTACTCACACTCATACCTGTCTCTCTTGATAACTTCGCTGCACCTACTCCATATGTTGCTGAGTAGTTAACCACCTTAAAATCTTTTCGTAATGGTTTTAAATCTATCTCTCCTCTGTGGTACGCATCTATATCTTTTTGTGTTATAGCACCTGCGTGTTTTGCTAAGTCCAGGTGTGGGTCAAAGCCTTCTCTTGACATCTCTGCTACATACTTAGGGTCGTATGGTTTCATATAGTGTCTCTTTGTCGTATCTTCAAGAGAGGTCATGTCAGCACCACAAAGGACATGACCCTCTGGTGCTATCAAACAACTTCTAATCTCTTTACCCCAAGGCTTCTCTACGCTAGGTAGATTAACCAGAGGTCGCTTGTGTTTGAACCTGAGTGTATTAGTAAGTCCATCTATCTCTGCTCGTAGGTAGCCATCTTTCTCGCACTCAACAAAGCTATTAAAGATACCTAACCTGTGTTGTATAACAGTCAGACCATCAAGAACTTCTACTGCAGGGTGTTCTTTTATCAGGAGTTTGACTGACTCTGTAAGTTCTCCACTCTTCCTGACCTGTTCTACTTTCTTCTCTTCACCTGTCTGCTTGTCTTTGTTATACTTGTAGGTGCAAGGCTTCCAACCTAGTGTGTATAACCATTCTTTAACCTGCTCAGTAGAGTTAGGGTTAGCATCTTCTACACCCTTAACAACTGTCACCTCACCATCGTATGTATCAGGTAGTCCATGCTCCTCAAGAAGTTCAAACCATTTGATACCGTGTGAGGATAGACTATTATCTTTCTTATAACATACCTTTGGTTTAGTCTGTGTCTTATATAGTTTACGCATAGGCATGACTTCAGTAAGTTCAGCAACCTTCTGGTCTTGTAACTCAGTCAACTTATGCACACACTCTTGTGCAAGTTTAATATCAACTCTCCAACCAGACTGCTCTGCTTCGTTAGCACAGTCCATCTTAAACTCCAGATACCTAAAGAACTTGTCCAACTCTACTTTATCCTTGTACAAAAACATAAATCTTTTCAATAGGTTAGACCAAAGAGCCTGTGTAATCCTAACATCTTGTTCGCATCTGTGTATGTAGTCAGTCACAGATAGATTGTTCCAATCTGAAATCTTAGGTTTCTCAATCCCAAAGTCTGGGAAAAAACTATCAAGCCCATGCTTCATACGTAGTGGATTAATCACCCAAGACATAGGTAGTGTGTCAAATCGTCTAGCCTTTATGTCAATGTCAAGTATCTTATTCAGCAAGGGTATGTCATACCTTATTATGTTGTGTCCTACTAAACCCTGTTGAGATAGGAGTAGGTCTCGCATCTCATCATAGTCTGTTACTGTCTTAACAGTATCATCACTGTCAGTTGAGATGTAAGATAGGCAATGTATCTTTGTAGCATCGTCAATAAGACCATCAGCCTCTACATCAAATATTATCATGCAACCATCCTGTCATCTTTATTATCACTATCCTCAGTAAGTAGCGTAGTCTCTGGGTCATAGTATACCCTACCTGCCTTACCAAGTCTAGCAAAAGGTCTGTTCTTATCTACAATAAACTCTGTAGTATTCTGAACTACCTCGTCCTCGTTCTCTATATCTCGTTCAATCTTAATACAGATGATAGCTTCTTCCTCAAGTGATGAGGCATACTTAGTACGTCCATCATCATTGACCTGAGATATAAATACTACACCGATATTAAGTTCCTTACTAAGTTGTGCCATCCTAGCACCAAGGGATGTCAGTACAGATGTAGCACCATCTACACCTGTCTGACTGAGGTAAGCCAACCTCTGAACATGGTCTACGAATATATATTCTGCTCCGTAGACAGAAGCTGCAAGTCGAGTATACTCAAGTAATTTGAGAGGGTCATCGTGTGAACGCATTTCGAATACTATAGTGCGTTCTCCTTGAGTAGCCTCTTTTGCAGCCTCTATCACCTGTTGTTCGGATATGCCATTCTCTTTAGCATCATCCTTCGTCCTTACGTTAACCCCTAAGTGATACGTTGCCATTGCCCTGTACGTTGTGCTTCGCATCTCTTCCATATGAAGGAGTGCGATACGTGTCTCAGGGTCTTGCAACAATCCTGTCTCAAAGTAACGTATAACTTCAGTCTTACCTGTACCCCTCGGTGCTTTGATAAAGGTCAGACCACCCTTAACAATCCCACGAATCTTATCATCCAGACCTGTGTGTCCTGTCGGAGTGTAGTCGTATGGATTTTCGTTAAGGATAGCCTGAGTGACTTCCTCATCAGAACAGAAGAAATTATCTGGAGAGTATCGTTGTGGTTTGAGGGCAGTCCACTTCAACTCCTCTCCATCACCTGCCATGAGGAACTCATTCGCATCTTTGTGTTTAGACATGGGAACATAGTATAGCTTGCTAGGAAATGCCTCGTATATTCTCTCAGCACTTCGCTTACCTGCGTCATCTAGTTCACCTGCATATATAATCTCCTTGAATGAATCAAGGTACTTGTAGTTTTGTTTGATAAACTTCTCACCAATAGAAGCAGAGGGGAGAGACTTAACAAAGTACTTCTGTCCTAGTATCTGATACAAACTTGCAGCATCAAACTCTCCTTCTGTAATATACAGTTTGTTAGAGGAGTTGGAGTTGAACTCAGGACCAAACAGTTGGTTCATACCTACACCCTTATCCTTTATCCAAGTCCTAGACTTATCGTTGTAGTCTCTGTACTTGACGGTGTGTGGATACTTGTAGGCATACCTGATTGGATTACCATCAGCATCAGTCTGTACCTGTATTCCGTAAAGCTTACACACATCAGGGTCAATACCTCTGATGTCATTGTATGTCATACCTTTAACTTCTATACTCATTACATTCCCTCTCTTCTTCAGTGGGTAGGAGTCAGCTACCCAGTTAAATACATCTCGTTTATTCTTTGACGGATAAGATTCCCCACAACTGTGGCAGAACCCATAGCCATCGTCATTCCAGTTGAACGCATCCGATGAACCACAGTCAGTATATGGACACGCTTGATGGGGGTTATCGCTCATACTTTTCTCCTTCTCCTACTATTATATGTATTATTAAACATAAGTCAAGAACTTTTTCTCATCTCTAGTGCAGATTTTGCAGTGGCAAAGTTATGTTTGTTGTAAGGGTTCAAACTTTGTACGTTCCTATGCCCTGTCACAGACATGATTGCCAGTTGGTCTACACCACTTTCGATAAGTTCTACTATCGCAGTCTTTCTAAGGTCTCCCATCTGTAAGGCTGAAGGAAGCCCACACACAGACTTTACCTCATTTGCAAGGGTTGATACCTGAATGTCACCAATCGGGCTGTAGCCCCCATTATTCGGCTTCTGATGAGGTAATACGTATGGCTGCCACCCCCAATCCTCTTCTTGTTGGGTCAGTAACTCCCACAACTTGTCTTCTAGAGGTAGTTGGACAGTTGCACCACGCTTAGTCTGCTTAATTGTCACCATTTTGTTGTCTAAATCTACTGAACTCCACTTCAATAGCCTAATATCTATCGGTCTTTGACCCCATTCGTAGCAGAGTAGGGCGAGTAAGCCTATATTTCTCCATTTGAACTGTGTGAATGCAGTCTCTACGAATAATTCTACCTGTTCCTTAGTCCAAGTGACAGAGCGAGGCTCATGTGACCTCTTTTTTACCTTTGCCATTGGGTTTGAGTCAATCAACTCAAGATTTACACAAAAATTTAGCACGACAGAGAATATCCTGGATAGTTGATTGGCATTATCTACTCCACCTCTCGCCCACAACTCGTATAACTCTGAGCAGTGGGCAACAGTGAGGTATCTGAGCGTGATGTCACCTAACTCTCTGGTGAAAAACTTACTGGCGCATATTTTATTGAGACCATACGTGTAAGTCTTCTGTGTTCTTGTTGACAGTGCTTTGAATTGACCTGTGTTGTAGTAGTAGGAGAGAACTTGCCTTAGTGTACTGTTGATGCTTAAGTTCCCTGCTACTATCTTACCTTTACGAAAGTCCTCGACAATCTTAATCAACTTCGGTATCTCAAATCGTGCAGTCCTACCATCTCTGAACGTCTTGCTCTGAGATACACCAGAAAGTCTTGCGTCTTTCGGTGGACTGAAACGATAGTGATAAGTACCATCAGTTTGTTTTATTTTTGTCGTATACTTCATCTTTCTCCTTCAAAGTTTCAATCATTTTATCTATGTACCACTTAGCTTTCTCTAAGTCTTGGATAGGTTTACCTTTGTAGTGCCATCTCCAGATGTATTTGAATGTTGCACCCCAATCATACGAAATAAATGAGGGTACATTAGCACCTTCCATCATAGCCTTCATAGCATCTATACACTCTATGCCGCCTGTTGTATAGTGAGATGGGTGGTTGACCTCATCTGCAGGGTGACACACCTCACACTCTGGACAATTTAAATCATCGTCTAAAAGGTAGCCACACATAGAGCAGTGGGTCTTTGGTATTATCGGTAGTCTTGACATCCTTTTTCTTTTTCTCCTCTTCTTTCTTTTCTAATTGTTCAATAACGACAAGTATATTTTCAGACCAATCATCAGATGGGTCATCATCTTCTGCCTCCATCTCTACCCCCTCAAGTATAAAGACCTATAGTTATACTCAAAAGATACTTAAAGTATACTTAAAGTTTTATTTACTTTAAGTAGTAGGAGTTAAAGTGTACTTTATGTTATACATTATGTATATATTATACAGATAAACAAAAATCTGTCAAGAATTATTTTTAAAATTTTCTGGTCGAGGTGGTGGCATAGGTAACATCCATCTCTCTGTCCAATCTATCATGTCAACACACCTGTTGTCAGTTCTAAAATATTCTCTCATTTTTTCGCAGTCCTCCACATTATCGAATGTAAAAAACACCATTAAAACAAAGACTTCCTTACTCATCTTCAACCCCTTTGTATGTCTTTATTACATCAGTAGAAAAGAGTTTCTTTATGTTGACAAGATACATCTTTGATGCTTTATGGTCTCCACCACTCACAACTTTCTTCTTATCCAGGCTGTCAATAAGTTTTCTTAGTGTGTCTGTTTTAAATACAAGTGTTGCATAAATGTCACCATCAATACAGAGATTATGAAACCAATAGTCTGACTCGGTGGCATCAATACCTGATGGCTGCCCCCAACTTTCAAACTCTATCGCTATGTTTCCTGTGCGTTGCCACATTCCTTTCTCAGACTTGACTTCTATCTTCTTGTCCTTGAACATAGAAACAACTTCATCCTCCATGCCTAGTCCAAATTCTAAGTCACCTTTGAAATCAATATCGTACTTCTTCCTATCTTCCTTGCATGGTCTTGTCATTAAGCATCTCCCTTAGTTTAGGTTCGGCTTCCTTGAAAGTATCCGATACCATAATGATTGAAATAATTCTCGCTTGCCACCTATCTAAGTAGCGACTGTCAGCTATAATCCTTTTCTTTGCTAGACTTGTGTGCGCTTCTTCTTCTTTCTTTGCCATAATATTCCTTCCATTATTATGTATGTTACAACAGTGCATACAGTGTATATAAGTATAGCATTACTTCCCCACACTAAAACATATTGTAACAGGTCTAGGTGTTTTAGTAAAGCCACAACAAATATCATTACAAAGTAGCCTATAAAAATAGCCATCAATATTTTCAGCCATACTGCGCCCATATTATTATCCCTATGAAAAACACAACTAAAACTAATATATACAAATCATTAGGGTCTTTGTCGTTCCAATAACTCATTCGTGTTCACCTCCTTGACCTCTACCATTGCTTCCAAAATTATCAAAGAATTGTGGTCTCCTCTTTGCAGTTTCAAATGTTGCAACTGTAATTACAACTGCTGCAATTATACAACAGTGCATAAACATAGAGAATCCCCATATCCACATACTGCCATAGGCAAATGAAAAACTGGTTGCCCATGTCCACGCTAAACATTGTAACACTAAATGCCTAGCCTGTAAACTGGGAATATGTCGCAGTGGATTTATCTCACCGTCCATTACGGCAGACCACATATCATATATTGTTTCTCTCATATCAATCCTCCTCACAGTTGTTAATCTTGTTGTGTTGTGCATCCTCATAGGCACATCTCTCAGGGAAACTCATGCGTATCAATCTGTCTGACCAATCCTTGCCATCAGCTAACCACAGGAATATCATAGGTAAAGGTATGAGTATAAACACAACCCAGATAAATGCTTTCCAAAAGCCTTCGTTATGATAGGGTTGGTTGTTCATACTGCACCACCTCTCCTGTGTTCCATTTATCTGCTTCTACTTGTGCTTCTTCCTTTGTGTCAAACAATTTAACAGGTGTATTTACTGTCCACATAGAACCACACCCTTCTTTGATATACTCAAAGCCCTCAAAGGGTTCAATCATCACTGCGTACTTCATCAGCTTTCTCCTCTATTAGTTCATAGTCACATTGCCAACAGTTACCCTCCGGCTTACCAAAATCTCCAATGTCTACCAG
>VTLG01004456.1_pt1 | contig 20872 bp, 27 predicted proteins | sample 4694571 | NCBI WGS metagenome assembly VTLG01 (sample SAMN12604809, study PRJNA352737) | marine metagenome | biome: ENVO:00000447; feature: ENVO:00000209|ENVO:00000569|ENVO:01000036; material: ENVO:00002151; isolation source: viral sequences binned using virsorter ... | reverse complement strand
GAGGAGAACTAATTATGTATACATTCAAAGTAACGGTTCGTAAGGCTATGCGTTCACCAAAGTATCGCACTGTATTGGGGGTGAACACATTGAACAGCGGTTGGCGAGTAGATGTACCATACGTAAGTGTGGCAGCATTTAGGCCAAACAGTGGCAGAGAAACCATTCGCTCAAAGAAGAGTGGCATACGAGCCATCTATGAAAACAACCGTAGTGGTGTTACACGGGTATACCACCTAGTGTAATACACCTGTATTAATTGGGTTGGTCTAGCTATGCATGTACTGCATGGCTAGGCCGACTAACCTGAGAGTATGAACATGCATGACTTCATGTTGGGTTTCTGTTGGGGTGTAATGGCAATAGTTCTTGTCGCTGTAATATGTATGTCACTTATATAGGAGGAGGCGCAATATGTCTGACAAAATCAAGGCAGTAGATAGTGAGATGGTCATAGCTCGTGTACATGAGCTTATGGCAGAGGGTAAGGCATCCAGTGCAAAGGCATGGACACCTGTTAAAATTGTGGACACAATAGAGGAGGAATTTGGTACAGAACCTGCTACTGTAGCGTTTCAATATCTTGTAGATAATTACGGGGTATTGTAGATGATTATACAAACGAAAGGGGGTGTGAATGGGTGAAGTAGTTACCTATGAAGATTTTATGAACAGAAAAGAGGATTGGTATGTACAAATGTGGAAGTATGGAAAGCACGATGATGCTGTCTTTGCTTATAACATGGAACGCATAGGGTTTAATAAAAAGGACATACAAGAATGCCTTAATGAATACCATAATGAGGACTAGCAAAATTTTGCACTGCAAAAAAATGCTTGACATATAAATACATGTCTGTATAATGTGTTCTTAACACACCAACCATACATAGACTATGTTCTTTAATATAGTATATGTACAACATATATAAAGGAGACATAAAGTGAAGACCAAACATACTGCACCTGTGATGACAGAGGAATTTACCAAAAGGGCAGAAGAAAAATATGTAAGGCGGGATAATGCTAAAAAGAAAACGCAATTGAGAAAGCAACAAAGGAAACGTAAGAAGGAGAAACACTATGCTTGACGTATCTTTGCCAGCCCTGTCCATGTTGATGCAAATTGTGACGGGGCTGGTGGCTGTTAATCCTGTAGGCAGTCATGAAGAATTGTATTGTTTAGCCATCAACTCGTATCACGAGGCGAGGGGCGAGGCTTTTGATGACAAACTTGCTACAGCACAGGTAGTCATGAACAGAGTGGCCTCGCCCAAGTTTCCTGATGATGTCTGTGAAGTAATTACAGATGGTCCTATACGAGAGTCATGGAAAACCAGACAGCACCGTGATCTTGATCCATTGGAGCGTGTGTATTATCCTGCCAGACACAAGTGCCAGTTCTCGTGGTACTGCGATGGTAGATCAGATGCCATGTACAACCTTGACGGATGGGAGGACAGTGTAATTGCTGCTTTCCTTGTGTATACAGGGTTTGGTGAGGACATAGTAAGTGGTGCCACACATTACTACGCACACGATAGGGTAAGTCCATCGTGGGCAGAGAGGATGGAGGTTACCGCCAAGTTAAGTGGGCATACATACTTGAAGGAGAACTAAGATGAGATACCATGTAGGAGTTGACGTACATGACTTTAATAAACACACACATGGCCGAAAAGAATTAGTAACCTACGATGAGGATTGGGCAAGTGCGGCAGAGTATGTCATGAAGATGATAAAAATACAGCAACCCCTTGCAAATCTTGAATTAGCATATGTAAAAGAATATGCTACGCATCAAAGAATTTTGCATTCCATACGACTACTCAGGGATGGGCCTGAACCTGATGAGGAAGATTACGACGAGATGAAAGAGCACTTTCATAAGTATGTAGTTTGTGATTGGGAAAACTAAGGAGGATATATTATGGTTAAAAATTATCGTATTAAAAATAGAATAAAGTTTGGTAAGGATTTATTTGGTGAAAATCCAGTTGGGTATGGCTGGCAGCATCGTCGCCCTCGTACTTTAGATTTTCCGTTAGAGGCACTTGGGCTAGATGAGGAAACAGAAAGGACTATTAAAAATAAGATTAAAGAAAATAAATTAGTTGTTGACATTGAAAAGCAAAGACAGGGGTATCCCATAGATAAACAATATGTAGAAGAACGACTGAAGGAATAATAAGATGAAAGAGCTACTGCTCTCACTAATCCTCTGGATAGGAGCCAACTCTACTCTCCCAGTGGAAGGTGTTCCACCACCAGAAGTTGAGTTTCTTTCTTCTGAAGAATTGCGCACCCTCTATATCATAGAGGATGTTTGTGATACTGGAGAAATAAGAGCATTATATGATTTAAATAACACAATAATCTATTTATTGGAGGATTGGGATAAATCTAATTTAATAGATAGAAGCTTTCTGTTGCACGAATTAGTACACCATCTACAGAAAGAGGAGGGCTATGAAGTAAGAATAATAAGAGAAGAGGAATCATATGAATTACAATTCATGTATCTGAGAGAGAGTGCGATAGATGACCCAGAAGAAGTGTTGCGTATAAGTGATTTGTTCTCCATTATGAACAATTGCCATATAATGTAAAAGAAAAATTAGTTGTTGACACTGAAGAGCAGTCTGTGGTATAACTTTAATCATCAAACCAAAGGAGAATATAAATGTTAAATACGTTTGAGCTACCCGATGCACTTAAATTCAACCCTGTTCTCATGCCCATTGAACATGAGGGCGTGAAGCTTCCTACTTCAATCGGACAGAAGATTGTTCGTGATGACAGCAACGAGGTGTTGGGTATCGTGAAGTCTCGATACACTCCGCAGCCATACAATGCCCTGTGGGAGCCTCTTGTGGAGGGTTTGGAGGAATCGGGTCTTGACCTTGATGACGCCGAAATCCAGTGGAGTACCATGAACAACGGTGCTCGTATGTTTGCCGATATTACTTTGAAGAGCTATAATTATGACTACATTGTGGGCGAACCAACTGCCCTTCAAATGCGAGTTCGTAATAGTGTAGATGGGTCTTTGAAGTATGATGTATCTGCCTTTATCCAGCGGCTATGGTGTTCCAATGGTTGTGCTCGAATAGCAGAGAATACCTCTGTAAAATTCAAGCACACAATCAGCACAGAGCCAGAAAAGATAGGGCAGGTAGCTGCTACATGGCCTCTAGTTCTAGAGGATGATGCTCACCTTTTTAATCACATGAGAAAGGTAAATATGGAGAGAGATACAGTACAAAATTTCCTGAATACAAACCTGTGTCTTACCAAGACCAAGACTAAGGTTAAGGTTAATGAAACGTGGTTGGGTAGTATGATGGAACTGTGGGACACTTACAGTTCTCAGATTGGTAAAAATGGGTATGCATTTTACAATTCACTTACTCATTATGGTACGCACGTTGACAAGGACCGCCTACGGGGGGCTGAAGTTGGTAATCGTGCGTTGCGACAGGAGCAAGATGTCCAAGCCTTGGTGCGGGGTAAGGCATTTAAAAGTCTCATAAGGTATGATGACTTTGAGCAGCGTCTAGCTGCATAGCTTTGTCGTAATATGATGGCAGGTGTGTAGGTTTTGTTCTCCCCTATGCACCTGCCATCACTATTTTGGAGATATAAACAATGAATAAATATACCCAAAGACAATGGGACAGAACTGTAGGGTATGGTACAGTTCTAGATGAATACAACATTGAAAAGGAAGATAAAATAGTACCTTACGATGAAGACCGGATGCTAGAAGAAAAACGTAGGCAAATTGCACACCGCAAATGCTTACTAATTAATTATATACCGCATGAGAAAAGAATATTAGATGACTGTGTGACAGTTGAGCAGGTAGATGACTTAATTAAGTCGGCGGAAATAGATAGAGATGACAGAGATATAGACACATGGGATAGTCTGTATAGTAATAATATGTATGCTAGAGAATTGTGCAGATTACATAAACTTAAAAAGTTTCTTGCATTAGGCGTGACTGTACGGCAATATTCGCACAGTGGGTTTCTCGTAGAAGGAAAATTTGTTGTAGGATTTCAGAAAAACAGATGGAGAGTAAAGGGTCAGGAGAAGTGGTACTGGTATAAGAATGAGGAAGATTTAGTAAATAGGTACATCAGAAAGGAACAGCTATGATGAGAGCACTTCCAAATGAATTTACCGTGCGAGAATCAGGAAAGGATGGTCTTGGGCTATTTGCAAATAGAGAGATCATCATATTTCCTGTAGCCATAACCCATATACATCATCCTTTTATTGGTTGGTTGCGTACCGCTGTTGGAGCTTTCATTAATCATAGTTCTACACCAAATTGTGTCATTCAAGAAAATAATACTACAGTAGATACAAGAACAGCTATTGACGATTTTAATTTGGATAGGTATCTATTGGGATCACGTTATAATGAGAGTGATGGTGTAGTTATTAGAGTAAGATATTTGTTACAGACTGGCTCAATAAAAGAGGGCGATGAAATTACGATTGAATATGAGGATGTATTATATCATGGACTACGACCTATTGACTATCCCAGATTTCCTTCGACCGAAGAAGAAGAGGGGCAGACCACGCAAAGAAAACTCGAACTTGTTGGACACGCCATTTGAAACACCAAACAAGTGGGAGGAATGGGACAAGATTAAACAGGAAAAGTATGGTAAAAAATACTCCATAATTCTTGGTAGTCAAGCTCCACGCATAGGCAGTGGTCTTAGAATTGTGTATGTAAAAGAGGGCAGCAAGTGGGCGACCATGATCAGTCATACTGGTGATCCCAGTAATAGAGAGGGCAAAATAATAAAAAGATTTAAATTAAAAAAATGGAAAGAAATAAAAGCTTTACATGAACAATACTTAAAAAGGAATCATCCCGATGAAGTTGCTAGAAAGCTCAGTCGCAAACGCTATAGAAGAATATAAGAAGACACCAGAGTTTGGTGTTAAAGTACGCTCTGATAAAACGAGGCAGCAATATGTCTATCAGCTACAAAGATTATGTAATACAGAGGTAGATGGACTGCCAGTAGGGGCTATCCTCATAAACGAATTGTCTGTAGCTAAGTGCCAGCACATATATTGGGCGATAATAAATGGGGCTGAAGGGGGCACGGGAGAGCGGTTTGCTAACTACACATTGCAAGTGGTTACTCGTGCATGGAATGTGCTTATAAAGTATGACCTGCTTGATAAAAATCCTTGGTCATTTGTGGAGAGAAGTAAACCAGCACCAAGAAATACTGTGTGGAAGACAGGGGATTTCACAACTTTCTTAAATGTAGCATTTGGTGTAGCTCAATGGAGAAACATAGGGCTATTGGTGAGAATTAATGTAGAGTTGGGACAACGAACTGAAGACATACGGCTTTCAGAGTGGGACAACTACGATTTAAAGGAAAAATTATATGTTCGAGAGGTTATACTTAAAACTAATGAGCGTATTGCAGGAATACCTTTGTCGGATACTCTTATTCAAATGATTACAGAACAAAAGGAAGTGTATGGGTTTCAAAAGTGGGTTGTTCCTAATCCCTTGACTATGGAGCCGTACCATGAAAAAAGTATAGCCCGTACTTTCAGGAAAATTATGAATGCTGCTGGCTTACCGTCTAGACTACAGCTACGGGACATTCGTAGGACTGTGTTAACAGACCTAGCCAATCATGGGGCTACTGACACAGAGATTATGGCATACAGTGGGCATAAGAGCAGAGATAGCTTGCTGCCCTATGTATGTATAAATACACAACAGGCACGTAATGCTGCTGCCAAGAGGCAGTTCAGTTTAGAAAAGGATACTGGCTGGGAAAAATTAATGAAGAAGACTTATGCACATTCATAGATACATTCAATCTCTAGATTTACAAATTGAAGAGAGGTACAGAGGAGATTGCCCCGAATGTAATGGTAGTAACACTTTCACTGCAATTAAAACTACGGAAAACATTCTCTATAATTGTTACAAGGTGGGGTGTAAGTTAAGAGGAAACAGTAGCTATCAGTTTACCGTTAGTGATGCTTTAATCAGAAACAAAAAAGAGAAAAGGCAGAAAGAAATCTTTTCATTGCCTACATACATTGCCCCAAATATGGAAAGAATTATTCCTTGGGCTAAACAGTACGGTATAGATGGCGCAAATCTTTTGTACGATGTAAAAGAGAACAGAATTGTTTTTCCTGTTGTATATAACAATAAGACTGTGGACGCTACAGGCAGGGCAATAAACAAAAAGCATAAACCAAAATGGAAAAGGTATGGGAGTAGTGGTCATGCATACATTAGCGGTTCTGGAGAGGTGGTTGTGGTAGTGGAAGACTGTATTTCGGCTGCTGTTGTACCTACAATCGATACTAAGTGTACTGGTTTTGCTTTAATGGGCACGTCCCTTTTGGCTGTTCATATAGAACAGTTACAGAATTACAGTAAAGTTATTGTCGCTCTTGACCCAGACGCAGTTCAAAAGACATTTGAGTTTACCAGAAATTTGAGAGGTTCCCTGACTACAAGCAGTGTTTGTGCCATGAAACTAGAAGATGACTTGAAATACAGGAGAAAAAATGATATTATGAATCTGGAATTACACATACAATAGGAGAAATAAATGGAACTGCCATTGTTACGCACACTTATGAATAGAGAATTTTATAATGAAAACAAAAACATAGCCAAGGAAAGGATATTTAGAAGCAAAGAAACCCGTAACATTAAGCAGGTCTTAGATGAGGCTATGGCTGACTACGAAAATGATATAGGCCCAGCCGATGTAGAGGCATTGTTCTTTACCAAAAATCCTACTCTTACTACTGCACAAAAGGATGTATATCAAAGTATTTTTCGTAAGATTGCCAATGCCGATACCCTCAACGAAGACGTAGCACAGAATGTACTACGAGAATTGAATAGAGAGGACGCTGCCAATGAGTTGATGGACATAGCATTTAAGATGTCCAATGGAGAGGTTACATCTTTGCATAAGATTGTTCAGTTCACGGAAAGGCGTGAGGAAGATTTCATGCCAGCACTAAAGGTATACTTTGAGAATATGGACATTGCCTCCCTGTTGGAGAAAAATGAATTACAATTTAAATGGAAATTAAATATACCTACAGTAGCGCAGTTAGTTCCGGGAGTAAATGCAGGACAGTTAGTAGTGGGTGCTGCTCGCCCTAACACTGGCAAAACAAGTAGCCATGCTTACTTATGTGCAGGACCAAACGGTTTTGCCCACCAAGGAGCAAAGATTATGGTGCTGGCAAATGAAGAAGATACTAGTCGAGTGTCTTCACGATATCTTACTGCTGCCTGTAATATGAACATAAAAGAAATTGTCAAGGACAGGAATAGGGCAGAGAATTTGTTTGGCCCCATCAAGGACAATCTTAAAATTACTGATGCTACAGGTTGGGACTTAGATCGTGTAGAACGTGCCATTAAAGCCTACGAACCTGACATTGTGATTGCGGACATGGCAGACAAGTTTCAGCCAGAAGGTAAGTACACTGCTCACCATGAACAGTTGAAGGCTACCTACATTCGTTTTAGAATTATTGCCAAGCAGTACAATTGTGTGTTGTTTGCCATGTCACAGTTATCTGCTGAAGCAGAGGGCAAGGTCTTTGTGAACATGAGTATGTTGGAGGGCAGTCGTACAGGCAAGGCCAGTGAAGCCGATGTACTATTCTGCATAACTAAAACAGCTATGACAGAGGGGCAACAAGAAGAGGAAAGTCCAGAAAGGCATTGGTTGATTCTTAAAAACAAGCTTACTGGTAAGCATGGTCGTGTTATTACAATGCTTGATCCAGAAACTGCTACGTACAGTGCATAGGAACATGACATGAAATTAACCATAGACGTAGAGAACACCGTATCCAAGCTACCGTCCGGCAAGACCCTTCTCGATCCATTTACAGAGGGTAACAAGCTTGTTTTGGTATGTACAAGAACAGACACGGGAGGGGAGTCATCCTTTTGGTTTGGGCATCCTACTCATAGCACAGACAATGCCAAAGAACTTTTACAGGCACAGCTAGATCAAGCTACAGTGTTAATATGTCACAATGCACAGCATGAACTGGTGTGGTTGTGGGAGACTGGTTTCACCTACGATGGACCTGTCTTTGATACCATGTTGGTTGAATACCTGTTTCAGAGAGCAGTGAAACAGCCTTTGTCCTTACGGGCTGTAGCGGAAAGGTATGAGCTTGAGAACCAGAAGATGGACACCCTTACTGAAAGCTTTAAAAAGGGCATGTCTGTAGATGAGATAGATGGAGATGAGCTAGAAGAATACTGTTTGGTGGACGTAAGAGCTACACAAGAATTAGCAAATCATTTACGTAAAAAAATGTTCACAGAGGAATACGCTTCTCTCCAAAATATAATTACGTTAACAAATGATCTGTGTGTGTTGCTATCTAAAATATATTATAGGGGATTTTTAGTAAATAGAGAGGCTTTAGAAGAAGTTAAGCAAGAATTTGAAGCAGAGCAGAAAGAAATACAGGACTCGTTAAATAAACATGTATATGAACTCATGGGTGATACACCAATTAACCTTGCTTCTCCAGAACAATTAAGCATGGTTATTTATAGTTGCAAGCCAATAGATAAACCTACATGGGCAAGTAACTTTCATAAGTACATGAAGAAATCTGCTTTTGATGCTGAAGTAAAATCTAAATCAGAGCTAGTTTACAGAACCACTGCGATACAATGCAAAAAATGTTTTGGTGCGGGGTACAACACTGTAACTAAAAAAGATGGGACTATAGGCAAGGCTCGTAGAATTTGTAAACACTGTAATAAAGTGGGAATACTGTACATTCCAAGCAAGAAGATTGCTGGGCTAAAATTTACTGCTCCTTCAGCTTCTTGGGTAGCCAATCATGGGTTTAGCACTAGCAAAATTAACATAGAGATGTTAGAAGAGACAGCGAAGCGCCGAAACCTTACTGAAGCAGCGAGTTTTCTGTATAAAGTACGAAGGCTGTCTGCTTTGGACACATACCTGTCCTCCTTTGTTGACGGCATACATAATTTTATGAAATCTGATGACAAATTGCACGTAAGATTAGTCCAACATAGAACTACCACGGGTAGGTTGGCCTCAGATTCTCCTAATTTACAGAACATGCCTCGTGGCGGTACTTTTCCAATAAAAAGAGTGTTTCGTTCTCGTTGGCCTGAAGGAAAAATAGTGGAAGCAGACTTTGCTCAACTTGAATTTAGAGCAGCGGCGTTTTTAGGTGACGATGAAGTCGCCAGAAAAGAAATAGATACAGGCTTTGACGTCCATAGCTATACAGCAGAAGTCATCAGCAACTCTGGTCAATCCATAACACGGCAAGAAGCAAAAGCGCATACCTTTGCTCCCCTTTTTGGTGCTACCGGCTTTGGAAGAACCACCGCAGAGGCAGCGTACTATCAGCAATTCACTGATAAATATTACGGCATAGCTAAGTGGCACACAAAATTAGCTAACGAAGTTATGTCTACAGGAATGGTGACTACACCTACAGGCAGACAGTTTGCCTTTCCTAATGCAGAGCGCAGACAAGGGGGGACCATAACATATTTTACAGCCGTGAAAAACTACCCTGTACAGTCTATATCTACAGATGTTGTGCAGATGACCCTTCTTTTGGTAGAGGAGGAAATGAGAAAGAGGCAGCTAAAAAGTATGATTGTGAACAGTGTACATGACAGTATTGTTATAGATGCATACCCAAATGAAGAAGGGGAAGTTAAAGACTGTATTTTAAAAGTAGAACAAAGCATCAGACATCAGTTCCTTGTTAAGTTTCAGGTAGATTTTGATGTGCCACTTATCATGGACTGCAAAATAGGAAAAAATTGGATGGATTTAGAAGAATATGCTTGACAAAAATAGCTAAACCCGTATAATGGGAAAATATTTTTAATGGAAAGGAAATACACAATGGAAACAGACCTAGTTACTATGGACAATACTAATTACGACATGGTTGCAGCAATCATGGGCATTGAAGACATAGATTCTAAATCTTCTCGTTCTGCGGAGGCTCTGTGTCGTCTTCGTATTTGGAATCGCCCTGTTATGGCAACAATTGACAAGGAAGGAAAGAAACGGCAAATGGAGGTAGTTCCGGGTGGAACATACCGGTTTGATCAAGGGGCAGGTAACTTTAGCTATTGTGAAAAAATAAAGTTCCGGCCTTTTTTACAACGCTTCAGATACAATCGTTGGTTGCCTTATACCACTCCTGATAAAGAGGGGCGAAAGGGCAAGTATGTCAAGTCTGCTTTTATCAGTGATTACAAGGCGTTTAATTCATCGGACTTAATTGACGAGTCTGGAGGATTTAACTGTGGTAGGCCCTCTGGCTATGTAGAAGATTGGAAGGCTCTTCCAGAAGCTACACGAAATCTCATAACGTCAGTTAAACGAGTCAGGACTATTTTTGGTACCGTTACTCTGGAAGAAGGAGAAGTCACAAACGGAGAAGGAGAGACTGTAGAAACAGATGGTAGTCCTATTCCTGTGATATGGGAAATTGAAAATAATACTGCCTTCAAGATTATGGGAGAGGCACTAGCAAAGTATCGTGAAGCAGGTCGGCTGTTTCCACAACATTTGATTTCTTTGTCTACGGATGGCGCTCCTATGGTAAATGGTAATATGCTATACCAGCCTGTTTATAAGGTTGAGTTAACAAAGGAAGTTAAGCTTGTTCAACCGGAAGACAATGAAATGTTGATGAAGTTTCAAGCATGGGTTAACAAGTACAATAAGTACATTCAAGAATCCTACGATAAAAACGCAAACAGTAATCCATTGTCCGATGAAGAAACAGATGTTATCGAAGGCTTTATTACAGTGGAAGAGGGGTAATAGATGGAACATCCTGCTGAACTTCTAGTTCATTCATACCTTGATGAAGCTCGTCAGGGACTAACTACAATGTCTGAGGAAAACATACAGGGAATAGTGAAGCATGTGGAACAGGCAGTGCGTAAGCAATTTAAAACGGGAGAGTCTAGAAAAGACTTTCGCTTACGGGCAAGTAACATAGGCAGACCCTCGTGCCAACTATGGTTTCAAAAGAATAACCCAGAGGCAGCTATTCCCCCTCCTTCCCATTTTTTAGTACGCATGATGATCGGAGATATCACGGAAGCAGTATTTAAAGGTATATTGAAAGAGGCGGGTGCTGCGTTTGAAGAACCAGAAAAGATAGAAACAGAAATAGCTGGTGAAAAAATTAAAGGGGAATACGATCTAGTGTTGGATAATAAAGTTGACGATATTAAATCTACAAGTCCTTGGAGTTACAAAAACAAATGGCTTGATGGAGAAAGTATTGAAAGTAGTGATCCCTTTGGTTATGTAGGACAATTAACGGTATACGCAAAAGGAAAAGGGGTAGAGCCGGGTGGATGGTGGGTTATAAATCATTCTTCTGGGGAATTTAAGTATATTAAATATACCAGTGACCCAGATAAAGTTATTAGAAAACTAGAAAAGACAGTTGAAGAGGTATCTAATGATAGGTTTGTTAGATGTTTTGCTCCTGTTAAGGAAACTTTTTATAGAAAAGAAACTGGACGGTACGTTCTAGATACTCAATGCAAATTTTGTAGCTTTAGACATGCTTGTTGGGGAGATAGATTAGTAGAACAAGCTTCCCTAGTTAGTAAAGCAAAGAGTAAACCTATGGTCAATTATGTATCCATGTAAAAAGTGAGGGGTTGGTATGAAAGAAATTAAAATATCTCTAGATATGATTGACAAGGCGCGTTCTAAAGCGGAAGAAATGGGCAAACTACAAAACTCTATTTTAAAAGGAAAGGGAAATATAGCAGGATTCATAGGGGAACAACTCGCTCTTGAATGTTTAGGGGGTACATGGGACAACACGTATTCTCATGATATTGTATTGCCCAATGGCAAAAAAGTAGATGTTAAAACTAAACAAACTTCAGTAGCGCCTCTTCCCGATTATGATTGTAGTGTAGCAAATTTTAATACTAAACAAGCCTGTGATACTTATGCTTTTGTTAGGGTTAAAAATGATCTTACTGTTGGGTGGTATTTGGGTTGTATGGACAAAAAAGAGTATTTTGAAAAGGCTGTCTTCATGAAAAAGGGAGATGTAGATGCCAGTAACAACTACACCGTAAGAGCAGATTGCTATAATTTAAAAATAAAACAGTTATATGTATAACAAGAAAGGATATGAAAAAGCTAGAGCAAAGGGATTTCGATCTGGTCTAGAGCAAATTATTGCAAAGCAAATTAAACAGGCTAGGCATAAACTGCGCTATGAAACCATAAAGATAAAATGGATAGATTTTTCTGTACGATCCTATACCCCAGACTTTGTTCTTGACAATGGAATAATAATAGAGGCAAAAGGATTTTGGTCTACTGCTGATCGACGCAAACACGTAGAGATAAAAAAGCAACATAGCTATTTAGATATACGTATGGTATTTGAAAATAGTAAAAGAAAAATAAGGAAAGGATCGCAGACTACATACGGAGGTTGGTGTGAAAAGAAAGAAATAGTATTTTGTGACAGAGTTATTCCAGAATCTTGGTTAAAAGAAGAACTTATTTTAATGCCTTCTAAATTAATTGAAGTTAGAGGAACACTAGATGCAGAATATACATAAATACTTGACACCAGACGATTTTATTATTATAGTCAGGCCAGTAAGAGAAGAGGAAGACATTATTTTGGAGGAGGGAAGTTGGACAGGAGAGGTACAAGTTTCTATAGTAACAAATATCAAAGAAACTACATTAACTAAAAACGAATTTAACAACATGATTATGCTATGTAACTTTGCGGCAGCGTCTATTCCTGCTATGGAAGAAAATGCTATTATTCGTGATCTTATTCGGACATATGCACAAAATAACATGATTGCGCCTACACCGGAAGAGGAACCCGTTATTCCCAGAGTACTAACAATTGACACAGACACAGAAGGGAATGCGTAATGGCAATAAAAAATCCTATAACTGGAAATTCTATAGATATGGTCAACAGTCCGCCTCATTATAATAAACATGGCATTGAATGCATAATGGCAATTGAGGCAGCACTGACAGAAGAGGAATTTAAAGGATATATAAAAGGAAATGTTTTAAAATATACATGGAGAGAAAATTATAAAAATAGACTAGAAGATTTGAAGAAAGCTGCTTGGTACTTAAATAGATTAATCGAAAGCGCAGAGTAGTATGAAAATAAAAGCACGAGTAAATATGTTACTAGAAGTTGATTCTGAAGAATTTCCTATGCCTGTTGATGGTGATCCAACAGAGGAATTGGAAGACATGCTAGAAGAATTGGTATATCATCTTGATGGTACAGCCCTTGTACGCCTTAATATCAAATGCACCGGAGGACAATTGAATGACTAATTTAATGAGCGACTACCAAAATATTATTGCTATGTCTCGTTATGCTAGGTGGAATGAAGCAGAACAACGTAGAGAGACATGGCAAGAAACCGTCACTCGTTTGTTGAATTTTTATAAGGACTATATAAAGGACAAGCATAATTACGTTCTTTCTAAAGAAATGTATACCGATTTATATGTAGCTATGGTTACACTAAAAGTTATGCCTTCTATGAGAGCTATGATGACTGCTGGCCCTGCATTAGAACGTAATCATATTGCAGCGTACAACTGTTCCTACTTGCCTGTAGATAGCCCTAGATCATTTGATGAGTGTTTGTATATTCTTATGCATGGCACTGGTGTAGGCTTCTCTGTGGAACGTCAGTTTGTATCTCAGCTACCAAAGGTTCCAGATGAATTTGAAAATAGTGAAACGACTATTGTTGTTCAGGACAGTAAAGAGGGATGGCATCGTAGTTACAAGGAACTGATTAATATTTTATACGCTGGCATGGTTCCTCAATGGGACATGTCTCGTGTTAGACCTGCTGGAGCAAAGCTAAAGACATTTGGTGGCAGAGCAAGTGGCCCTGATCCGTTGGATGATCTGTTTATGTTTACTGTAAATATATTCAAGAAAGCTTCAGGGCGAAAGCTTTCTAGCATTGAGTGTCATGATCTTATGTGTAAGATTGCAGATGTAGTAGTGGTAGGTGGAGTACGTAGGTCTGCTCTTATTAGTTTGTCTAATCTATCTGATGATCGTATGCGACATGCCAAATCAGGAGCGTGGTCAGAGACAGAGCCGCATAGAACACTGTCAAATAACAGCATCTGTTATACAGAGAAGCCCGATATTGGCACATTTATGCGTGAGTGGGTGGCCTTACATGAAAGTAAGTCCGGTGAACGTGGTATATTTAATCGCCAAGCTGCACAGGAACAGGCGGCTAAATATGGACGTAGAGAGAAAGACATAGAGTATGGTACTAATCCATGTAGTGAAATTATCCTACGACCAAAGCAGTTTTGTAATTTATCTGAAGTTGTAGTACGGGCAGAAGATACGCCAGAAACACTGAATAGAAAGGTGGAACTAGCCACTATTTTAGGTACAATTCAGTCCTGCTTTACAGATTTTAAGGGCATTAGTAGGCAATGGACCCGCAATACAGAAGAAGAAAGACTTCTTGGTGTATCTCTTACCGGCATTATGGACAATAAATTTACGTCTAATACCCGTAAAAGAAATAATACGGTGGGATATGGTGACGAATTGCCTTCCTTATTAAACAAGCTTAGATTAACTGCTGTAAATACAAATAAAAAGTGGTCAAAGCTTTTGGGCATTGAACCTTCTGCTGCTATCACTTGCGTCAAGCCGTCAGGTACAGTGAGCCAGCTTGTAGATGCAGCTAGTGGTATTCATCCTCGCCATAATGAATACTACATTCGTACTATTCGTGCAGACAAGAAAGACCCATTGACACAATTTCTTATTGATCAAGAATTTCCATACGAAGATTTAATAGGAAAAGAAGACAACACTGCTGTATTTTTATTTCCGATGAAATCTCCTACGGGAGCTATTACAAGAAATAAAATATCAGCGATAGATCACTTAACTTTGTGGAATATTTATGCTAAATATTGGTGTGAGCATAAGCCTTCAATTACTGTAAGTGTAAAAGAAAAGGAATGGTTAAATGTAGGAAGTTTTGTGTATGACAACTTTGATAACATGTCGGGTGTAAGTTTCTTACCTATGACTGAGCACATGTACAAGCAAGAGCCTTACCAAGATTGTACAAAAGAACAGTACAAGGAGTTGCTGGAAAGAATGCCTACAGATGTAGCTTGGGATAGTTTTAGTGGTTATGAAAAAGAAGACTTAACTACGGGTTCACAAGAACTGGCTTGTACAGCAAACAGTTGTGAGGTGGTAGATTTTCCCTATGTAATGCCCTTAGCGGCGGATACTGTAGCCGGACAATACGTAGAAGAATGATTAAAGGAAATTATAAATGCTAAAATTGGTAAAAGACAGACAACCTCCCTTGCATATTCAAGCGGAAAAGGGGTACAAAGCTTTTCATAGAGGTAAGATAGTTAATCCATATAACATCAATACCTCCTTTTACAAGGAATGGGAGAGAGGCTTTAACAAAGCGTACTTTGAAAACTTGGAAAAAATAAATGCGACTTGAACAAGAAGCAAAAGAATGGGCAAAAAAAAGGGGGACCAAGAAGCCCCCCAAAAGAATCGATAAATATAGAATATTGTTAGCTCATTTTTACATTTTGTATATTTTTATCTTTCTATTATTTGTTTTAAATAAATGCGGAATTTAATATCAAGTTTCTTTCTTTATAGAATCAACTTAATAATTCTGCTTATAATAATAATTATAAGTGTAGTTGCTGTTTTTGTAAACAATTAGCATTTCCATCTTTTACGAGCTTGCCTCAATCGGCTGTTAGGATTCTTTGCTGCCTTTGGAAACTTCTTCATCTGTCCAGCAGACCTAGCACAATAGCTCTTACGCCTGTTTGCTCTTGCCTTGGTGCGGGGCTTACTCTCTGTTACAGCAGTCTTCAATTTACTGCCGGGGTTTTTGCTACGGTAGGCACGTACTCCTTTCTCAGTCATGCCAGCACCTGCTTTTGTTTTGCGCTTATGACCACCTTTAATAGTTAAGCCTTTCATGTTTGACTTTTTTCTAGTCGCCATTAGTTTTACCTGCATCTTTAATTTGTTCTTTAAGCTCCTCCACCATTTCGTGGCGGGGCTTTTTTCGTGTAGCTCTACTTAGTCCGTAAGTAGCCCTAAAAGTTTCATCGTGTTCAATGAAATTAATTTCAAGTACACGTACTCTATCAATGAGCCTAATGACCATTGTTCTAACTTCATCTAACTTGCGACCAAGTTGTTCTCGTGTATCTCGTGTTTCCTCGTCAAGTTCTTCTTTTAAAGCATCAATGGCCTTGACAATGTCCTTGTGTTCATCATTAAGTTCTTGTTTAAAGTTTCCTGTTATCCATCTGATTAACCACCATAAAGCATAGCCAGCAGCTAGGGCAGTTAAAACTGGTATGCCTACGGTTTCAAATAGCTTTATAAATACAGGAACGCTCATATTCAAGATTTAATTTGTCTACCTATTTCGTATATCGCACGAAAATCTTGCCAATCTTTTGGTTTTCTGTTATATTGTTTGTTAAATTCATACTCTGCATCTTTACGTTTATCCCCAAGCTCACTGATTTTTACCCTAAACATGAACTTTAATTGGTCTTGAAGTTTTTCTATTTCACCAATGTTTTCAGAATTATCTCTCTGATAATTTTTTAGTTTCAGTCCTATTGTTTGTATAACCCTGTTATGAACTTCCCTTTTAGTCAAGTCCAAAATCCTTTTAAGCATCCCTCTTTGTTTTCTTCCTCCTTGTGGAGTATCAGGAACATTCTGGTAATCATCACTAGCGAGAAAAGGAAACAGTCTATCTTCTGTGTATTCATTATATATATTTTTTGCTATATCATTTACCTCTGGATTTTTCAATCTAGGAAAAGCTTTATACCTTGCTATTTTATGAGTATCCAAAGCTCTGTGAACTATATCTTTTGCTCTTTGTGTTCCTCTGCCAGTAAGTTGTTTTACTCCTGAACCCTCTCTGTACAAGGGGCCTTTAAACGTAGCGGCTCGTGCGTGTGTTGCAAGTCCCTCTGGTCCTTTAACTAAACCAAAAAACTTGCCTTCCTCAGATATTGGCATGGACCGGAAGGCCGTTGCTATGAACAAATCCAAAGGATTAGTCATAGCTTCTGGATCACGAATAATTTTGTATTGGTCATCTACTAATCCATATATGTCTCTTATTTCACCAAGACCTACACCAAAAGTATTTACATAGTTTCCACCAAACTTAGCAATTGTCCTTTTAAAACCGTCGTAATCATTCTCGCCCAAATCTATCTGTGTATCTTTGTACAAAGCATCAATCATCTCTAGGCCAGTTCCTGTTCTAAATGTAGACCCGAATATTGCCTTCATAAATTGTGCTTTGGTATCTGAGTCCTCTGAAAAAAATGCTTGTGTTAGATTGTCTTCTGCTACTCTTTGCCAATTTTTCTTTGTTTGTTCTCCTATAACTAGTGGCACATCTCCCAAGGGCAAACCTGTAGCTTCACTAACACTTTTATTTCTTAAATTAGACCTAAGAATAAGATCAGCGGCGAACATATAAATAGCAAAAGGACCATAAAAAGCCAAAGCGTTTTCATATTTGCCTGTGTCCTTGTCATACCATTCCCACCATTTTGCATCTGGGCCTTGCTCTGCTCGCAATTGCATAGCTCCATATAGCATTCCTGCTCCAGTTACCTGTTTAGCCATTCGTTGTTTTAACCAAAATCCTTTTCCTTTTTTTGGCGCACCAAATAAAGCTCTAACCGGAACATCTGCCAATCCTATAACGGGAGCATGTGTATACATAAATTCAATAGAGTTAGCTATAAATTTCGGAAATGGTATAAGCCAAGTTGTTGCAGGAGTACTCATGCGTTCAAGAAACTGACTAGCATTTGTTTTTTTGCCGTTTATTCCTCTATAAGATTTTTGGTAAGTAAAAGACATTGCCTCTTCCATAGCGTCTGCTATGCTTTTTTTGTCAATAGTATTAAACTCACCTTTTCTCATTAGTTCTCTAAGCTTCTTTGGTCCGACTAAAGTTTGAAGCTCTGTCATAAATATGGCTCGTTTAAATGCATTATCCGAAAAAGTATTTAATACATTTAGTTTCCTTGACAAATTAGCAAATCCTGAACCCAAACCCATTGCAGCAGCAATGTCCGCATTTTGTCTGTATAATCTACTGAATGTTCTTGGCATCTCGTCAGCAAACAACATTCTCAAAGCATTTGATTCGGCCACATCCCAAGTCATTGAGTTTAGAAGCCTTGTTCCTGATGCGGCTCGTCTAGCCCCCTGCATTGCCGCTTGCTTTACGGCTCCTTCCTTCCCGCTTAAAGCAGCAAAAGGAGAAGTAGCTATGTCTAGAACACCATGACCTAAATTGTCTAAAGAAAATAGAAATGTTCTAGCGGTAGCATTTACTGTATTTCTAGCTGTAGTAGCGGTTTGTATCGTCATTAAACCAAGACGAGCTTTGTCTACATTTCTAAATAATTCTCTGGCTTTACCCGGAACTTTTTCAAACAATGCAAGGGCTTCAGCAAAATCTGGGTCGCCTAAGTCTAACTTAGACAATTCTTTGTGTTCTTCAGCCATTTCCCTTAGCATTGCTCTTTTAGCTGCACTTCCCAAACCAAGTGTTCTACCTGCTTCAGACATTTCTGCTAGAAATATATTAGCCATTTGATCTTGAGTAAGACCATACTTAGTCCTTATAGATGCCAGTTTAGCGGACGGAATACCACCAAAATCTTTGTTTGTTAAACCTTTGTACAACATTTCAGAAAGCCTTACGTCTGGCCCAAAATCTGTAGCTTTTATTCCTGCTGCTTGTAGCATTTCTACACCAGCGCCCATCATATTTCGCATAACATTTTCATTTAGACTAGCAGTAAAATCGTCCTTTAGAAAATTAGGCATAAGAGACCTTTTAGTTTTTGCTCCTTCCTCAAGCTCTTTTCCTAGTCTTGCTTTAAGAGGAGCTAGTGCCTTTGAAACTTTTTTATATAAGGCTCTGTCCTCTTTATTTTTACTTTTTCTCAAGGCTTCTGCAGCGGCTCCTCCCATTCTTAGCCTTTCTTTGCGAGCCTTCATTCCTTCTTTCAAAAGAGCCATAGCTTTTTGTTCACCAACTGCAGTTCTGGCGGCTATTCCTCCACCAATAATTGTTCCGGGAACAGCACCAAATGCAGCACCTGTTAATGTTCCTGCTGTAACACTTGTGTCTCTATACGGTTCTATGTCTGTCTCTTTACGAGAAGCAGCAGCTAGTCCTCCATGTACTCCTCCAATAGCTCCTTCAACCGCTCCTGCTGCTATAGCTCCTTCCGTAGCCCTTCGTTTAACAGACTTTCCTGCAAGAGCTTTAGCAGTTTGACTTACTGTTCGTATTGCTCCTTGAGAAATTCCTTTTGCAAAAGCAGAAGTAGCTCCGGTAAGACCAAATTTTGCGCCAAGACCAAGTCCGGGAACAAGACTAAGGTACGTAGATGGGGCTGTAAGAAGACCTTCTCCATAGTCCTTTATTAGTTCCCAAGTGCTAGTGGGGTTTGACATTTTATCGAAGGTCAAAAACAGTTTTCCTGCTCTAGTTTTTGTTTCTTCATCAGCACCAGAAACATGCTTAAAATCTTTATAAGCATCTATTTCATTTACAGAAGACATCCTTCGTTGCTCTACAAAAGCTTCAAATAATTCTTCATTAGAATCATATGTTTCTCCTGTTATTTCTGACATATACATAGCAGCATCAAACAGAAAATCTCTGTCTTTCATTAACTCCTCTCTAGATACATTCTCTCTTGCGTGATATTCAGACATATACGGTTACTTTTTAGATGCAATTACAGAATCAATGTACTCTATAGGGTTTTTTATAAGAGCATCGTATGCTTCTTGTTCTGATTCACTTAAATCCCGGACATCTGTACTTAACTGATTCATAAGTGTACTCAGCTTCGCAACCCTCCTCATTTCAACACTGTCTCTAGGTTTAGCCCTACCTCTACCACCCATACCCATACCTGCTGCTTGCATAAGTTTTGATTTAATTAGTCTTAGTTTTTCTTTCCTGTCAAGCAATCTTTCTCGTGTAGGAGAAACCTCCAGAGGAAATTCACTACTGGGTTTAGGGGTAGCATCAGTAGGTTTATTGGTATCACCAGCAGAAGGAGGAGCACCTGAAATTAAGCGTTTAAGTACTTCCGATATAGGCTTTATTATTGCAGCAGGAGTTGGGTTTTTGGGTGAAGCTATACCTTGCAATTCTTTATAAATTTTATTTATGTCCCCTAACTCAAACCCTGCTTTTTTTAAAACAGAGGTAATAGATTCCCTACCTTCTAATCTTGTTTTCGCTAAAGCTGTAGTCAAACTTGTTATATCAAGACCAGAAGGAATATTTATTGTTTCGGTAGGGATAGATGAAGCAGCTTGTTCAGCAGCAGCAGCAGCAGCAGCAGCCGCAGCAGCAGCAGCAGCAGCATCAGCATCAGCATCAGCATCAGGGACAGGGGCAGGGGCAGCACCAGTCTTTTTATCTTCGTCCATATTTTCTTGAGCTTGAAGCCTTTCTCGCTCTATATCTTCTGCAAATTTAAACAGATATCTGCTAAGTTCTCTTGTACTATCAAGTGTTAACACCGAATCTAATCCTTTCATTCTATTTGCATCAGATTCTGTCATTTTTGTTCCGTCTTTATTGAAACCAAGTTCCCTCATACTTATGCTTTCTGCTACCTTAACTGGGTCTTTAGCT
>VTLG01015817.1_pt1 | contig 20878 bp, 22 predicted proteins | sample 4694571 | NCBI WGS metagenome assembly VTLG01 (sample SAMN12604809, study PRJNA352737) | marine metagenome | biome: ENVO:00000447; feature: ENVO:00000209|ENVO:00000569|ENVO:01000036; material: ENVO:00002151; isolation source: viral sequences binned using virsorter ... | reverse complement strand
GTTAACCAATATCATTCTTATTAGAAATGGCATACCCCGGATCTTTCGATCATCAATCTAACGTTAACCCTACACAACTTACAAGACAGGGTGCGTTAAACGGCGGTAGTGATCCTAGAGCCCTTTATCTTAAACTGTTCAGTGGAGAGATGTTTAAAGGCTTCCAGAGAAATACAATCGCTAGGGACTTAGTGCAGAAGAGAACACTTACATCAGGTAAGTCTATGCAGTTCATCTACACTGGTCGCACAACAGCTGAGTACCATGTACCCGGCCAAAGCATACTTGGAAACGACCAAAAGGCTCCTCCAGTTGCTGAAAAAACAATTACAATCGACGACCTATTAATCAGTTCGGCTTTTGTATATGAGCTAGACGAGACACTAGCACACTATGATTTACGTGGTGAAATTTCTGCTAAGATCGGCTACGCTCTTGCAGAGAAGTATGACAGACTCATCTTCAGAGCTATTGCAAAGGGTGCTAGACAGGCTTCTCCTGTTGCTATGACCAACTTTGTAGAGCCCGGTGGAACACAGATCCAAGTTGGAGCTGGTTCAGATGCAGACGACGCATACAACTCAACACACCTAATCTCAGCTTTCTATGATGCTGCTGCTGCCCTCGATGAGAAAGGCGTAGGCTCTGACGGCAGAGTAGCTGTGTTGAACCCAAGACAGTACTACGAACTTATACAGAACATAGGTTCTAACGGTCTTGTAAACAGAGACGTACAAGGTACAGCTCTACAGAGTGGACAAGGTGTAATTGAAATTGCAGGCATCCAGATCTTCAAGTCAATGAACATCCCATTCTTCAGCAAGTATGGTACAAAGTATGCTCCTTCATCAGGTGCACAAGCTGGTACTGACCTTGCAACTATTGACCCCGGTAACACAGGTGACTTCATCTCTGAGTCTACAGAAGATGCAAGAGCTAGTGTATCTGGTATCAATAACAACTACGGTAACTCAACTGACTTCGCAAACACATGTGGACTTATCTTCCAAAGAGAAGCTGCTGGTGTTGTAGAAGCTATCGGCCCACAGGTTCAGGTAACTTCAGGAGATGTATCAGTAGTATACCAAGGTGACGTAATCCTTGGAAGACTAGCTATGGGAGCAGACTTCCTAAACCCAGCTGCTTGTGTTGAATTGTTCGCTGGAACAACAACTAAGCCATCTGGATTCGGTACTACATACCCAGCTAACGCTTAATTTTTATTTTTATACGGGGGCTTCGGCTCCCTTTTTTCTTATGGCTACCACAACTATTGACACCGATACCGAACTATCCGCAGTGAACTCTATACTGGGAGCTATCGGACAAGCACCTCTCACTACTCTTAACTTTGATAATCCAGAGGTGGCATTTATATTTAATCTACTACGTGATGCGAATGTAGATACACAGTCAGAAGGCTGGCATTTTAACACAGAGTATCATGTAAAGTTTTCACCTGATGTAAACAAAAAGATTGCAATAAGTAATGACATAATATCTATGGACTTGCATGATAATCAAGCTCGTAGGCATCATGACCTCGTACGTCGTAATGGATTTTTGTATGACAAAACAGATCATACAGATGAGTTTGATGGGGACATAGATCTTGATGTCGTTAGACTTTATCAATTTGAAGATCTACCTATTCCTTTTAGACGCTTCATTATATACAGAGCATGCAGAACCGCAGCCACACAACTTGTTGCTAACCCCGGACTTGTCAGGTTATTAGGCTTACAAGAACAACAGGCAAGAGCAGCTCTACAAGAGTATGAGTGCAATCAAGCAGATCACAGCATGATGGGATTCCCAGAAGGCACTGCATATCAAACATATCAACCATTTAGAAACCTTAGACGATAATGGCAGGCGTAACACAAACCATTCCACAATATTCAGCAGGCATATCAGAACAGCCTGACAACCTAAAATTTCCGGGTCAGGTAGTAGAATCTATTAACGCAATACCAGATGTAACCAAAGGTCTATTCAAAAGACCGGGTGCAGCTAGAATAGGAACTAATGCTTTAGCTAATGTTCAGAGTGGTGGTGCGTACTTTCATTACTATCGTGACGATAACGAAGGCTCTTACATAGGACAAGTTGCAGCAGATGGGCAGCTTAGAATGTGGAAAGCTGACGGTGATAACGCCGGTGCACCACAAACTATTGTATATGGTACAGGCGGTCAGACAACTATACAAAACTATCTTCAGACAACTAACCCAGAGAACTTACAATTCTTAACAATCAACGATACAACTTTTGTAACCAATAGAGACTCTAGCGATTACACACAACAAGAGATAGAGGATGGTGTCGCACCGTCTGGTACATCAGCTGGAGATGCTAGAACTATTACAGCAGTAGGTCATACAGGTACTACAGATGCTACACCAGATGCTCACTTTGCATTTCTAGAACTTACTAGAACTGAAAATGGCAGACAGTATGGTGTTAACTTGTATAACAGTGACGCAACAAGTGATCTAACTACACTTAGTCGTGCAACACGTATTAAAATACAGAGTCATACACTCGATGAAACTGATGGATCAGGTCATTGCCCCGGTATCGGTACTGAGGTATTTAGTGTTGACTCTGGTACTAAAACCAATCTTATATTTAGAATCACAACTTTAGGTCAACAGAGTGTTAGTCCTAATTATAGTGCTAGCAGTAACGGCCCCGGCGGAGATAACTATAGATGCAGTTACCAACCTGATATAGTATTACTACATGGAGGAGAAGGTTGGACTACAGGTGATACAACTACTGTAACTATGGAAGGTTTCAACTATACTATACGTGTAGAAGATCATGAAAGTACTCAAGTAAAAGCCAATCTAAAACTTATCAGACCAGAGCCTACACCCTTTGATGCTGATACGGCTGTAACTGCCGATACTGTTCTTGGTGGTATACTATCAGAACTGCCAACAGGTATTAATGGTACAGTTATAGGTACAGGAATATATTTATCTAGTGCAAATCAATTTAACGTAGAAGTAGTAGAAGATGACTTAATGAGAGTCATGCAAAGTTCAGTAAATGATGTAACAAGATTACCTAATCAATGTAAACATGGTTATATAGTAAAAGTATCTAACTCTCGTATGTCAGATGAAGATGACTACTATGTAAGATTTGATGGGCAAAACGATAAAGACGGATCTGGCTCTTGGTCTGAGTGTGCTAAACCGGGTATACCTAAGACCCTGACTAACATGCCGTTGGTTATACAAAGAACAGCACTAGCTAACCCCGGTACATCTAGTGAAGTAGCTACGTTTACCATTAAACAGTTTACCTATGCTAGCAGAGAGATAGGAGATGAACGAACTAACCCACTACCATCATTTGTAAAAACCAGTGATGGACAGCCAAAGTCTAGTAGTAATACTTTTACAGGTAGAATAAACAAAGTACTATTTTTCCGTAACAGGCTAGTCTTTTTATCAGGGTCAAATGTTATATCATCTCGACCCGGCTCTATAGGTGAACCAGATTTTTTTTCTGAAACAGCTCTAACTGTATCAGCATCTGATCCTATTGATATATCTTCTGCATCTACATTTCCATCAGAACTGTTCGACGGCATAGCAATCAATGCTGGTTTGGTAGTATTTAGTACAAACCAACAATTCTTACTTGCATCAGATGATACAGTTCTGAACCCTGATACTGCTAAGTTACGTAGTATATCTACATTTAATTATAACAAAGACATCTCACCTATATCTCTAGGCACTACTATAGGTTATGTCGACAACTCTGGTAAGTTCAGCCGTTTCAACGAAATGGCGAATATCAGTCGAGAAGGTCAGCCAACCATTGTTGAAGTTAGTAAAATAGTACCAACACTACTGCCTAAAAATGTAGACTTACTTACCAACTCAAGAGAAAATAGTATTATTCTGTTTGCTAAATCAGGTTCTGCTGACAGCACAATAGTCGGTTACAAATATCTAAATGTTGGTGACAAAAGGCAACAAGCAGCGTGGTTTAAATGGAAACTAAATAGACCTATATTATATCATTTTATTATAGATGATGAATACTACTATCTAGATGCAGATTATTATTTGCAGAAGATAAGATTAGTACAAACAACTGAAGACCCTAGTATAGTACAAAACAATGTCGACTTCTTACTTCATGTGGATAATCATACTACTGTTAGCGGTGGTAACTTTAACCCAGCTACAAACACCACAACCTTCAGTAGTGTGGGCTGGCTAAGTACAGTCTCCACACCTAACCACGACTTAGTGGTAATTGATACAGATACTAACTCAGCACGAGTTGGTAGATACGCAAAGCCTACAGTCAGTGGCACAAGCTTTACCTTACCGGGTAACTGGTCTAGTGCAACACTTACTATAGGTTACATATACCCTTATGAAATTCAGTTTCCTACATTTTATCCTACAAAAATGGCAGGCGACTCACCTACATCTGATGTAAACTCTTCATTAGTAGTACACAGAATTAAATTACATTTTGGTAAGATAGGACTTTATGAAACAACACTTAAACGAGTTGGCAAAAACGACTATACAGAAGTCTATGAGTCAACAGAACTCGACGCGTACGAAGCATCTGATGCACCATATCTCGAAGAGTTTATCAAAACTGTCCCAATCTACGAAAAGAACACAAACGTAGATGTAATACTACGATCATCACACCCAGCCCCAGCTACGCTACACGCATTGTCTTGGGAAGGTGACTATTCACCCAGATTTTATCAACGTGTCTAATTATATACACCCACTTACATTGGAGGCTGCTACAGAAGTGGCCTCTAATCTCCGTCCAGATGACCTCAGAGAGGTCGAAGAAGGCCATGGGATAGATCATAGGTTCTTACCTCTTATCATGTCTCAGAACCCATCCTACGTGTATTTTACAGTGCCTGACGGCAAGACTGCTGGCATGGCCGGAGTAGGAAAAGAAGGTGACATATGGATGCTCTGTACTCCAGAAATACACCGATACCCGATTACATTTGCAAGAGAGGCCAAGCGGTATGTCGATAGCCGTACTGAGCCACTCCTCTGGAATATAGTCGATATTAGAAACAAGGCACATCTTAGATTGCTTAGGTTTCTTGGCTTCAAGTTTTTACGTAAGTTAGAACATGGGCCAAACAATGTAACATTTATTGAATTTTGCCGTGTGCGTAGACGCTAATGCAGGGGCTAGAGCTGCTGCTAAACAAAAGAAACTTGAAAAGGATGCTGTATTTGAACAAAAAAGACTACAGTTTTTCAACAAAGAAACTTCATTCGCAAGAACTCTAGATAGAAATGTTCTTGGATTTAGTCGCTCCCAAGCTGACGCTAGGAGCAGAGCTATGCAAGTACAAGGTAAGGGTAGAGCTGCAAGACAGAACGCTGTTGCTAAGTATTTTAGAAGTAAAAAAGTAAACGAAGGTGGTAGATCAAGAAAGTTTGGTCGAGCCCAGTTTCAGTCATTACTACAGAAAGAAGCCCAGATACAAAGAATGACTGACAATGCGTTTGGTCGTGATCTAGCTGCAATGCAGACAGTTAACCAACGTAGATTCTTAGCTATGAACGCTAAAGCTAGAGAAAATTTAGGAGTACCAGCCTCATATGGCGCACCTGTAATGATGCCTCCTACAGATTATTTAGGCGGATTCTTACAAACTGCTAGTCAAGTTGCTAGTATTGCTACTGCTTTTACTTCTGATATAAAACTAAAAGAAAATGTAGAACAAGTTGGTGTATCACCACAAGGTTACAACATATATGAATTTAATTATACAGGCAGCGATGTACGATTCCGTGGAGCTATGGCTCAAGACGTTGTTAAGAAAAATCCAATGGCTGTAGGTATAGATCAAAACTATTTAACTGTTGACTACAGTAAAATAGACGTAGCTATGGAGGTCGTATGACATCATCATTCCGTAACCCATACGCTCTAGGTGCTACTAACTATCTAGCAACTGCTCCTGATCTGACAGATGCGATGATTAAGGAGCAAGATGCTAGCATTAAAGATACAGAAGAGTTCTACAAACAGATGGCAGAACTCGAAAAACAACGATTTGAGCAAAGAGATAGAAATCTAGCTAACTTTGCAAGTCTTGTTAAAGATAGTGCTACTATAATAAAAAAGATACAGCAAGCTAACGATGATAGAAACGAAGCTGCTCAGTATGTTGAAGACTACGAAGAAGAGCGAGGAAAAGAGGACGACGATAACCAAGAACAAATAGAAGGAGAAGAGAAGAAGTATAGAGCTGATGAAAAAGTACTTGGTGCAACAGCTGAGAAAGATTCTACAGACCCTACTTTAACTCAACAAGAAAGAGACGATGCTGGAGACGCTGCTGCTGCTTTGTCACAAGGTGGTTACAGTTATCAAGAAAGTTTAAATGTAAGAAATAATCTTAAAAGAGCTGGTATTGAGTATAAAACTGTTCTAAACGGAATGATTATTGACAACAGTTTTGGAGTCTTAGATAACAGAATACTGAATGATAATCCTACTAAAGCCGAAGCTATAGAACATGTAAGAGAGTTACGTAAAATCTACATGCAAGCGTTTATTGCACAAAGACGTGCAGCTGGAGATAGAGAAGTTACTCGAGGTGAGATACGTAAATATCTTGCAAAAGAAATGATAACAGCTGAAAGAGCTGTGCTGTTAAAATGGTCAGAAAATAGAAATAGGCTCAAGGCAGAGCAAGCACTTGAACGAGATCGACAGGAAGCAGCAAGTATATTTAATGGTACGGCTGTTGTTAATGATACAGTAGGTGAGACTGGTTGGATAACAACTAGAAAAAGAGAGTATGAGGCAAAAGACTTTACTGCATCTCAAGCAAGTAGTAAGGCTTTTGATGACTTTGGAGCTCTTATTGTACCGATGCTTGAGGATCCAGATAGTGGTATTGATGCAGCAAAAGTTCGTTTATTTTTAAATACAGAATTTGAGTTTCCCGGTGGTAAAATGAAACTCAATGATGATAGAGCACCAAGGGGTGCAAAAGGTTTATATCAAGAATTACAGGCAGCTGTTAACAAATACGACGACGAAAAGATTGCACAGCAAGAAGAAACTGAACAATTAAAAATGAGATCGTGGGAAGAAACAACTCACGTTGAATTTGTAAAAGAGTTAAATAAAATTACTGATCCAAGAGAATCAGCAGATAAGGTAGATGAGTATATTCTTAACTTTAGAAAAGAGTTTAATCTTGGATCTGACGAAGCTTTACCTGAGTTTTTAAAAGACTTTTTAGCTAACAGAGATTATGCTGACGACGCTATTGTGGTTGAAATTACAAGCAGAAGACGTAATAATCTTCCTATAACTCAAGATATGATAGACAAAATAGTAGATCCTGACATACGTGAAGAGCAGGCTAAGTATGTAAACACGCCAGAAATAGGTGCATTTACAGAAGAAGAAGCTGAAAACATGGATGAAAGAGTTGTTGCTATTGTAAAAGAAGCTAAACAACTTAGAGATCTAGACAAAGCTAAGACTGATAAGTACATTGTTACACGAGATAATACAAAAGAATACATTACTGCAAGATTCAAAGAGTTAGTCGTAGGTGGACAATCTAGAAAAGTTGCTATGTCTAACGCGATAAACGAAGCAAAACGATTAGTAGCTGATGGTACATTTGATAAAGAAGAAATACTACCAATTAATACACAGGCTACAAAAGATCTACAATCTACACTAAATGCTATAGGTAAAAACCCAAGTCTAATATACAGTTCAGAAGAGTGGGCTGGTGAAGCACCTCATCTAGATATTGCACGTGAGTATGTAGAAACAAAAGGTAGAACTGCATACCCATCATACTATTTACGTTTTAACTTTATAAAAAATTCTGATGGTGCATATCTAACACCAGAAGAAATATTTAGGACTAGAGTTGCCAAGGTAGATAAAAAAGAAGAAGATAAGACTGAACTACCAGAGCGTCAAAAGTTAGATAACATTGAAGATCAAAATAAACTTCTTAATAAAACTAACGGCACTAAAATATTAGACGTTGCAGTTAGGAATAATAACATAGAGTGGATGACAGATTCTCTACCTAGCATTATGAATGTAGATGGTGAAAGTTTTATACGACAACTAGAACAAAACATACAGCGTCAACACTTTATAGGAGGCACTGACCTACCACACAAACAAAAAACAACTTTGTCAACAGAGGATAATAATAAGTTATTTGAAGCTGTACCAGAGTTGAAAGAAGCACCCTTCTTAAATCCAAACACACTATCACCGGCAGCAATCAAAGCGATGCTAGAGTTGGATAGTTAATACTAAGGTATAATTATGAGTGAAGATCCAAGTGTAAAACTTGAGATAGACCAAGAAGCTTTTGACTACGTAAACGATCAAGTCAATCAATTAGCTGACACAATCGAAGAAGATGAAGAAGCTAGAAAACAGGTTGCAAAACAAGAACAAGCTGAACAGCAACAAGCTGTCGCTGAACAAGATGACCCACGTAATGAAGAAAAGTGGGGTTTTAAGGCGTTAGTTAAAGAAGGTCAATCTATCCTATCTGGTGGTGTACAAGATACTGCATCCTCTGTAACCACCTTTGCCGAAAGAACAAAAGAAGCATTGGACGGCACAATGCAAAAAGAAATCCAAGAACAAGGTTATTACAGACCTGACTGGGATCCATTTGTAAACTACGATAATCCTATCGAAACAAAAACATGGTGGGGTAGACAGCTACGCGGACTTGTACATTTTGGTACATTAGCTGCTGGTACTGTACTAACTGCAAAAGGATTAGCTGTTGCCGGACTCGGTGGTGTAAGTCTTGCTGCTACAAAACTACTAGGTGCAAGCAGCTTTATTAGAGCTATGGGTGTCGGAGCTATATCTGACCTTATCTCTAAGGAGTCTGATGGTCAGAACGCTATGGGTGCTTTACGTGATAGATATGGTTGGTTTGATACACCATTAGCTACTAAAGACACAGATCATCCTGTTGTAATGAAGATAAAGAATATGGTAGAAGGTATGGGTATAGGACTATTTTTTGATGGTCTGGCCTATTCTTTAGGTAAAGGATCACAAAAAGTAATTAAACAAATAACTGATAGAAACGCCAGTGTATCTAAGCAAAGCACAGAAGCTGCTGTTGCACAGATACGAGAAGGAGAAATACAGTTTCGTGCAGATAAAAATGCACCTGTATCACAACCTTATCAAGGTGCACACATATCAGAAGTAGATCCAGATGTAGCACGTCAACAACTATCTCGCACACGTAAGGAGTGGGGATCTGAAGAAGGATCTACTGGTTCTGTAACTACACCTGTAGAACGTGAGCGTATAGCTCTCAAAGGTGGCACAGATGTCAAACAGGTAGAGCGTGTACTTAAAGGTTTGATGAGTAGTGACAGATTTGCTAAGGAACTTAAGGCAGCGAAAGGTGACAGAGTTAGATTAGCCCAGACATTTAAAGAAGCTGTAGACGGACATCAAGCTATAACACAGGGTAGAAACGCAGCAGAGTTATCATCTAACGAATATCTCAAAGAGCTACTAGAAGCAAACAAAGATATTGTAGATGGTGTCGAAGTGTTTACATCTAAGAATGTAGTTGTAACTGACCTTGTTGTAGGTTCGTTACTTAAACAACTACGAGATACTGGCATAGCTGGTAGAGAAATAGCAGACTTAGTGTCACTAGATGATATAGACGGCCCAGCTAAACAGATTGTAGATACTATGCTAACTGCATTGTACCATACAAAGAAAGCTAGATTTGTAAAGTCTGACTCATTTAGAGCATTAGGTGCTGGTAAAAACAGAACTAAAAATATAGAAGATGCAGTCAAAGCTGATGTAGCAGACGCAAAAGAGTCTATCATGTCAATATTAAAGATTGCTAAAGATGATAAAAATGATGATCTACTTAATGCATTGTTTGAAGCTTTCTCTATGATGAAAGATGTCAATACACTTGACGACTTTGATAACTTTGCTAGAAAAATAATAAAAGGTGGACGGCTAGATCCAAAAGCCGCAGACCGTACAGGTGTGCTAATACGTGAGCTAGAAGGTGTACTTACTCATAGTGTTCTATCTGGCCCTAAAACACCAGCTCGAGCAATCATGGGTACATCCATTGCAACATTTATGCGTCCTATGTCTACTACACTGGGAGCTACATTACGTTATCCATTTAAAGGTGATAGTGCTACAATACGTGCAGGGCTAGCATCTATGAACGCTATGATAGAAGCTATACCTGAGTCCTTTACATTGTTTAGAGAAAAGCTAAACTCATACTGGAAAGGCGATATAGCAACTATTAAGACACGTTACTCTGAGTTTACTCGTGGTGACGAAAACTGGGAGCTTATACGTAGATGGGCAGAAGACAGTGGTAGAGCTAATTTTGGAGATCGTGCAGCATTTGCAATAGCAAACATGGCTAGGTCTATGAACAACAGTAACTTGCTTACATACTCTACTAAGATTATGGCTGCAACTGACGATGCGTTTTCATACATAATAGGTCGCGCTAAAATGCGTGAAAAAGCTTTACGTAATGTTCTTGACTTACAAGCTGCTGATGGCATCAAGCTACCAGAAATAAATCGACAAGTACTAAAAGCATATGAAGATGATTTCTATGCACAGATATTTGACTCACAAGGTAATATTATAGACGAAGCTACAAAGTTTGCAAAGAAAGAAGTTACACTTACACAAGAGCTTACAGGCTTTTCTAAAGGTCTTAACGATGTTTTTAGTGCTAACCCTTGGGCAAAACCATTCTTTCTATTTGCTAGAACTGGTGTCAACGGTCTTGCACTTACAGCAAAGCATACACCCGGTTTTAATTTTTTAGTTAAAGAGTTTAACGACATAGCATTTGCTACACCCAGTAATCTAAAAAATGTAGAACGTTATGGTATTACAAATGCAGTAGAACTAGCTAACGCAAAGGCTTTACAAACAGGCCGATTGGCGATAGGATCTGCTGTAACATTTATGGCAGCTATGGCATGGATGCGTGGAGATCTTACAGGCAACGGGCCAGTTGACAGACAAAAGAGACAGCTATGGCTAGACTCTAAGTTTGAACCAAGAACTATAAAGCTTGGAGCTGTACGTGTAGGTTATGATACCTTTGAACCTTTCAACTTAATTATGTCAACAATCGCTGACGTAGGTGACGCAAGTTTACTTATGGGTGAAGAGTGGACAGAAAGAGAGCTACAGAAAATATCATTGGTAGTTGCACAAGCCATTACAAGTAAATCTTATCTCGCTGGTATACAGTCATTTGTTGACTTATTTGCTGGTAGACCGGGGCAGTTTGATAGAATCATAGCTGGTTTAATAAACAACTCTGTACCTTTAGCTGGTCTACGTAATGAAATGGGTAAATTATTTGTTCCATATATGCGAGAGATCGGGTCTGGTATAGATCAGTCATTAAGAAACAGAAACTTAATTAGTGAAACTTTAACAAGTGAGCAGCTTCCTGTTAAGTATGATATGCTAAATGGTAAGCCTATTAAGCAATGGGACTTTCTAACAAGAGCATTTAATATGTTTAGTCCTGTTACTTTAACATTAGAGCAAAGCGAAGGTAGACAGTTCTTATTTAATAGTGGTTACGACTTACGACTTTCTACATACTATGCTCCTGACAGCACTAACTTAACTGATACACCTCGTATTAGATCATTATTTCAAAAAGCTATAGGAGACCAAAACATTGAGCTTGAACTAAACAAGTTAGCAAAAGATCCGAAAGCTATAGAATCTTTACGTCTTATGCGTAAGGACATACGTGATGGTAAGCGTGGTCAATACTCTGCTCGTGACTACTGGCATAATGGTAAGATAGATGCAATATTTCAAGAAGCAAGACGTAAAGCTTGGGCATCAATAATGGAAATGCCAGAAGTGGCTGAAGTTATAGCTGAACAGAAAGAAGCAAAACGTGCTAAGTATCTTAAAAAAGTACAGTCAAACGACATCCTCAACATATACAAGTAAATGGCAACAACATTCGTAGAAAGAACTGGGGATGGTAATGCGACTAAGCAATTTACCTTTCCCTCTATACAAGAATCTGACATAAAAGTAAAAGTAGATGAAGTACTAAAATCATCAGGTACTCACTACAACATCACTGGTTATACAACAACTGGTGGTGGTAATGTAGTTTTTACGTCAGGTAATATACCAACAAGTCCATCCGTTATACTTATATATCGTGATACAGATGTAGACAGCGCAAAAGCTACATACACAGCAGGGGCATCAGTCAAGGCTGGTGATCTAAATGCTAATCACGAGCAAGTGCTTTTTGCACTACAAGAAGAGCAGAATCAATTAGAAAGAATAAGCGACATCGAAGATGGGTCTATAGATTCTGCCAAAATAAAAAATGACACTATAGTCAACATTGATGTAAATAGTGCAGCAGCTATTGATGGTACTAAAATCTCACCTGATTTTGGTTCGCAAAACATAGCAACAACTGGAAATATTACTGTTTCTGGAACTGTAGATGGTAGAGATGTATCCGTAGATGGTGTAAAGTTAGATACCATAGAAACTAATGCTAAAGATGACCAGACAGCAGCAGAGATAAGAACTCTAGTTGAGGCTGCTAATGACTCTAATGTATTTACAGATGCTGACCATACTAAATTAAATGGTATAGAGACAGCAGCTACGGCTGACCAAACAGATGCAGAGATAAGAACTGCTGTTGAAAATGCAACAGATAGTAATGTCTTTACTGATGCAGATCATACAAAATTAAACGGTATAGAAACTGGTGCAACAGCAGACCAGACAGCAGCAGAGATAAGAACACTTGTAGAATCTGCTACTGACAGTAATGTTTTTACAGATGCAGATCACACTAAATTAAATAGTCTTGGTAGTTTAAATGCTTTATCAGATGTAAATACAGCTGGTGTATCTAACGACAAAATATTAAAGTATGACTCTTCTGTCTCACAATTTATCATTGCTGATGCAAGCTCAGGAGAGTTAGGTAGTACTACATTTACAGGACTAAATGATACTCCTGTTAACTTTGGTAGTTCTGCTGGTAAAGTAGTAAAAGTAAACTCAGGAGAAACTGCTCTTGAATTTGCTGATGCTGATGTTGTAACTGACACTACACCACAACTTGGTGGTAACTTAGATGTACAAGCAAACGAGATAACTACAAGCACAACTAACGGAAACATTAAGTTAACTCCTGATGGTACAGGAAAAGTAGAAGTAAAAGGTAACGGTAGTAATGATGCTCAAGTAGTTCTTAACTGTGGCAACAATAGTCACGGTCAAACTATAAAAGCACCACCTCATAGTGCTAATGTAAGCAATACATTTACTTTACCAACTTCTGCAACAACAAGCCTTGGTGGTGCTGGTGCATTACTAAGAACTAACCAAGGTGGACAGTTATCTTTCGATAGCACATCTTATTTAGTTGCTAGCCAGCAAATAATAGGTTCAAGTCTTTTATTTACAACAACAAGTCAAACAATAGAGTTTGATGCTGACCCTAATAATACTCATCATATATCTTTTAAGAGTCCAAGCACATACACAAAAACAAGTGATTTTATACTTCCAGAAGACGGAAGTACTGGTCATGTTTTAAAAACAAATGGCTCAGGTGTTTTAAGCTTTGGTGTTTATAATATAATTAATGACACTACACCACAGCTTGGTGGCAGTTTAAATACTGGTGGTCATGATATTAACTTTTTAACTGATGGTGATAAAGCATCATTCGGTCTGCATGGAGACTTAGAAATTTATCACTCTGGTCAGCATAGTGTAATTCGTACTACAACTGGCTCTACTGGAAACTTAAATATTCGCACTGATAATGACCTTATTATTGGAACATTAACCGATGGAAATAACTTTATAACATGTACAGAAGGTGCACAAGTAGAGTTACATCACAACTACAGTAAAAAATTAGAAACAACTTCAACTGGTGTTAGTGTAACTGGAGGTTTAGTTGCATCAGGCGACGTTACAGCTTTTTCTGACGCAAAGCTAAAGACAGATATTCATACTATTAATAATGCTTTAGGCATAGTCGGTCAGCTAAGAGGTGTTAGCTACAAGTGGTTAAAGGATGGCAAGCCAAGTATTGGTGTCATTGCACAAGAAGTAGAAGAAGTAATACCTGAGGTTGTACATACTACTGATTATGAAGGAAAAGAAGTCAAGTCAGTTGATTACGGAAAAATGGTAGGCGTACTGATAAACGCAATAAACGAATTAAAAGCTGAAGTTGAGGAATTAAAAAATGCCAAGATTACCGGATAGTGGCGAATTAGATATGACTGATATTTCTGGAGAATTTGGAGGTACAGCTCCTCATTCTCTCAGTGAATATTATAGAGGTGCTACTCCTTCGCTTACAACATCAAACAATACATCAGTTCCTACTTCTGGAGCTATTTCCATAAGTGATTTTTACGATTGTATTGGAGAGGTTCATTACACTATATCAAGTCATGCAACTCACTTTCATTGTGCACATGCGTTTGGTAGTGATTGGACATCTACAGTTCCAAAACGTTTATATATAAATACAGGAGTTACTGTTGGTGCTACATCAGGTGCAGCTTTAAATATTTCTGCAAGTATGGGCGGTACTTTAGTTGTACACAACTCAGGATCTATTGAAGGTTTTGGTGGTGCTGCCGGTGCAGATGGAGGAAATGCTATTGATGCTGTTTCTACAACCGGCGTAACTATTGAAAACAACTCTGGCGCAACTATATATGGTGGCGGCGGAGGCGGTGGTACTGGTGGTACTGGTGGTACTGGTGGAGAAGGTGGTGCTGGAGGACAAGGTGGTTCTGCTAGTTATACAGCACACGCTGGATCTACTGGTTCTGGAAGTCCCATGGGATGGTTTACTATGCACCAACGTTGTGTCCCTTATGGTGGCGTACATGGATCAAGTCGTAGTACCCCTGCTTGCCGAACACATGTGGGATATCATACCCATTGTGTATCAGGTGCTTGGCATCGTAGTGCAAAAAATCCAGACGATAGTAGAAGAAAATATTGTTCTGGCTGTTTTAACTGTGGATATTCAGCTACTGAATCAGGTGGACAAGGTGGTAATGGAGGTGATGGTGGCCCCGGTGGTCAAGGCGGATCAGGCGGTGTAGGTCAAGGATATAACCAATCTGCTGGTACTGGTATCGGTGGTTCTGCTGGAACTGCTGGTAGTGCTGGTGAGACCGGAGGAGCTGCTGGATCTAACGGTAGTGGTGCTGGCGGAACCGGAGGAACCGGAGGCACAGGTGGTACTGGAGGAGCCGGAGGAAACGGTGGAGCTTTTGGTGCATCTGGAGGTACTGGACTTACTGGAGAAACTGGAGCAGATGGACTCACTGGAGAAACTGGTGCTAACGGAACTAGCGGTAACGGTGCTGGTGGAGCTACTGGTCTAGCTGGTGTGACAGGAACTACTGGAACTTCTGGTGGTTTAGCTGGTTACTACATTACTAATAGAGCATCTATCACATTAACAAATAACGGCACTGTTGGAGGTCGCTAATGAAATTTAAAGTTACAAACAAAGCCATAGAGTGGCTAAAAATAGTATATGAAGATGGCAGCTGGGCACAGATACCAGCTGTTGCCGGTTTAGATAAAATTGACTGGCATGAAATAATTAAAAATTATTCTCCAAAACCAAGAGTTGAAAAGCTAGAAGATATACCTTGGAATATTGGTGATGAAGGAAATACAGACGATGATCTAGCACCACCACCTACATATTCTTATGAAAATGCTAGATGGCTTTTATATCCTACAGTCGAGCAACAATTACTTGCAATGTACGAAAGTAGAGCAGGCAATAGTGCAGCTTTAACTAGCGTTGATAAAAGAATTACAGACGTTAATTCACTAATACCTGTAGACCTAAACAAGACTTACACACACGGAGAAGTACTTGCAATCAAAGCCCAATTAGAAGACGAACAAACTTAACACCCATGACTAAACAACTAGATATTAGAGTAAAAGATAATTTTTTAAATGACAGAGATTTTATTTTTTTAAAAGAATTATTTTTTCACCCAAACACAACGTGGAAAACAAACTGGAAAATTGCAGACGAATTAGAAGTATCTAAACAAGATAATCATGATGATTGGTTTTTAGGACATCAGGTTTACGATAACAGTAAACCTTTAAGTTCTGCTTATAATGATGTACAAACTAGATTAGTTGATAAAATTGCACAGTTAGAAGCGTTAGATTTTGCTGCTTTAACAAGAATAAAAGTAAATTTTTATCCACACACTAATGTAGTACGGGAACATATGCCTCATAAGGACAACCATTCTGCTAGAAGATGGCGTGGTGCTATTTATTGTTTAAATACTTGTGATGGTTACACAGGATTTTCGGATGGTACAAAGGTAGATAGTGTTGAAAATAGATTAATTTTATTTGATTCAACACAAAATCATTTTTCTACATCTACATCTAACGCACAAGCAAGATTAAATATTAATGTCAACTATGTCTAATATAGATACTAAAGTTATATTTGGAATACCTTTAGGTGTAACAACAGTATCGGACAGTGTATGTAAAGAGCTTAAGCATGTATCCTCTAAAGCTGTTTACCAAGGTTCACCGGCTGAGGAAATAGATGAAACCACGTTTAATGTTTTACATAATAATCTTGAGCTTAAAAAAGATATAATCAAAATTTTTAGTATCTGGGCAAACGAAGTATTAAAAATAAATAATCAAAAGTGGGCAATGACTACTAATTGGATTACTGAAAATACCGAAGGTCAGGCAATGCTTCAGCATGTACATATGAATTGTATGTTTTCGGCAGTTATTTATTTTGATAAAACAGCAGAAGATCATCCTCCATTAGAACTTTTAAATCCTCATGTTTTAGATTTTGCTTTTTTAATAGGAGGAAACGGAACTAATATGTTTAACGCTGAATCTTACAGTGCTCCACACGGAAAAGGTGTGATGATTATGTTTCCAGCTTTTTTAAAACACGGGCATGAAACATTTAAATCAAAAATAAATAGAAGATCTTTTGCTTGTAATTTTTTTCCAATAGGAAAATTTGGTTATAGGGACTCAACTATTGATACAAATTGGTTATCATATGATGAATAAAACAAGAAAAGAAAAAATTGAAATATGTGAGTCTTGTCCTATGTTTTTAAGTCGAACAAGACAGTGTGCTGTTTGCAGCTGTTTTATAGATTTAAAAGCATCCATCCCTTTATTAACATGTCCGAGAGGTAAATGGTAATGAATTATTCAGATGTGAAAGGAAAATATTTAGACCCTTACAATGTTTTGCCACTTACCACTGAATTTACAGAAATTGATTGGTTAAAAGCAAACCATCTCCATGAAGTAGAAGAGTTACCTATTTCACAAATTTTATGGAAAGGTAAGTATAATAAATATATAACCTCAGATGGAGGCCCTAATTGTAGCTGTTGTAGTGGTGAGAGATTTCGTACAGCTAACTGGAAAGACTTTCCTATATGGCTTATGAAATATGACTGTACTCAAGGTGAAAAATATATAATTATGGATGGCAGGCATAGGTTAAGAAAAGCGATGGCTGATGGTGAAACAACTATCAAAGCATATGTTTACTCACTTGATGAATTATTAAGTTACTTACCTAAATAGTGCAAATACCAGTTATAGTTTTACCAGATACAGTACAACTAAAAACCCCCTCTTTACCTCTCCCTACAGCTGATGTTCCCTCATATCAACCTTTGGTCGTACCTCCGAGCGATTTACGAAGACCCGAAGGCACAGAGGAGGTGCGAACAGAAGAAAACCCACCTCCAAAAATACACTTTCCACCCTTACCTAGTATCACTTTACCTTCGCAAGAAGTCCTAGTCGCTGCCTCAGTTACTGCTGTAACTGCTGTAGCAGCTGCGACTGTTACACAACCTGTAATCAATGCGTTGAAAGATAAAATACAAAAGTTTTTACAAGGCAAGATAAACAAATGGAAACAAAACCGCCAGAAAAGAAAGGCATCCTCAGAAAAATAAAAGAGAATGTAGATGACCATGACGAACAGATGGCCATACTAGGCGCAATAGTGCGTCTAGGAGTAGTGATCTGGTCTGGTTTTATTATTACACTAAACTATGTAGAGCTACCTATGGTCAAAAAGACTGGAGCATCATCGGACATCACGTTCGTAGCTTCGATTTTTACAGGAGCTCTAGCCACGTTTGGCCTGTCTACAGGTAGAACAAAAGGCGAAAAAGACAAACAACCAAAATCATGAAGAAACTAATTCTTCTCTTAGCCCTGTTATCACCCACAGTAGCAAGAGCTAATACTGTTACGCCCCAGTTTACCACAGGGTCTATGAACAGTACAACTACAACAACTCAAACTATCGTAGAAACAGAACAAGTACAAGTATTCGGTGCAGCCGTAAACACTTGGGCTGGATCAAACGTATCAGCAGCAGCAAGTGCTGGTATCGCTGGTGGTGATGCAGTATTTACAGTTACTGACACAACATTACCATGGAGCTTAGAAACAACAACAAGAGCAGCAGGCTTAGTAGAACAAAGAGATTATACACGCAACTATTCAATAAACTCTACTACTACATCGCTCTCTGTCTTCTCTCAGTAACACCTGTATACGCTGAAGGAGATACAGTTAATAAATCAAATCCTGTAGCAGCAGCTACGGGTAATGTGACGAACCAAGCCGTACAGTTTCAAAACAACGGTGCAGCGTCACGTCAGGTATACGGCCCAAACATACAATGTAATGGGTCTACTATGACGTTTAGTCCTTTTTATATGGGTAATGATACCTCACCATACGATGATGAAGGTTATGTTATCAATGAAAACTGGGGCTTTCAGCTTAACTTTATGGTTCCGCTAGATCGAGAAGGTTTACGGCAATGCAAGAGTATAGCTAAACGTCAAGAAGAAAAAATGCGGCTAGACTATGAGCTAGTCCGTGCGTTGAAATGTGCAGAACTTAGACAGCGTGGCTTTACATTCCATCCTAAGTCAGAGATGGTAGTTCTATGCCAAGATGTCGTACCGATATCTGCCCTGCAACCACCTAAAAAGAAAAAGAAATTTTGGCAACGATGAGCACACACACAAGATTAAAAGCTTTAGAAGCAGAACAAGCTAAGAAAAAAACTAAAAAAAGAGCAAAGCGTGACGAGCATGGACGTTTTGTAAAAGCTGAAGATACAGCAGACCTATCAACCCCTTCATTCTAATGATTGCACTAATTAAACCAATACTGTTCAAATTTCTGGACAGCAAAGCTGTAAAAGAGCTTGTAGTAAAACTACTAGAAGCATACAGTAAGACTACTGACAATACAATAGACGACAAGCTTACAGCTCTTGTCAAGAAAAACTTATTACCAGAATAACATGGATAAACCCACCCGTTGGATTATTGATGACTTTTTACCCGAAGATGAATTAAAAGAACTTGAAGATGGTTTATATAATTCAAACTTTCCTTGGCGTACTTTATATGGAGTTGTTGACTACAACGATTCAGATAAAAGAATGGTTCATTCGTTATACAACGAGCCTGAGAGGAGTGAGTTCTTTAATAACTTTGAACCTATATACAGAGAGCTAAGAGCTGCGTATGTTTTAAAAGCTAAGATAAATTTAGATTTTAGACAAGATAAAACTTATAGTTTTCATACTGATGACCCTGTATTTAACAAGTACAATTCAGCTTTTTACACAGGTATTTTTAATTTTACTGACTGTAATGGTGGTACTAAATTTAAAGAAGACGGTAAATTTATACAATCTAAAAGAAACAGAATGGTCATATTCAGTTCATGTCTTAAACATGCTGGTGTATGTCCAACTGATTCGTTTTTTAGATATGGATTAAATATTAACTGGATTGGTAAAGAACCTGTTAGAGGTATAATTGTATGAAAGATCCTTATATTTGGACTGATAAAGGCTATTTATCTACTCAAAAATCTAATGAAATAATACAACGCTTTGAATCTGATAATATAAATAAGTATCAAGGACAAGTAGGAGAAGGTGAGGTTCACTTAGAAATTAAAAATAGTAAAGATATACATATATTTGGACAACCTGAGTGGGAGGATGTATTACATCTTTTTAGAGGAATTGTACAAGAAGCTCTTTTTAAATACACTGATTATCTAAACAATTACTTTAATTTAAAATCTTTTACAACGGGTGAGCCTATACCCATGATGCCGAAAAACTACCGTGACTACGGTTTTTATATTAAAAAAACGTTACCCGGAAAAGGTTATATTTGGCACACCGATAATACATATTCAATAGACTCTAACGGTAGGGTTATAACTTATATTCTTTACTTAAATACTGTTGAAGAAGGGTGGACACAGTTTGCCACTGGAGAACAGGTAGCTCCAGAGCTAGGAAAGATTCTTATGTTCCCTGCAACATGGAGTTATACACATCAAGGATACCCACCTAAACAAACAAAATACATTATGGTAGGATGGTTACACGAAAATGAATGAAAATCCAAGGGTAATACCCAAAAAAGCAACCGAAGAAAGTTTTAACGAGCTACATTATCTTGTTACAGAGGACTTTCTACGCAGAATTAGAAGTGGAGAAGCAACAGTACAAGATCTAAAGGCAGCTTGTGATTGGCTCAAAACCAATGACATTACAGGTGTCGCTTACGAGGGTAGTCCCTTGGACAAACTCAACAAGATCATACCAACTGTAGATCCATCTTTAGTTAAGAGAAAAGTCTATGGCAAAAACTTCTAG
>VTLG01000167.1_pt1 | contig 20878 bp, 34 predicted proteins | sample 4694571 | NCBI WGS metagenome assembly VTLG01 (sample SAMN12604809, study PRJNA352737) | marine metagenome | biome: ENVO:00000447; feature: ENVO:00000209|ENVO:00000569|ENVO:01000036; material: ENVO:00002151; isolation source: viral sequences binned using virsorter ... | reverse complement strand
ACGTTGCTAGTGCTCTAACCATGGCTGGTGTTCTGGATTATACTCCTGCACTTAATGCTAATCTTAACGTTGATGACACAGGCAATACATTTGCTGGTGTTCTTCAAGGTAAGTACAGAGTATACATTGACCCATATGCTGCTAACCTAACAAGTGCTAACGCATCACCAGGTAACCAGTACTATGTTGTTGGATACAAAGGTTCTTCACCTTATGACGCTGGACTATTCTACTGTCCTTACGTTCCGCTCCAAATGGTACGTGCCGTCGGTGAGAACTCCTTCCAGCCCAAAATTGGCTTTAAGACCCGTTATGGTCTCGTTGCCAACCCATTCGCTGAAGGAACAACCGTTTCCAACGGATACCTCACAGTTAACAACAACCGCTACTACAGAAGAGTTGCTGTTAAGAACCTCATGTGATACAGATGGATATATTCCATTCACATTTCAAGAGACTCCTTCGGGGGTCTCTTTTTTTATCTAAATATATAAAGGAGACCTGCGTTCTATTATGGCATTTTATATAAAAAATAAATCCGGAAAATATAGAGATTCTGAGGGTCAGTGGAAGACAAAGGAGTACCTGGAGTTTATGAGGCGGCACAACACTCCCTCTTTTGAGTTTGAAACTTCCATAGCAGCACAAACTGCAATTAATGAGTTTTCACGTATGTCTCTGGCAGAGACTGAAGCTACAGTAGTGGAGGAATAAAAAATGTTCTGTAAAAATAAGATGAGTCTGGAAGACCGTCAAAAATTTAAATTAAAAATGCTTCATCGTTATGAAGATGCATTAGAAGTAAGACTTGCTGGAATAAAAGCAGCAAAAGAAAAGCTAGAAGAACAAATGTCTAGAGACGCTGAACTAAATAGTTAAAAACTAAGAAAAATGCCCTTTCACATTAAAAGACCAAAAGACGTTGGGACAGGTGATGTCTATTATAAATCTAATGGAGATCAATGGACAGACACCTATGCAGATAGAAAAATCTATTCTTCTGAAGCAGATTGTGATGCTCAAATGGCTAACCCCACTAAATTTGTTAATGGATTTCCAGTAAAATTAAATGGTGGATTTTCTAAGGCAACGAAAGTTAGTGAATAGTAATGGCCGTATCAAATGCATATGCACAGCAGATAAAGAATAGAAATTTTCTGGCTCCTACGGGGTTTAAACTTACATTAGTAAGATCTCCTAAGGTTGCATTTTTTTCTAATGCAGCGAATATTCCTGGTATTACTTTAGGAGAAGCTGTTCAACCAACTTATCTGAAAGATATCCCTACTCCTGGGGATAAGATTGTATTTGATGATTTTAACATTAGATTTTTAGTTGATGAAGATTTAAAAAATTATATGGAGCTTCAAAATTGGATACGGGGATTAGGATATCCAGAAACTCTAAAAGAAATTACTGATCTTCAATTAGAAAGAACAAATATTGATACATCTCAATCTGATTTAATGGACATTTATTCTGATGGTACTCTAACTGTACTTGGCAGCAGTCAGAATGCACTCTTTAAAGTTAATTTTAGAGATTTGTGGCCTTATAGCTTGACAACTCTGAGTTTTGATGCTACAGATACAGATGTAAGTTACTTTACAGCAGATGTAGGTTTCAAGTATACTATTTACGACATAACTGATTTAAGTGGCACTAATTTATGAGTATAACTCTTGAAGCAATTCAAGAGATGTGGGAGAAAGATTCAAAGATAGACAGAGATAATCTACATGAAGAGTCATTAAATATCCCCTCTCTACATGCAAAATATTTTGAATTATATAATACTATATTCCTTTTAAGAAAGAAAGCAGAACAGCAAAGGAAGAACATCCGTCATGAACGGTATGAGTATTTTAGTGGGAAATCAGATCCAGAAGTATATGTAGAAAATCCTTTTCCTAAGAAGATAAGGGATAAGGATACTATGCAAAAGTATTTGGATGCGGATGAAAAACTATCTACTACTTCTCTAAAGATAGATTATTATGATACAATGCTTACATACATTGAAAGTATTCTTAAAGTAGTTCAAAATAGAACCTATCAGATTAAGAATGCAATTGAGTTTATGAGATTCCAGTCAGGATTGGGATAATGGCTATATTACCTCTTTTTGCTAGCTATGTTTCTAGTAATATATTGACAGAGGATACTTCGGCATTGAATCATAATAGACATGAATTTAAAGAAGCAAGTAACCATTCTCAAGTAAGCAAAGATTTTAGGGTACTAAAGAAATATCCTAAGATTGAAAAGCTTCTATTAAAAAAATTTAATGAATTTGCTAAGGATACTTTACATTTCGATAATCAAGATTTTGCTCTTACCACCTCATGGTTTACTAAGGTAGAAAAAGGGCAATATGGAGATTTTCATAATCATAAAAATTGTTTTTATAGTGGAGTATATTATTATGACGAATATTCTAATAATACTTCACAAATAGTATTTCTTAGTCCTGTATCCAATTTCTCAGATTTTTGGATTGCTCCTTCCAAGTATGTAATACAAAATTCAACAGATTGGTCTATAACACCAACTAAAGGTTTATTGTTGTTATTTCCAAGTTATCTTAAACATAAAGTAGATATAAATCATGAAGAAGATATAAGATATTCCCTTGCTTTTAATTTTGTTCCTATAGGAGAATATGGATCAGAGGATTCACTTTATAATACATCTTGGTTTAGGTAAATAAATACCCATAGATGCATGGGTTAGGTGATTGATACTTCAGCCAATCTTGTTATATCTAAAGCAAATGAGGTTTTTCTACAGATTAATGCGGAACCTCATATTGAATATGAATTAAGAGACCATTTCACTTTTGAAGTTGAGGGTGCAAAGTTTATGCCTCAATATCGAAAGAGAAATTGGAATGGAGAAATACATCTCTTTGATATAAGAAATAAAAGAATTTATGTAGGTTTGTTAGATAAAATTATTTCTTTTTGTGAGAGGCACGATTATACTTATAAGTTTCAAGATAATGAATACTATGGTACTCCCTTTGAAGTAAATGAGGGGATATCATATGAAGGTGTTAAAGATTATATGCAATCTATTTGCTCTCATTCTCCTCGGAAATACCAAATTCAGGGAGTATACGATGCTTTAAGGCATAATAGAAAGCTATTGATATCACCCACTGCTTCAGGCAAATCTTTGATGATCTACTCTCTTGTAAGGTATTACGTAGAGAAAGGACAAAAAATCCTCTTAGTCGTTCCCACGACATCTCTTGTAGAACAGATGTATAAAGATTTTTTTGATTATGGTTGGGATGCTGAGTCATATTGTCATCGAATATATGCTGGAAAGGAGAAAACAAATGAATTACCAGTTACTATTACTACATGGCAATCGGTTTATAAGTTAGACAGATCATTTTTTGAAGACTATAATGTAGTTATTGGTGACGAAGCTCATCTCTTTAAGAGTAAATCCTTAGTATCTATAATGACAAAGCTTCATCATGCAAAATATAGATTTGGATTTACTGGTACTCTTAGTGGAACTCAAACTCATCAATGGGTGTTAGAAGGATTATTTGGACCATCATATAAAGTAACCAAGACTGATGAATTGATGAGACAGGGACACCTTTCTCAACTGGATATTCAATGTCTTGTACTTAAACATCCTCCTCAAAAATTTGAAACGTATCCTGATGAAATTTTATATTTAACTCAGCATGAGCAAAGAAATAGTTTTCTTAAAAATTTAGCATTAGATTTAAAAGGTAATACTTTATTATTGTATAGTCGAGTTAAATCTCATGGACAAGTAATCTATGATTTGATAAATAATAACAAACAAAGTGATAGAAAAGTATTCTTTATTCACGGTGGTGTTGATGCTGAAGAAAGAGAATTAGTTAGGGAGATTACAGAAGAAGAGAAAAATGCGATTATCGTTGCATCCTACGGGACCTTTTCTACCGGCATTAATATTAGAAATCTCCATAATATTATCTTTGCCTCACCGTCAAAATCGAGAATTAGAAATCTCCAAAGCATTGGCCGAGTACTTAGAAAAGGAGCTAATAAAGTAAAAGCAACCCTCTACGACATTGCTGATGATTGTACTAAAAACTCAAGAAAAAATTATACGTTAAATCATTTCATTGAAAGAATTAAAATTTATAACGAAGAAAATTTTAATTATGACATAATCACGATCCAATTAAAGACATGATAGAAGACGATTTTTATGCAACTTTAAAATTTAAAAATGGCGAAGAAATATTTGCTAAGGTATCCCCTACGGAAGAGGAAGAAAGAACTTTATTGTTAGTATCACATCCAATTACTATTGCTGAAATTAAAGCAAGAAATGGAATAGCAGGATATAAGGTTGAACCATGGCTTAAAACTAGTAATGAAGATTTATTTATTATTAATTTAAATGATATATTAACTATGAGTGAATCTAATGATGTAGAAATGATTATGATGTATCAGTCTTTTGTAAGAGATACTGCAAATGAAAAAAAGAATAATACAACAATGAGTCGTAAAATGGGATACTTAGGAAACGTTACGGATACTAAAGAAATACTAGAAAAAATCTTTAAAAATAATAGTACTAAGAGCTCTCCCGATCAACCCTGACAGAGTTATTCTACTGTCATCCTGTCACCTTGTCAACTGGACGTAGAAGTGTTATACTATCTACATAATAGTGATAATGACTTATGGCGATACAACCGGGTAAAACTATGGCAAAGCGTAAAAGGTCTGAGCACTATGTTAATAATAAAGAGTTCCTTGCTGCTTTAATTAAGTATAGAGAAGATAAGGAGATCGCAGTACTGCAGGATAAACCCAAGCCTCCTATTCCTAGGTATATTGGAGAGTGTTTTTTAAAGATAGCAAACCATTTATCATTTAAACCAAATTTTGTTAATTACATGTTTAAGGAGGACATGATCTCTGATGGAATCGAAAATTGCGTTCAGTACATACATAATTTTAATCCTGAGAAATCCCAAAATCCTTTTGCTTACTTTACGCAGATTATACATTATGCATTTCTCCGCCGAATACAAAGAGAGAAACGTCAATTAGAAATTAAGAATAAGATACTCGAAAGGTCTGGATATTCAGAAGTATTTGATGATAGTAATACTCTTGACGGATCGAATTTCTCCGATTATAATCAAATTAAAGATGCCGTGCACTCCAAGTTGCGTAATTGATGAAAGTCAGTCATAATGCAGATGTTCTTGTTGGCGATTATCAATTTGCCGATAAGGTAAAAGAGCAGGTTCTATCTTGTTTAAAATTATGTAATCCTATACCTCAAGATCATAGTAATGTAAAAGCATCTATTCATACGGAATGGGATTGGGAGCCTGATAATATTACTTTTAGAAATCTTAAAGGGTATATAAGGGAAGAGATAGAAAGATATTATAAACCAGGTGCTACTTCTGATGGGGGAAGGTTGCGTCTAATAGCTGCAAATTTTTGGGGAAATGTTTATAAGAAAGGAGATCGGGCAAATTCTCATTGTCATAAACCAAATGATTTTAGTTTTGCATATTTTGTAAAGTCAAAGTGGTATTATCCCTCTCTTGTTTTTACTGATAGTGGAAAAAGGATACGTCCAAAAGAGGGAAGGTTTGTTGCTTTTCCATCGTATCTAAAACATCATGTTCCTAAGCATAGATATAATGATACTCGCATTACTTTATCTGGCAATTTAGTACTAATAAGATGAAGATAGCAATAATTACTGACCAGCATTTTGGTGCTAGAAAAAATTCTAAACTTTTTCATGATTATTTTCTGAAGTTTTACAATGATGTATTTTTTCCAACTCTTGAAGCAGAAGGTATTGATACCATTATTGACATGGGTGATACCTTCGACAGCCGTAAAGGTATCGACTTTGCGGCTTTATCCTGGGCAAAGAATAACTATTACGATAAATTAAAAGATTATACTATTCATACAATTGTAGGTAATCACACTGCTTATTATAAGAATACAAATGAAGTAAATTCCATAGATTTATTATTACGTGAATATGATAATGTAAAAATATATTCAGAAGCAACAGAAATAAAAATAGATAATCTTGATATTCTTTTAGTTCCTTGGATTAACCAAGAAAATGAAGCTCATACTATTAAAACGATTAAGAAATCAAAGAGTTCTATGTGTATGGGACATCTTGAACTTAATGGTTTCGTTGTTACTCAACAGGTAATAATGGATCATGGATTTGATATGAAGTACTTTAAGAAGTTTGATAAAGTATTTTCAGGACATTTTCATACTAGATCTAATCAGGGAGATATTTATTATCTTGGGAATCCTTATGAGATATATTGGAATGATTTTGAGAGTGTTAGAGGATTTCATCTCTTTGATACAGAAACTTTAGAGCATACTCCTGTTAATAATCCTTATCGTCTTTTTTATAAGATTTTTTATGAGGATACTGATCATCAAACTTTTGATGCACGAGAATATGAGAATAAGATTGTAAAACTAATTGTTCGTAAAAAAACTAATATAAAGAAGTTTGAAAAATTTATTGATAAATTGTATGCTTCTAATGTAGCAGAACTTAAAATAGTTGAGAATTTTGATTTTGGAGGATGGTATGATGATAAAGATGCTGTAGAGTATGAATCAGAGGATACTATGTCCATTCTTAATAAGTATATTGAGGAAGCGGATATAACTCTTGATAAGTCAAGAGTGCAGAAGTTGATGCAAGAGATATATCAAGAAGCTTGCGAATTAGTGTGAATATGTTTATAATAGCTGTTGCAGGTAAAGAAAGGGAGGGAGCATATTCCGTTCAAGATTCCTTGGGGAATCAAATTCTTTATTTGTTTGAAGAGGAAGATGATGCTGAAAGATATGCAATGATGCTAGAAGAAAGAGATTATCCTGAGATGCATGTCTTAGAAGTAGAAGATGAAATTATGATAAAAACTTGTAAAGTGCATGGGTATAACTATACAGTTATTACCTCCAATGACATTGTGATTCCTCCAGATATTGATCATGATTTTATTTGAGAAGATAAGTTGGAAAAATTTTCTATCTACTGGAAATCATCATACAGAAATTGATTTTACGGAGAAAAATACTACTCTTATAGTGGGGACTAATGGTGCTGGAAAGAGTACAGTATTAGATGCACTTACATTTAGTTTGTTTAATAAACCATTTCGGAGGATTAGTAAAGGTCAGTTAGTTAATACTGTTAATGAAAAGGATTGTAGAGTTGAAGTAGAATTTTCTATTGGACCAACATTGTGGAAAGTAGTTCGGGGGATCAAACCAAATATATTTGAGATATGGAGAGATGGTAATGTATTAGATCAATTTGCTTCTGCTGTTGATCAACAAAAATGGCTAGAACAAAATGTTCTTAAGATGAATTATAAGTCTTTTACTCAGATTGTTATTTTGGGATCTAGCACTTTTGTTCCTTTTATGCAATTGACTTCTTCTCATCGGAGAGAAGTTATTGAAGATCTTTTGGATATTAAGATTTTTTCTTCCATGCATACTCTTATTAAAGATAAGATTCGTCTTATTAGAGAGGAGGTAAAAGTTCTTTCTTTGAAGAAAGAATCTTTGAATGATAAAGTTAAGATGCAAGAGAATTTTATTGAAGAGTTAGAGAATAGGAGTAAGGAAAATATAGAAGAAAAAAATGGTAAGATTAAAGAACTCCAAGTGGAAGTTGCAACCCATATGGAACACAATACTATTACGGAATGTGACATTAGTGATCTTATAAAGAAGCAAGAAGATGTAACAGGTGCTACAGAAAAATTGCGTACCTTGGGTGGATTGAGGGGTAAGATTGCTAATAAGGTAGCAACGATTACTAAGGAGCATAAGTTCTTCACAGACAATGTAACATGTCCTACATGTACCCAACCAATCGAGGAGGAGTTCAGAATAAATAAGATTGAAGACGCTCAATCTAAAGCAAAGGAGTTGCAATCTGGTTTTAAAGAACTAGAACAGGCAATTAAAAACGAGGAAGAGCGAGAGCGTCACTTTACAACTTTATCTAAGGAGATTACTACACTAACGCATGGCATTTCTAAAAACAATACAAAGATTTCTGGGTGTCAACGACAGATCAGAGATATTGAATCGGAGATTCAAAGAGTTACCGACCAACTTGCAAATAGAAATACTGAGCATGACAAGTTAGCAACCTTCAAAGACAATTTAACAACTACATACGACGACTTAGCTTCTAGGAAGGACACCATCAACTATTACGATTTTTCGTATGGTTTACTTAGAGACGGTGGAGTTAAATCTAATATTATTAAGAAGTACTTGCCTTTGATAAATGAGCAAGTTAACCGTTATCTTCAGATGATGGACTTCTATATAAACTTCACATTAGATGAAGAGTTTAGCGAAACCGTTCAGTCCCCAATTCATGAAGATTTTTCTTATTCTTCTTTCAGCGAGGGAGAGAAGATGAGAATAGATTTAGCACTACTGTTTACCTGGAGAGAGGTAGCACGGTTAAAGAATTCTGTAAATACTAATCTGTTGATTATGGATGAGGTGTTTGATAGCTCATTGGATGGATTTGGAACAGATGAGTTTCTTAAAATAATTAAGTATGTTATTAGTGATGCCAATATTTTTGTTATATCCCATAAGACAGGAATGGAAGATAGATTTGATGAAGTGATAAAGTTTGAAAAGGTGAAAGGATTTAGTAGAATAGTTGATTGATGCCTGTTTATAAACATAATTTAGTAACTTTTCCTGATCCTGCAAATAGATTTTTATTTGTACATATTCCTCGAACTGCTGGAAGATTCTTAGTTGAAAATTTTAAACGTAATGATTTTAGTATAGAAGATAATAATCAATGGAGCACCCAGGATGGTGTAGAGATATCACACTTTCATAGGGAATTATATGAAAAGTATTTGGATGTAGAGGGTATTCCTCATGTTGCTATTGTCAGAAATCCTATTGATAGGTTTATATCTTGTTCTATTTTCTTAAAAAGAATGTATGGGGATTGTCAGGAATTGATGGAAGACCCTATGATGTTTTCTTCAATGTTAGATAATTTTCCCCTTTCCGAGGGAGTAAATTGGTTTCGTCCCCAGATGGATTTTATTTCAAATGAAACTCAGTTGTGGAAGCTTGAGGATGGGTTTGGAGAAGATTTTGAAGAATGGATAAGTGGAGTGGTGGGGGTTGAGATAAAGATGAAGAAGGTGCCATATAAGAAACTGACCACTGATGAGTCCACTAAATTGGAGAAGAGTGCTAAACTCATAGATAATATTACGTCCATTTATAGGAAGGACATTGAGCAACTCTATCCCGAACTGGCAGCATAATTCGGGCAAACCTCCGAAGAGAAAGCTGAAACCACAGGCACTACGCAGTGCCAGAGAAAGACGTAGACACTTGATAAAGCGTCTACTTAACCCTGCGAAACGCGGGGTTTCGTCGTATTATGGGTTCATACAAAACAAAACAGATGGCAGTCCAACAGGAAATCAAGTCACAACTTGCAAAGTTGCTTGCTACTGAGGATATTGCAGTAGAGCACAAGAAAGTAGAGTGTGCTCAGTTTAATGTCCGTAGCCGTGTTCTTATTCTTCCTCTCTGGGAGAAAGCAAGTAATGATGTGTATGACATGTTGGTTGGACATGAGGTGGGACATGCACTCTTTACTCCTGATGAGGATTGGTGGGAAGAGTATAATATTCCACAGCAGTTTGTTAATGTAGTTGAAGATGCAAGAATTGAAAAGTTGATGAAGCGTAAATATATGGGACTTGCCAAAAGTTTCTATAAAGGATATAGTGAGTTACATGATAAAGATTTTTTTGAATTAGATGGTCAAGATATTAATAGCCTTAATCTTGCTGATCGGGCTAATTTACATTTTAAACTTTCTTCGCTCCTTCCTATATCTTTTTCGTCTACTGAAAAACCGATTATCACTTTGATCCATGATTGCGAAACGTTTGAAGACACCCTATCCGCAGCAGAAGCGTTATATAATTTCTGCAAGCAGGAAAAGGAAGAGACGCTGGAAAATCAACAGCAAGCTCACTTGGATTTTGAGAAAGACCTTGAAAGTTTTGGGGATCTTAGCCCTAGTAGCCCTGACGATAGTAGCTCTTCCGTTCCTGACACTGATAGCAGTTCTTCTATGGAAGATAGGGGCGATAGTGATCTTGGCAATGATAGGATGGTTGATTCTGATCCTGTTGTAGAAACTGCTGATAGGTTAGAAAGTAAACTTCAAGATCTTGTTAATACTGAAGGAGCAGAGAATGAGTATGTAGAAATTCCTGAAGTTATATTGGATAATATCATTGTTACCAGTCAAGAGGTTCATGATGAGATTGATAAGTATTGGAAATATGAAGAGAAGATGTGGGCACAATCTTCGACAGGATTGTCTTTAGAATTTATTGAAGTTGATAATGGGTATATAAGTTTTAAAAGAGAAGCGCAGAAAGAAGTAAGTTATTTGGTTAAAGAGTTTGAATGTAAAAAAGCTGCTAGTGCTTATGCAAGAGCTGCTACTTCTAAAACAGGAGTATTGAATACTGAAAAACTTTTTTCTTATAAGTTTAATGAAGATCTTTTTAAGAAGATAACTGTTCTTCCTGATGGAAAGAACCATGGATTAGTTTTTATTCTCGATTGGTCAGGATCTATGCAGTATGTTCTGCAGGATACCTTGAAGCAGTTGTATAATCTTATGTGGTTCTGTAAGAAAGTTCAAATTCCTTTTGAGGTTTATGCTTTTACTCAGGAGTGGAATAATAGAATAGTAGATTATGAAACTGGTAAGTTTCTTCCTTCTCCAGTACGTATAAAATATAAAAAGAAAGCGGGTGTCTTTCAAATTTTTGATGAATTTAATTTGTTGAATCTTTTTAGTAGTAAAGTCAATGCTACGACATTAGAGCATCAGATGATAAATGTATGGAGGATTGCTCATGCATTTAAGAGTCCAACGGTCTATACCTATCCTCCTCGATTAGTTCTTTCAGGAACTCCTTTGAATGAATCATTGATTTGTCTTCATCAAATTCTTCCTCACTTTAAAAAAGATAATGGAGTGGAGAAAGTGCAGTGTATTGTATTAACTGATGGTGAAGCTCATACTCTCCCTTATCATAAGGTAGTACAACGTCATTGGGAAAGTGAACCTTATTTAGGATGTCGGAGTGTTAATCCCTCTAGATGTTTTTTACGGGATCGTAAGTTAGGTAAAGTTTATAGGTTTGATTATGTATGGCATTCTTTTACTGATGTTATTCTTCAAAATTTAAAAGATAATTTTCCTTTTACTAATTTCATTGGGATAAGGGTTCTTAACAATCGTGATGCCAATAGTTTCATTAGGTTGTATTATCCTGCTGGTAATGCTACAATACAAAATGATTGGAAAAAATTGAGGAGTTTTACTATTAAGAACTCTGGGTATGATGCTTACTTTGGAATGTCTTCAACAACATTATCTCAGGATGCTGAATTCGATGTTGAGGAGGATGCAACCAAAGCCCAAATCAAAAGGGCATTTGTGAAATCTCTTAAAACTAAGAAACTTAATAAAAAGGTTCTTGGTGAATTTATCTCATTAGTGGCTTAATTATGTGCATTTACAATGATTGTAAGATCGTTATTGATCTTAATAAGTTGGTCAAAGCAAGACCATGTGGAATTGATTTAGCGGATGAGCATGTAGATAATATTGCGAATGATTTGAGAAGAAGAATGACATTTGATTCTCTGTTTGATCAGGTGGATCGAGCCATCTGGGATTATGCAGAAGAATGTGATATTGATCTTGCCGATTCAGAAGAGTGTAGAGAGTTTGGATTCACTATTCCTAAGTATGGCGACATACAACCTGAACCTGGACGTGAAGCTGAATTAACTAGAATGGAGAAGGAAGCGAAAGAAAGGAAAAAGAATGCTGCACAGTTTGAGTTAGTAGATTTAGAAGGTGGAGCATGGACCATTCAAGTACCTAGGAGGAAGAAGAAATGACAGAAGATTGGATTAAAGAAATCCCAAATTGGGAGAAAGAATATAAGGAGATGATGCAAGGTCTTCTTACTAAAAGACAAATAGAGATTCTGGATGGGGCTGAAATAAAGTCCCATGAAGGAATGATATTTGGGGGAATGTATGCTGATTGGAAGAGGAAGAAAGGATATGGAGAATAAATATTTAAAATCTGTAAAAGATTACTTTAAGTCAATGGTTAAAAATTTGGAAACCAATCCAAATAAAGAGTTTGAAAATCCTCTTGATAGTATGCCCATTGCAAATGGTAGTAATAGGTATGCACCTCCCGAACGCATGGCAGAGTTAGAAGCAGAATCAAATCCACGACCAGAGGAAGAAATTGCTGAGTGGTTTAATGATAGTGATAGGGTTGAAAAACCTGATGAGAGTGATGAGATAGAAGAGGAGAAGACCATGCATGAGAAGATGTATGAGATTGCAACTGCAAAATATAATCCATTTGCTATTGGCGGATCAGAAAATTTAGGTGGTTCGGAAAATGTCCACAAATAAACCTTATGATGATTCTAATTGGAGAGAAGAGTATAAAGGATATACTTCTAGCAAGTATGAGTTAGATCTGCTTGAGAATGGACCTCACAGTCTTGCTCAGTCATGGATGATGGGTGCATTACATAATAAGTGGAAGAAGATGAAAGGATATAAAGATCCTGAACCACCCGATTGTTCATCATCCCTTGAGGAATTCAATCAGAGTGTAAAAAAATATTTTAAAGAGGACACTAAATAAACTGTCTATTAACCTGTTATAATCTATTGTTTTATTCTATAATAAGATCATTGAAACGCACAACTTTATGTTTGAGATCAAAATGACTCGTGAAGAAATTATTGAAGGTCTGAAAACAAACTACGGAACCGAATTTACTGCTGCTGATGTGAGAGGGTTTTGTAGAATGAATGACATTGCCTATCAGACAGTTACGAAGAAGATTGATCAATTTAAGGTTGGTCGTGGTAAGTGGAATCTGCAGGTAACAAAAAGAGTTGTGGCAGATATTGAGAAATCTTTTGCTGCACCTTCTGTTGAGCCTAAATTAGAACAGAACCTTATACCACAAAACGATGATACCTTCGTCCGCTTTGGTCCTTTTAGCGATCTTAAGGCCATTTTCAAAACCTCTGTGTTCTATCCTACGTTTATCACGGGTCTTTCTGGGAATGGAAAAACCTTTGGAGTCGAACAAGCTTGTGCTCAACTCAAGCGAGAATTAATACGTGTCAACATCACAATCGAGACTGACGAAGACGACCTTATTGGTGGGTTTCGCCTTATTGATGGTAACACTGTATGGCATAATGGACCAGTTATCGAAGCATTGGAAAGGGGAGCTGTCCTCCTTTTAGATGAGATTGATTTAGCATCTAATAAGATTCTTTGCTTACAACCAGTTCTTGAGGGTAAAGGAATATTCCTTAAGAAGATTGGTAGGTTTGTCTCTCCTGCTCCTGGATTTAATGTGGTGGCAACTGCAAATACTAAAGGGAAAGGATCCGACGACGGGAGGTTTATTGGTACTAATGTATTAAATGAAGCATTTCTTGAGAGGTTCCCGGTAACCTTTGAACAGGATTATCCCTCACCTACAATTGAATCAAAGATTCTTCTTAGAGTTGCTGCCAGTGTTGGTGAACATGATGAAGATTTTTGTAAGAGATTGGTAGATTGGGCTGATATTATTAGGAAGACATTTTATGATGGAGGGATTGAGGAAATTATTAGTACTCGTCGCTTGGTTCATATTGTAAGAGCTTATTCTATCTTTAAGGATAAAATGAAAGCAATTCAAGTATGTATTAATCGGTTCGATGATGAGACCAAGCAAGCATTCCTTGAGTTGTATGATAAGGTAGATGCAACAGTTCATCTTCCCATTGACCCGCAGGAGGAGACATGATATAATGGCATGGTGGTTAGTGGACTCAGTACTTAATGGAACACTTGATGAGGATTATCCTATTATGAGTAAAGATAAGGTAACGGTTCTTGGAGGAGGGGGTAATGATACTATTTCTCTCGAATCTAGTGAAAACGCTACTGCGGATTATATCACTTTCACGGGATTGAGTAGTGCTGTTGCTGCAGCAGATACCATCTCTTTGGATTATAGTTGGTGGGGTGATGATGGATTTAGTATAACAGGAAATCCCTCTTCTGAAGGAAAGGATAGTATTAGTTTTAGAACTGATGGATATCCTGGAACCATACAGGATTCTTCTACATATGGTGCCGCTTTTGATCCTATTACATTTGGTGGAACAGATACTCTGAATTTAGGAGCTTCCCATCTCCCTGGGGGAATGGGTAATGACCACATTAGTTTAGATGTGGGTGCTGGCAATACTGCTTGGGATTGGGATCCTGGATTAGCACATACTCATTATGATGAACCAAAATATTATGCAGATGTGCATGGACTAGTTGCTGGATCTGTGGATGATGTTTATAGTTTTCATTATCCCGGTCTAGATACTAAACCCCAACCAAACTTGAAGTATCAACAACAAAAGTATGGTGAAGATAAAGGTATTAAAGACCTTAAAGATTATGTCTCTTCTACCTACCAGGGACATTATACTAATGATAATTCAGATGTACAGACACTGGATCTTATTCATTCGGTAGGTGATGCTGAGTCCTTCTGTCGTTCTAATGCTCTTAAGTATTTGAGTCGATATGATAAGAAAGGACAAGCAAAACGTGATATACTAAAAGCAATGCATTATTGTTTACTACTTTATTACTTCAGTGGTCAAACCAACGAAGATCTTACACAACATGGTTATGAAACTTTCTGACAACACTCTTTCTCTACTTAAAAACTTTTCTAACATTAATCAATCTATTCTTTTCAAACAAGGAAATAAACTTCGCACTATGAGTGTGATGAAGAATATTCTTGCAGAAGCAACTATTGATGAAGAATTGCCTAAGGATTTTGGTATCTATGACCTTAGTCAATTTTTGAATGGAATGGGACTTCATAATAGTCCAGAACTTGACTTTCAAGATGATAGTTATGTTATTATAAGGGAAGGTAGATCTCGTTCTAAGTATTTCTTTGCTGATCCTAATGTCATTATTACTCCTCCAGATAAACCAATAGAACTTCCTAGTGAGGATGTAACATTTGAGATAAGTACTGATCAATTAGATAAGCTACTTAAAGCAGCAGGCATTTATCAACTTCCAGATCTATCGGTAGTTGGGGATTCAAACGGAGTTAAGATAGTTGTTCGGGATAAGAAGAATGAAACTTCTAATGATTTCTCCATTACCGTAGGAGAAACTAGTGATATATTTTCTTTTAATTTTAAGGTAGAGAATATTAAAATTCTTCCTGGGACATATGAAGTTGTGGTATCTCAGAAACTTTTATCACGATTTAATTCTAAGAATCATGATTTAACATACTACATAGCTTTAGAACCCGATTCTACATTTGGGGATGTATAAAGTATGTCAACTGGATAATGAATATCCTCACACTCAAATTTCTGAAGTAGAGTATGAGGATTGGACAGATGCTCAGGATGAAGCTGTACGTCTGTTGGAATCTGGTGTAGAGTGTGTACAGATAATGGTGGATGATGGTTTACTTCAGGAATTGAATTTAGAGAGAGGGATTATGCCACCATCATCAGGTTGGAATACTCACTCTCTTACACCTTATTATGTGAGATTACGAAATTATGAGGGATGAGTTTCTTTGGGTTGAGAAGTATCGACCTAAGACAATTGAGGATTGTATTCTTCCTCAATCTACTAAGAAAACTTTTCTTGACTTTTTAGAGAAGGGAGAGGTTCCCAATTTATTGCTTGCTGGACCTGCAGGGTGTGGTAAGACTACCGTAGCCAAAGCATTATGTAATCAATTAGGAGTGGATGTTTATGTTATTAACGGTTCCGACGAAGGAAGATTTCTCGATACTGTACGCAACAACGCGAAGAATTTTGCTAGTACGGTATCTCTTTCCTCAGACGCGAAACATAAAGTCATTATTATTGATGAGGCTGACAACACCACTCCCGACGTACAGCTCCTTCTTAGAGCCTCTATTGAGGAGTTTAGTAGAAACTGTAGGTTCATCTTCACATGTAACTACAAGAATAAGATCATCGAACCGCTACATAGTCGTTGTGCCGTCGTTGACTTTTCTGTAAATGCAAAACAAAAACCTCAACTTCAATCAGAGTTCTTCCAACGACTTAACGGGATCTTGGACACCGAGCGGGTTCAAAGTGATAAGAAAGTCCTACTCGAACTCATCAATAAGCACTTCCCAGATTGGCGTAGGATCCTCAACGAATGTCAACGATATTCTGTCGGGGGGAAAATTGACAGTGGAATTCTCGCCCATTTCTCAGATGTAAAGGTAAATGATCTCATTAAAAATCTCAAAGAAAAGAACTTCCCGGAAGTTCGTAAATGGGTCGTTACTAATTTGGATAATGATCCTGGGGTTTTATTGCGTCGTATCTACGATGTTCTTTATGAGTCCTTGGTTCCCAGCTCTATTCCTGCTGCTGTTCTTCTTATTGCTCGTTATCAGTATCAGATCGCTTTCGTTGCGGATCAAGAAATAAACTTACTTGCATGTCTAACAGAGATTATGGTAGAATGTAAATTTAAATGAGTTTAAATGATTACATTAAAGAACCACGAAAGGATTGGAGTAAAGAAGAATGGTTGAAACATGCTTATGTAATGGTACATTCTCCTTGGATTTCTGAAGAAGACCGGGAGTATTGGCGAGATAAAATTAAGGATTTGCAATGAAAATTACTCAAAAAATTATTGATGATCTAGAGAAAGCTTTAGATATGCGAAAGAAAAATGGTGAAGAAATTTGGAATGATGGGGATGAGATTTCCGTCAATGTTGCAGGAACTTTTGCTGCAGATAAGTTTATTACTTTAACAAATAAAACTAAAAATCCTGTAGTAAGTTCTCAAAATTATACTATCCTTGGAGACAAATGACTAAAGATTTTTATAGAGTAGTAGCGGGTGCTCAAACTCGTGACCCTTATCCAGTTTATAAGTTTTATAATGAACCAGAAGATTGGTCATGTAATGGAACTGTTAAGATATCTTGCAAAGATGGTAAGGTTGATGTTACAATATTTGAAAAGGATTCTATTAACATCCATCGTTTAGAAGTCCGTTCTGACGGTCCTGTTGGTGCTAGATTAACTGAACAAACTTCTCATCCGGAAAGACCATGACCAAAGAAAAGAAAAGACACCAGGTTAAATCCCAATGGTATTATATTTTTTGGGGAACCTGTACTGTAGCAGTATGTGCTGGACAGTTATTCGTAGGAAATGGATTCCGTAGAATGGCAGAGAGTTTTGACAGTGTATTAGATTCTCCTATACAATTAGATTTTGGTATACCTCGTTATCGTCATCGTATGGTGGTTCCTGAATATGAAGAAGACAATCTTTGGCATCCTACTAATCCTCCTCAGAGCATATGACTGAAGAAGAATTAGAAAAGGAACGTCATATTGATGATGACTGTAATGTAGTTGCTCATTATTACAGAGCAAAGAGGATGCATCCAAATATTCCTTTTTATCTTCAAGATGAAATGGGAAATACTTATGAGTTTGGGTGGAGCTTAATTTATGAGTATATTTCTAATATATCCTATTATCCTGATTGGTGATGAAAAAAATAGATCCGAGTGAATATATGGTTGATGGGTGGGACCGTCAAGGTACACCCAATTATGGGAGAGGATCTCGTCATAACAAGATTGGTATGACTATTATGTGGACATATTATGTTCTTATTATTTTTATGGTTATGAGATTGATATGGGTATTAAATCAATGAAAGCACTTAAGACACCCTTAAGATATCCTGGAGGTAAATCAAGGGCTTGTACAAAGATGGATCCTTATTTTCCTGATCTCCGTGAATATGTGGAGTTTAGGGAACCTTTCCTTGGTGGAGGAAGTGTAGCACTCCATGTAACAAAGAAGTATCCTCATTTAAAGATTACAGTTAATGATCTTTATGAACCATTAGTTAATTTTTGGATAACGTTACAAACCTTTGGAGATGAATTAACAAAGAAGTTAAAGGATTATAAATCCACTCACTCAGATCCTGTATCAGCAAAAGAACTTTTTCTAGAATCCAAGGAGGCAATTAATAAAACTGGTCTTGATAGTATTGAACGTGCAGCAGCATTTTATATTGTTAATAAGTGTTCTTTTAGTGGATTAACTGAGTCATCTTCATTTTCTAAACAAGCATCTATTTCTAATTTCTCTATGAGAGGGATTGAGAAGTTACCCGGATATTCAGAATTAATATCTCATTGGCATATTAATGGATATTCTTATGAACATTTAATGACCAATAATATGCATGAGGGTATCTTTATGTACTTAGATCCTCCTTATGACATAAAAGATAATCTTTATGGAAAGAAAGGATCTATGCATAAAGGATTTAATCATGATGAGTTTGCAAAGGTCTGTGATGAACATGACATTCCGATGCTTATCAGTTATAATTCAGATCAGTTGGTCAAAGATAGATTTAAGAATTGGAAAGCTGCTGAGTTTGATCTCACTTATACAATGCGTTCTGTTGGGGAGTATATGAGAGATCAGAAACAGAGAAAGGAGTTGCTCTTAATGAATTATGGATAATATTGTTTACTATTCTACCAAGATGAATAAATATGCTCATGTTAATGAGCATGAGATAAAGCGTCTTGAGCACAGCATTCGTTCACTTCGAGAGTTTAATAATGAAATACCTGTTTATCTTTTTTGCGATGACCCTTCTTTTATTCCCTCTTATTTCACTACTGACCTTTCAGTAAAGGTTGTACCTTTTGTAGAGGGAAATGATCATGGATTTATTTTCATATATCGATGGATTAATCTTCGATACTTTGAAGATATGGATGCTAATATTCTGTATGTAGATTCAGATACTATATTTGCTGGTGATCCTCAATATCTTTTTGATCATTATAATTATAGGGATGTATTTGGTAGAGAAGAGTTTGGATTCCGTCATGATCCTAATATTGGTGGTGGAAGAAATATAAGACGGCAATATGATATGGTTGATTCTGGTATCAAGGATTTGGGAGGAAAGTCACATGTATATAATTATTGTGTAGGAGTATTGTTATTCAATAATAATATTCATCGGGAGCTGATATCTCGTGGAAATGAGTTGATTGAATTATTGACTAGATTAACAAATAATGAAATCCCAATGCCTATTCCCAATAGAAGGATAGTCGATGAGTATTCTGTATGGGTTACTTTGAGTAGGATAGGAGCTTCTTGTGGTTTATTTGCTGTTCAAGATGTTAGTCAAGGGTGGATAGAAAAGAAACATGAGGAGTATTTTAATCCTATTGTTTGTCATTATACTACTAATCATGAGCAAGCATTTGCTAAGTCCAATGAGAAGTATAATAATTTAATTAGAGATACTGATGAGTTAAGGGAAGAGATTGATCCTTATGCGGCGGTGAGTGCTCAAACTCTTACTCATTTAACTCCGGAAATGGTTGAGATGTTAGCAGGTGATGAACCCATTGTAGCGACAGATTTGTGGGCAGACCTTGATCCTGATGACTGAATTAAAAGATTGGTTGAATTCTATCAACTTTACAAAGGAAGATCTCTCAGAAGATATAAGGGAATATCCTCCATACATTGTTAATCGATGTCTATCTGGACATTTGGATTGTATTATGTTTGTCAATGAAATGAACAAGTATCATTTCTTAGATAAGGACATGCAATATAATTTTTATCTAAATACTCTTAGGAAAAAGAAGAGATTCTCTCCCTGGCTCCGTAAGGATAAAGTCACGGATCTCCAATGTGTCAAACAATACTATGGTTATAGTAACGAGAAAGCCTCTCAAGCACTGAAAATCTTATCAACCCAACAACTGGATTACATTAAAAAACGACTTGATACTGGAGGAATGAAATGACTACTTCTACGCAGGAGCCTGAAGTAAGTTGGTCGCAAGATCAAATGGTTGAGGTTCTTCTGAATGAACCAGATGACTTTTTAAAAGTTCGTGAAACATTAACACGTATTGGAGTTGCTTCTAGAAAGGAGAAGAAGCTCTATCAGTCATGCCATATCTTGCATAAGCAAGGTAGATATTATATTGTACATTTTAAAGAATTATTTGCACTTGATGGGAAACACGCTAATCTTACACTTAACGACGTACAACGTCGTAATCGCATTGCTCGTTTACTTGCTGATTGGGGACTTATTTCAATAGTTAAATCGGATGCAGTAGCGGACATTGCACCTTTGAACCAGATTAAAGTATTAGCTTATAAAGATAAAGGTTTGTGGGTGTTAGAGCAGAAGTATAATATTGGTAAGAAGGGTAAGACGCAAGATGCTGATTAATTTCTTTACTGGTATTTACAGTTATACTCTTGTGTGTTATTGTTTTAGGATAGCTTTGGGTATTTGATGGCACTTAATACTATATTATTGGCTTCTTTGGTCTTTGTAAATTATCTAAATTTTTATTTTACGCATATTAAGTCGCGTAAACCGAAGAAATTTTTACGGGAATCATACCCCCGTCTTTTAAGGGATCGTGTATAATTAGTAGTGTCGCCTTCGGGGACATCAAAACACAAACTCGCTTTTAAAGGAGCTACAATCATGGGCACACTAGCCAGGTATCACGCTGCAAATCTTCCAGAACTCTTTGAGAAGATAAGTAGAAATAGTATTGGAATGGATGATTATCTCAATAG
>VTLG01009721.1_pt1 | contig 20884 bp, 40 predicted proteins | sample 4694571 | NCBI WGS metagenome assembly VTLG01 (sample SAMN12604809, study PRJNA352737) | marine metagenome | biome: ENVO:00000447; feature: ENVO:00000209|ENVO:00000569|ENVO:01000036; material: ENVO:00002151; isolation source: viral sequences binned using virsorter ... | reverse complement strand
GTGTAGGAACATTTTATAAATATGCAGTGCTCGCACCAAAAGCCGCATCACAAATTGCAAAAACAATTTTATCTCCATTAACACATGTTAGAAATTTTATTAGTGCTGGAGCTTTTGTATCTGCAAATGGAGCAGCTTTTCCTAATTATGGAGATATATCTGTTTTATTACCAAAATCTTTAGGAGGTCAAGGTGTGTTTAAACAGTCATACGATCTCACAGGAAAAAGAATATTAGGAACAATGACAAAAGCAGATGACGCTTTATATGAAAGATTATTAAAAGTAGGAGTTGTAGATAGTCAGGTTCAAGTGGGTGAATCTAAAAGACTTTTAAAAGATATTTTAAAAAATCCAGCTGCTGCAGATTCAAGAGTTTATACAGATTTATCCAATAATTTAAAAAATAAATTATTAAAATTTTATGGTAAGACTCAAGATGCATATGTTGCAGAAGATGATTTTTGGAAAATAATTAATTGGAATTTAGAGAGAAATAGATACTCTAAATTAGCTAATAATCTAGGTGTTACTAAAGATAATTATAAACAAGTATTAGCTGAGGAGTCTACAAAAGGTAAATATTTTAGAAAACTTGTTCAAAGAGATGAATATGCAGCGGAAAGTTTTGATAATTTTTTAGATGAGATTGCAGGTAATTTAACAAGAAATAGAGTTCCTAATTATGGGTATGTTGGTAGAACAGCAAAAGCTTTGAGACAATCCCCATTTGGAAACTTTATAGCTTTTCCATTAGAAATATTAAGAACAGGTAATAATATTATGGCAGGTTCTATTGACGATATTACTGCAGGTATTGGTAAAGGGACATTTGCAAATCCAGAAATACCAGAGCTTGTTAACATGGGTTTAAAAAGATTGACTAGTTTTGGCATAACTGTCGGTGGTGTGCCGTACGCTTTAGCAGAAACATTTAAAGCTAAAAATGATGTATCTGATGAGGAGATGAATGCTTTAAGAAGAATTGTTCCTGAGTGGTCTCAAAACTCTACGCTATTACCAACGGGTAGAGATGAAAATGGTTATTTAAAATATATAGATTTTAGTTATTCAAATGCTTATGATACCTTAATAAGACCTTTTAATTCTGTAATGAATTCTCTTGCTCAAGGCGAGGCAACAAAAGATTCTTTAATGAAATCTTTAGGGACAGGGATGGCAGATAGTTTATATGAAATATTAGAACCATTTGCATCAGAATCTATCTATACAGAGGCATTGTTAGACTCTACGGTTAGAAGAGGTATTGGAAGAGGTGGTAGAAGAGTGTGGTCACCTGAAGATGACTTTGGTGTAAGAGCTTTTAAAGGTATTACGCATGTTGCAAATTCGCTAATGCCTGGATCAATATCTCAATTTAAAAGATTAGAAAGAGCAACAAGAGGAAAAGCTGATAAAAAATATGGTCAAACATTTGAACTACAAGATGAATTACCAGGACTATTTGGTTTTAGAAGTATTCAATCTGATCCTGAAAGATCTTTAAAATATATGACAACACGTTTTGGATCTCGACTTAAAAAAGCAGACAATTTGTTTATAGCTCCATTACTTAGAGGTGGAAGAGTTACGCCAAATGATATTGTAAGTTCTTATAAATACTCAGAGGCCAGAAGATTTGCTATTTTAAAAGAGATGTATCAAGACATTGAGGCAGCTAGAACATTAGGTATGTCTAATTCTAAAATTAGAAGAGAAATACAAAAAAGAAAAGGTATTAAAAAAACAATTGTTAATGATTTATTAAAGGGTGTTTATACACCAAAAGAGCCTAGTGATTTTTTTGTAGATAGAATAAGAAAAATAAATAGAGATTTAAATGAAAAAGAAGGAGTAGATACACCAAATCCTTTCACCATAGCTAGACCTTTTCTTAGAAAAATAATTGTTGAAAATAGAAGAATAAATCTATTAGAAGATAATCCTGTATTTCCTAATTTTGAAATACCACAACCACAAGCAACGCAACAAGAATCACGGATCACAACTCCACCTGTAAACACAGTACCTATAAGTCCACAAGTAGTGACTGCTACCAACCAAAATGCTGGCTTGAGTTTGCCACCTAATTTTGCTAATTTATCGACAGCAGAGAAATTAAAAACTTTAAATGATTTAGGAATAAATATTAATTAATTATGGCAATAGACCCTAAAACAACAAGAGAACACATCTTAGCCCTATATGGATATATAACAGGGCTACGAAAAGACATTTCGCAGATTAAAAATAATCATTTGAAACACATACACGAAGATGTCGAGAAGTTGGGTGGTAAGATAGACAAGATCTATTGGGTTCTCTTAGCAGCAGCGGGATCTGCAGCGCTCTTTGCAGCGGGTATATTATTTAAATAATGAATCTTACACGAAACTTCACTCTTTCAGAGCTCATCAAAAGCGACACTGCTATCAGACGGGACATTAATAATAACCCTAATGCTGAACAAGTAGAAAAATTAAAAGCACTATGTGAAAATATTCTCCAGCCGGTACGTGACCATTTTGGCAGGGTTAAGATTACCAGCGGATTTCGTAGTGTAGATTTATGTCTTGCAATAGGCAGCTCTGCAAATTCACAGCACGCCAAAGCTGAGGCCGCAGACTTCGAATGTCCTGGTGTTGATAACGCAGAATTAGCAGATTGGATTTATAAGAACCTTGAGCCGGATCAGTTAATCCTAGAATTCTACACACCCGGTGAACCAAACAGTGGGTGGATACATTGTAGTTGGATACCTGAAGGTAGACGTGCACAATACATGCATGCGTATAAATCAGAAGGTAAAACAAAATATAAACCTGTGATTGGGACCGCTAGAAATTTAGTTTAAATCCAATCTCTTAATTCTTCACCCATAACCTCAGATGCAATATTAATTTTTTTACGTAAGGATCTAACTATCTTTTCATCTACAGTATCTTCTGCAATTAAATCTATATAGGTTACATTTTTCTTTTGACCTATACGATGCGCTCTGTCTTCTGACTGGAGTCTTTTCTCTAGATCATAACCATTAGAATAATAGATGACAGTATTAGCCTCCGTTAGAGTAATACCATAACCACCAGTGGAAGGTGTACCTATTAAAAATCTACATTCATCATCGTTTTGAAACTTACGAATATTATCTTGTCTTTTATCTTGTGGTGTTAATCCATAATAATCGACCACGGATCTTGGACCATATTTTTTTTCAATAGTATTCTTTATATCTTGCACATCTCTTTGCCAATATGCCCATATGATAACTTTGTTTTCTGTCTCTTCTAATACATCCATAAGTTCATCTAATCTATTATTTTTTATAGTTTGCACGGTGCCATCGTCAGCAACAAAATGACCACAAGTTATTTGTTGTAATCTCATTAACTGTGTTAACACAGTAACTGTAGAGGTGACCTTACCATTTAAATTTGCAATAGCTGTCTTTCTCATTTCTTCATATAGCTTTTCTTGTTCTTTAGTTAGAGCTACATGTCGTTTCATATATATTTTATCAGGTAAATCTAAGCAATCTTCTTTCAATACTCTATAAGAAAAACCTTTTAATCTATCAGATAATTCACCTAAGTTTTGAAATTTGTGCACTGTTTGTATTGATCTACCCCTTACATGTATCGTCTTCATAATCGCATATCTATTTCTAAACGCATACCAAGAATTAAAATTTAAGAGAAACGGATCAAGGAACTCGCACTGCGTATATAGATCTAATGGATTTTTAGTTACAGGCGAACCCGTAAGGATTCGCCTATATTTAGCTATAGGAGCAAGAGCTAAAACGTTTTTGGTTCTCTTCGCTGATGGATTTTTTATTGTAGTAGACTCATCCATAGCCATCAAAGTTTTGTGTGAATATAAAAATTTTTGTGCAAACTTAACGCCCTTGTCTGTAGATAAGGCTTCCACATTCATAATTAATATATGAAGATTGGTGCCCGTCTCAAATAAAGTTTCTAGTTTTGTTTGTTGTTTTTTAGTAATGTTTGCTTGCCACAATACAGTTTTATGTTCTATGTGATCAGGTAAATGTGCAGGTAATTCTTGTTCATGCCAAGTTTTAACAACACCTTTTGGTGCAACTATTAGTGCACCATCAACTTTACCCTTATCATAGAGCATAGCTAAATTATCTATTAATACTTTTGTTTTTCCTGTACCCATTTCCATAAAATAACCGTAAGTCTCTTTATTCCAAGACTTTTCAAGCGCAGTCATTTGATGCCCATAAGGCTTTAATTTAAATTTGTAATTCATAATCTCTTTCTATACTTGACATATAATATAGGATGGCTATATTGTCAAGTATGTCAGAAAGAATAGTTTACGTAATACAAGAGATATCTGGTACTAAAGCAGGCAATCCAAAAATAAATATTATGGGAGCCAGTGGTTACGGTCAGTTTAAATTTTTATTACCAGAGTTTTCTCAAATGATTTTTTCTCCAGGTCCATTAATTTTTAAATTAAGACAAGGTTTAAAAAAATTTGAACCAGAAGATTATTTGTTACTTACAGGTGATCCTGCAATAATAGGTGTTGCATGCTCTATTGTATCTGATATTACAAACGGTAAATTTAATTTACTAAAATGGGATAAACAAGAAAGAAAATATTATCCTATTGAAATTAACTTATATGAGAAAGGAGAGATTGATGAATAACATTGATTTCGAAAAAGACCAACAGAATAGTGTGAAGAAGATAGACAATATCGAATCACTATCAGATCAAGTTATTAAGTTAGAGTCTGTTTTTTCAGACATAGAAAAAGCAGAAGAAAATTTAAAAACTTTAAAAAAGAAAAGAGACCACATATCAGGAGAGGTTATACCAACCATGATGACTGAAATGGGGTTATCAGAATTAAAACTTCAAGATGGATCACATCTTAAAGTTGCCACTTCTTACAAGGCTCACATTAGTGAGGCCAACAAAGAAATGGCGTTTAACTGGCTTCGTGACAATGGACTAGGTGATATTATTAAGAACGAGATCTTGGTAGCATTTGGTCGTAACGAGGATAACAAGGCAGCATCTTATGCTGAACTTGCGAAGAGTCAAGGGTTTCAACCGACACAAAAGATGAAGGTTGAGCCTATGACTCTGAAAGCGCTAGTCCGTGAGCGTTTAGAGGCGGGTAAAGAAATGCCAACGGAAATTTTCGGTGTATTTACCGAAAATAAAACAACAATAAAAAGGAACAAATAACAATGAACCAAGTAGCAAATAAAAAAGAAGGTGCATTAGCAGTAAATATTTTTGAAGCTGATGCAAACAAAGGTTCTCAAAATATATCGCAAGAAGATCTTGCGTTACCTTTCTTAAAAATTTTGGGACAACTATCTCCGGAGGTAAACAAAAGAGATGGTAAATATGTAGAAGGTGCTGAACCTGGCAAGATAATTAATACTGTCACTAATCAATTGTATGATAGTGTTAATGTTGTGCCAGTGTTTTACAAAAGACAGTACATAGAATGGCAAGACAGAGGTACATCATCAGGTGCACCAGTGGCTATTCACGAGGCAGGTAGTGATCTAATTAATCAAACTAAAAGAGACGCTTCGTATAAAGATAGATTACCGAATGGTAACTATCTTGAAAATACTGCTAATCATTTTGTACTACAGCTAGGTGATAATCCACAAACAGCATTAATTTCTATGAAATCTACTCAATTAAAAGTTAGTAGAAAATGGAATTCAATGATGATGGGTATCAAGATGCAGGGTAAGAACGGATTGTTTACTCCGCCTACATACAGCCACATTTATACTTTATCCACAGTTCAAATGTCGAATGACAAAGGAACATGGTTTGGTTGGGATGTAGCAAAGGTAGGTCCTGTAACTGATAAATCAACTTACGAGATGGCGAAGAGTTTTGCTGAAAGTGTTGGCAAGGGGGAAGTCCAAGCTAAACACGGTTCTGAGGAAAACGAATCGAAACAACCATACTAAACGTATCCTAGGTAGTGGGCGGCTATGCGAGAGTAAGCCGCCCACGTTTAATTATGGTTGAGCAATTTAAAAAAATATTTGAGGGGTTAGATCGTGCTCACGGTGTCACTAAAATAGGTGAGTCTAATGGCAATGGTAAAAAATTAAAAGGACAATCTTTTGTAAAACGTGAACCAGTCACAGATGATCTTTGGCAAAAACATTTAAGTGGTGTTGAGAGTTTAGGTGTTATACCAATTAACGATGATAACAATTGTAAGTGGGGATGTATAGACATAGACTCTTATGCAGGATTTGATCACAAACAATTAATAGAAAAAATAAAATCTTTTGATTTACCGCTGATAGTATTTAGATCTAAATCAGGTGGTGCACACGTATTTTTATTTACTGAAGAGTACGTTTCTGCAAAATCTATGCAAGATAAACTAATGGAGATTAAAGCAGTTTTAGGTTATGGTGGATCAGAGGTTTTTCCAAAACAAACAGAATTAAAATCGAAAGATGATACAGGAAATTTTTTAAATTTACCATACTTTAATGGCGACAACACAACAAGATATGCGTTCCTTGAAAATGGAAGTGCTGCTAGTATGGATGGTTTTTTTGATCTTTACAAAAGTAAAAAACAAAAAGACATAACTTTAATAAAAGTTAAAAGACCTGAATCCGAATACAGTGATGGACCACCTTGTATTGAAACATTAGCTATGAATAAAATAGGTGAAGGTGGTAGAAACAACGCCCTGTTTCACTATGGTGTCTATGCAAAACAAAAGTGGCCAGCAGAATGGAAATCAAAAGTAATGTTGTTTAATGCAACTGCAATGCAAAAACCTCTGTCTGATTCGGAGGTGCAAATAATTGTAAATCAACATGAAAAAAAAGAATGGGGATATAAATGTAAAGATGAACCTATGTGTAGTATGTGTGATAGAACTTTATGTCGAAGTAGAAAATATGGCATTGGCCAAGAAATATTATTTCCTGGGTTAACCGATCTTCAAGTGATAGACTTGGAAGACCCTTACTATTATCTTAATGTAGATGGAGAAAGATTATATTTAGAGAACGTGAAATACTTAAGACAACAAAGTTTATTTCAAGAAGCATGTATGAAACAATTAAGAAACAGACCTATAACTTTAAAAGAAAAAGATTGGGTGCAACTTACAAATATATTACTAAACAACGCAGAAGTAACAGAACCTGCACAAGGAATGAGAACAGAAGATCAATTACAAAATCATTTGGAAGAGTTTTGCTTAAACAGACAAGTATCGACAGATAAAAATGATTTAAAAAAAGGCGGTGTATGGACTTCTGAAGGTCATCATCATTTTGTTTTTGATAGATTTTATCACCAGTTTTTAATTAGACGTAGGTGGGATGTTGGCTATCAAAGAACCGGACAAATGTTAAAAGAAAAATGTGGGTGTGAGGATAAAAGATTAGGAAAAGAAAGACTGTCTGTATTTGTAGTTAAAGAGTTTGACAAAAAGACAGATGACTATAAGCCTAAAAAATTGAAAGAGGAGTCACCATACTAATGAAATATACAAACATATGTGGTAAAGATTTTAAAAATAAAGCTAAAGCCTATAAATTTTTTAGAAGTTTAGTAAGAGATACTGTAAACACTGATTTAAATTGTGTAGAACCTACAATAGAGTTAACAGAAAAAACTCCATTAAAAAATTCAAATGTTAGTAATTTATTTGAAAACTATTTAGTTGATGGTGATTGGTATGGAAGAAAAACTAAAGGTCAAAATATTAAAAATTTTGTTTTAATCAAAGATGACTATAATGACTATTGTCTTGGATTTAGATTAGAGGACAATTCTATTGAGTCAGTTACTGCTAAATCATATTTATCTTGTTTTGGAAAAGGAACTCAAACAGATGATGAAAGATTACATTCTGCTATGAGGTATGAAGTAAAATATCAATCAGAGGAATATAGAAAAAATAATCAACATATTCAAGAATGTTTTGATTGTTCTTGTCCAAAAGAAGCTGGTTTAGATGTTGACCACGTTGTTCCATATAAAACAATAGTAAATTCTTTTTTTACTATTCATAACAGGGAAGAATTTAAAAAAAGCATGAATAAAGAAATACAGGGTTTATATTGGAGATTAAGAGAGGACCACAGAAAGACATGGCAAGAATACCATAAACAACACGCAAAGTTTCAGCTACTTTGTAAAGAATGTCATAGATTAAAAACGGCAAGGGAAAGATGAAAACAATAGTATTAGGACCACCAGGAACTGGAAAAACAACTACTCTGTTAAATAAAGTAGACGACTATTTAAAACAAACAGATCCCGATAAGGTGGGATACTTTGCTTTTACACAGAAAGCTGCATACGAAGCAAGGGACAGAGCCATAAAAAAATTTAATCTTACAGAAGATGATCTTCCATATTTTAGAACATTACATTCATTAGCATTTAGAAAACTGGGTATTAAAAAAGAAGATGTAATGCAACGTAGACACTACGTTGATCTTGGTAAGAAGTTAGGTTTCCCTGTAAACTATGCAAAGTTTGAAGACGATCACAATGGTATATTTACATCTGATAGTGAATACTTAAGAATAATTAATCTCGCAAAGTTACGAAATATTACAGCTGAACAACAGTTTGATTTAGCAGAACACAATCAAGATTTGGAAAGAGATAAACTTAGAATCATTGCAAATGAAATAGAAAGATACAAAAAAGAATATAATTTAATAGATTTTAACGACATGATTTTAAAATTTATAAAGTCAGATAAGTCACCAAACTTTGATGTTGTTTTTATAGATGAAGCGCAAGATCTATCACTAATGCAGTGGGACATGGCAAAAAGTATTTGGAATAAAACAACAGACTCTTTTATTGCAGGTGATGATGACCAAGCAATATTTAGATGGGCAGGTGCAGATGTAGATTCTTTTATTGCGCAAAAAGGTTTGATGATGCCACTTACACAGTCACACAGAATACCGGCGATGGTGCATAATGTTGCCATGAATATAATTAATAAAATTAAAAATAGAATAGATAAAACGTGGCAACCAAAAACACACGAAGGATCTTTATCGAAGTACGATGACTTTGAGCAAATAGATATGACTTCAGGTGAGTGGTTAATTTTATCAAGAACTAAATATATGTTAAAAGATTTAGAAGATACTTTATATCGTAACGGATTGTATTACAGAAATAAATTTAAAAAAACTAAAGAACAAGATTTACATTACGCAGCGCAAGACTGGGAAAACTTACGTAAAGGGCAACTACTATCATACAAAGAGGTAGAACGAATCTATGGTTACATGAAAAACAATGCAGATAAAAAAAAATTAAAGGGCATGTTAAAAGATGTGTCTTACGATATCTCTACTCTTAAAAAAAATTATGGTTTAAAACTAGATGGTAATGCAGTTTGGTATGAAGCATTTGATGATGCACCAAGTAGAGATGTAAATTATTTAAGAAAGATGAGAAAGAACGGAGAAAAACTAAACGAGGCACCACGAATAACTTTATCAACTATACATGGAGCTAAAGGTGGTGAAGCACAAAACGTTGTGTTGTTAACAGATTTAAGTGAAAACACAATGAAGGCCTATGAAAAAAACCCTGATGATGAGAATAGATTGTTCTATGTTGGTGCAACACGGACCAAGGAACATCTACATATCATATCACCTAAACAAGAATATAAAGGATATAATATATGACAGATAAAGATTTATTTAAAGGTGTAACATATGAATCACTAGAAAAACAAGTTGGTGGAAAACATTACGCAAAAATGAAAATCCAACCAGCAGAGTTTATCAATGAAAATAAACTCTTGTTTGCTGAGGGGAATGCTATAAAATATATTTGCAGGCATTCTGTAAAAGGAAAGGAACAAGATATAAAAAAAGCAATACACTATCTTGAAATGATATTAGAGAGGGATTACTCATGATACAGAAACCAGTGTTTACACCACAAACAGAGTGGGTGCCACCAGAATCGTTTCCAGATCTATCACAATATGAAGAAATATCTATTGACTTAGAAACAAAAGATCCTAATCTTAAAACAATGGGATCTGGTTCTATTACAGGTAGATCAGAAATAGTTGGTATAGCTTTGGCTGTTGAAGGATGGTCGGGATACTATCCAATAGCACATGAAGGTGGTGGCAACTTAGACAAGAAAAAAGTTATGGACTACTTTAGAACCATTCTAAACTATCCATCTACTAAAATATTTCACAATGCTATGTACGATGTATGCTTTATTAGAGCTGCAGGTCTTAAAATTAATGGTCGTATAGTAGATACCATGATTGCCGGCTCTCTCGTGGACGAGAATCGCTTTCGTTACGATTTAGGCTCCATGGGTAGGGATTACCTCGGAAAGGGCAAAAATGAGGCTGTATTGACTGAAACAGCAGCTATTTGGGGTGTAGATCCTAAATCTGAGATGTATAAATTACCTGCAATCTATGTCGGAGAGTATGCAGAAAGAGATGCAGAACTAACACTAGATCTATGGCAACAGATGAAACAAGAAATACAACACCAAGATATAGAAGCTATCTTTGATTTAGAGACCGAACTTTTTCCTTGCCTTGTCGATATGCGTTTTTTAGGAGTTCGAGTAGACGTTGAAGCAGCTCATCAATTAAAAGACAAACTAGTAACAGAAGAAAAAGAATGCCTACAAAAAGTAAAAAAAGAAACAGGAGTGGATACGCAAATATGGGCTGCTCGATCCATTGCGCAAGTTTTTCAAAAACTTGACCTACCTTTTGACCGAACTGAAAAAACAAATTCTCCATCTTTTACTAAAAACTTTTTAAAAAATCACCCTCATCCAATAGTTAAACATATTGCTAGAGCTAGAGAAATAAATAAAGCTCACACAACATTTATTGATACCATATTAAAACATGAACATAAAGGCAGAATACATGCTGAAATAAACCAACTTAGATCAGATCAAGGCGGCACAGTCACTGGTAGGTTTAGTTATAATAATCCAAACTTACAACAAATACCAGCACGGAACAAGGAACTTGGACCACTGATCAGGTCGTTGTTTATACCTGAAGAAGGATGTCAATGGGGTGTATTCGATTACTCACAACAAGAACCACGTTTAGTCGTTCACTATGCATCACTACAAAAAATGTATGCAGTCAATGATGTATTAGATGCATATCAAGATGGTAATGCAGACTTTCACCAGATTGTTGCTGAGATGGCACAGATACCAAGAGAACAAGCTAAAACAATTAATCTTGGATTATTTTATGGCATGGGTAAAAATAAATTACAAGCAGAGTTAGGTGTTAGTAAAGAGAAAGCTAATGATTTATTTAGACAATACCATTCTCGTGTGCCATTTGTAAAACAATTGATGGACAGTGTTATGGCTCGTGCACAAGAAAGAGGTAAAGTTAGAACTTTATTGGGTAGACTATGTAGGTTTCATCTATGGGAACCTAATCAGTTTGGTATTCATAAACCATTACCACACGATGCAGCGCTCTTGGAACACGGACCAGGAATTAGGAGAGCTTTTACATACAAGGCACTAAATAAATTAATACAAGGTAGTGCAGCCGATATGACAAAGAAAGCTATGATAGAACTTCATAAAGAGGGTATCATACCACATATACAAGTACATGATGAACTTGATATATCTGTAGATAACAATGCAGATAAAATAAAAGATATTATGGAGTCTGCTGTAGAATTAGAAGTGCCTAACAAAGTGGACTATGAATCAGGACCAAATTGGGGTACAATAAAATGAGGTTAGAATATGGCTTATTTAAATGCAAACATTCCTGTAGAATATGCACAGATAAGGAGAGAGTATCTTTACGATCTTAAAAAACATCATGGGGAAGTCGAAGATTGTATCATATTTGGTGTCACTTGCATCACGGGTCGTGCGTTATTGTTTCATGCGATTATGGAAAATGGTGCAATCTTTTATAGACTACCTATTACAGCATTTATACAACGTGGATTTAAAGTTGAGGATGTACCTAAACGTAGACTTGATGAGCTTCAGCTTTGGAATTCTTTTAGTTATTATCCTTCTGTTCATTCTTGGGATATCTTAGAATCACAAGCAGGTAAATACATTGGTAAAGATAAAAAATGGCACTACGGTAAATACTTATTTACTGTTGACTTTGCTCACCCAGAGCCTAATATACTAGATACTGATCATTCAGAAATCCCGCACGAACATAAGTGCGCTCACATACTTGCGTTAAACGACGGCAACTATGCAGCTCAACCAAATAATAGATTAATTTGGGATATTCCATCTTTCACAGTCAAGGACCAAGTCCCAGACTGGAAAGTACAAACTAACTACTGGAACGTAGAAGATACACAGCAGTGGCGAACAGAAGACACTGACAATTTCTTTTACGAAATTGAGGAGAAGAAACATGATAAAAAAGATTAAGGAAAAAATTAAAAAGGCATGGAAGTGGTACACTGATTGGCTTTTTAGTTGGCAAAAATGAACATAGTAGATTTGTTAAAGAAAAATATTGTAATGGTTCCTGTGGTAGCATCCGTGCTGGTTGGAACATTCACTGGTGTAAAATACATCGTTAATTTAACAGATACTATCAACGCAAATCAAATAGAGATACAAGAATTAAAAACTATGGAAATAGAAAATATCCGTAGAGATATGGCTGTGTTGACAGACAGTGTCAATACTATCATAGCAAAACTAGAAAGAGCTGAGGGGACATGGGAAATGGCTGAGAACTTATACGAGGTCTTGGCAGATAAGGTGAGGCAGATGGAATATGATATCAAGGACCTTAATCGTGAAATTAATTATTAGTTTTCTTTTCTTGTTTGTCCTAAGTACGTTTGCAGCAGAAGCAAGAAACGAATATCTTAATTCATATCCTAACGAGTGTAGAACTGGTGAGGTAGATTTATCTGTATCTGGCAGACAGTATGATTATGATAATTATGACAGCAGTTGGAATGAAAGTAATAGTCAAGAACTAAGACTTACGTTTAGAAAATATCTAGGTAATTTGAGGTGCACAGAGAGAAACGATTTAAGATACGAGAATGAACAGCTAAAACAACAACTAGAACTCATGAAAATGTGTAATAAAGTCAATAGAAACCCTAGTTTAAAGTACAATGAAAACTTCACATTGCTAGTATCTAAATGCTCTGGTATAGTGCCTTTGAAGGATGAAATAGAGGACATGCCCACAGGTAGTCTTTGGGACGATTTAAAAGAGGACTATATAGAAGCTAATCCTGACTCAAAAACTATGGATAACAATAAAACATTAAAAATACCAAAAGATTTTACTGGTCCACTACCGGAGCCAACAAATGAGTAAGAAACCATTAAATATATCTGAAGAAGCGGCAGTGCAAATGCCTATGAAAACGGTTGCCTCGTTGATCGCTCTAGTTGCAATCGGCACCTGGGCATATTTTGGTCTTCATGAGACGCTCAATGCACACTCAACAAAGATAGAACTAATGGAGAAAGACTTAGTGGAAAACACAGAGTTTAGAATAAAATGGCCAAGAGGCCAACTTGGTTCACTGCCTGCGGATTCTGAGCAATTCATGATGATTGAGGATCTTTATAAAACTACCGATAAGTTAAATGCACATATAGAATCCATGGCATTAAATAAAGTAAACATAGAATTTTTAACAAAACAAATGGATAAAGTTTTACAAGATATAGAAAAATTAAAAGATTCAAATAGAGAGATGAAATATACAAACGGTAGCGGACAATGATAGAGGCTGTTATAGGATTACTTATGTTTGTAAATGGAGAGATCAAGGAGGCTCGTTTGCAAGACTCAATGGCTATGTGCCTTCGAGGAAAGCGTGAAGCGGAAAGAACCTACTCTGAATCTGTTACCTACAAATGTTGGCGTGGCAAGGCAGAGTTAGAGGATAACATAGATGGCTCGCAGTCAATTAAAAAACTCATCATCGAATAATGTCGCAAAACAATTAAGGGATAGACGCTACCATCAACGTGTGGTAAAGTCTAAAAAGCATTATGACAGAAAAACTTTTCGTAAAATTTCACGCAGAGATAGTGAACGGGATATGTCCTAGTTGTGATCAACTAACAATGTTAGTGGGCGTAACTAGAGATCAATATCGTTGTTTAACTTGCGGAGAAGATTTAAAACAACATATTAATGGTAGTATTACATACATACCTCACTTAACAAAAGACACATTACAATCTACAGTTGATGACTATTTAGGTTATGGCAAAGAAAGTTAAGTTTGGTTTATCCACAGCTCCACGTGCAAAGCCTAAAAAAAGACCGGGAAGACACAAAAAAAGCCCAAATAAACATGAAAAAAGAATGGGTAAATATAGACGTTGACAATAATCAAATAATATCCTATATTATATTGGTGCTGGGCATCACCATTAATAACTGCCCATAACATACAGGAGAAAACAAATGGATAAAATAATAGAAGAGTCAAACATCTTGTCTAAGCTAATAGAAATAACAGATATAAAAATTTTTATTGCAGAACGAGAACTTAAATTAAGAGAAAGACTACAAAAGTTAAGAGATGAAAAACAAAAGGAGAAAAATGTTTAAAGCACTAATAAACGAGTTAAAAAGATATAATGATTTAAAAGAGAAGGAACTAGATCTTAAAATCTTAGATATATTTGCGTTTCATAAGAAATACGGTGTGTGGCCAAAGCAAGAAGTTACAACTCCTCAAGTAGTAGTTGCACCAACTCATGAAAGCCATGCTACATCTAGTATTGCCGGAAAATATCCATGGTAATATATGAAAGAAAAAATAATAACGCTCAAGCCTAAAGGCATTTCACAAAAGCAATGGTCTAATTTATTGCTTGAATTAAACCTTGTAAAAAAGGCATGGAGACCATATGGAGTTAACATAGAAATATCTGCACCAGGTTTAAAAAATGTTTTAAAATGGGGCACTAAATCTTATGACAAGTCAAACCGAGATAGATAATCTAGCTGTGCTTTGGAACAAAACTAAAGACCTTAAATATAAAAAATTGTGGTATAAGAAAGTAAAGGAGTTTGCATATGGAAGAAATGGTATCTTACTTAATAGTTTATCTATTGCAAATGGACGGGACTTACATAAAAGAAGTGTATCAGTTAACAAGAGAAATAACGTTAACAGAGTGCATGGCATTTGGAGAAGAACATAGAGACGCTATTTCTACTTACGACGATAAGGCCAACCGTTGGTGGTTAAATGACAAATCAGGTAATGCTTGGTTTGGTCATGAGTGTGCAAAATAAACCTCCGCCAAGAGGGAAAGATAATGCGGAGGTAAATGATGGGAAAATTAACCCCTACCACAATATTGCCATATTGTCAAATGCTATCAACAGGTGTACAGGTAAATCTAATATACATTTGGTATTTGTTAACCTCTTGTCTACCAATCTCTTTCATTTTATTCAAAGCTTCCTCATACCCTGCTATCATGCAATCAAATGTTGAGTTATAACTTTCAGGCCAAACATAGGGTTCCATGCATATATCACCAACATACGAACAAAGTATTAAACTTAAAAATATTTTCATTGACAATCCTACATAATATTTTATAGTGACCCAAAGTATGAAAGGAACTAGTCATGACAGACATGAGTAAATATAAAAATGTTTCTCTAACAAAAGAAACATACAGGGTTTTAGAAGCATTGTCGAAGGTATTATTGCCCGATGCTAAGTTATCCGTATCAAAAACCATAGAGGCAATAGCAAATGAGAAAGCTAAAAAGTATAATGGCAAAATTAAAATTAAATCAGATTAAAAAAATTATATGCCCAACGTGTAAAGGTAATGGTTTTATAACCAATACCGATATGGAAGACGGCGAAAAATATATACACCAATGTTGGGACTGTGATTCAGAGGGGGAATATTATGTTACGACGAATGATAATCTTATTGGTGACACTGACTATGATGACGATAATGATCTTCTTGAGTGGCTGCGGTCGATACCAGTATGAGGGGTTTGATCCAACAACAGCAACGTTGAGGTGGTTAATAACAAACAATGGAAAATAATATGACTAATCAAAGCGATATAGCCTACATAGCTGGTCTTTTTGATGGTGAGGGTAGTATCACTTACAAACAATACATGCGTAAAAGATCTCATAATAAAAAAGCTTATCCTACTTGGTCTATTAGAATGGAAATAGCTATGACCGACAGGTCTGTTTTACTTTGGATATATGAATTTTTAAAAATAGGGACTGTGTCTGAAAAAAGATATAAAACTAGATATACTAAAGGTTGGAAAAAACAATGGCGTTGGCGATGTCAGTTTAGAGATGCTTATTTTTTTTGCACTTTAATATATCCTTATTGTCATGTAAAAATGGATAAAATTCAAAAGATCATTGACCATTATTCAAGTAGAAATGATATGAAATTAAATGGTAAAGTAATTAGTTTAGATAAGTATAGACAGGCTATGAATTTAGAATGACACCGGAGTATGGATTTGGAATGTTGTTATTTGGTTTTGCATGCATCGCAGTTGGTGCTGTCATAGCTTATTATATAATTAACTATAATGAAAAAAAATAATAAATATAACTATTTAGATGGAAAACAAATCACGAACCAAGGATCACGGGTCTACGATGTAGCCGGTTATGTGTTGCCAAGTGTCACGACTATTTTATCACGGACCAAGGATCAACAGTTTTTAAAAGATTGGAAAGCTAAAGTAGGTGAAGTTGAAGCTGAAAGAATAAAGAATTTGTCGAGTGTGAGAGGGACAGCCATGCACAAGTATCTTGAATCATACATACAAGAAATAGGTTACGAGGATTTAACAGATACGGGAAAACAAGCAAAGTCGATGGCACAGAAAGTTATAGAGATAGGCCTTGCTCCGGTCGATGAATACTATGGATCGGAGGTTACCATGTATTACCCAGGACTGTACGCAGGCCAAACCGATTTAGTCTGCGTGCATAATGGGAAAGATACCATAGTTGACTTCAAACAATCAAACAGACCAAAGAGAGAAGAGTGGATTGATGATTATAAGTTGCAGATAGCAGCATACGCCATGGCTCATGACCATGTACACGGTAGCACTATAGAACAAGGTGTGATAATGGTTTGTACTCCTGACCTATACTATCAAGAATTTAAAGTTGAAGGTTTAGATTTAAGACGTTGGAAACATGCGTTTTTGAAGAGATTAGACATGTTTCATGACCTAAAGTTCGATGAAAAAGAACAGGCAAATGTAGATATGAAAAAAGAAGATTTTAAATGAAATGCTGGCACTGTAACACTGAATTAATTTGGGGTGGAGACCATGATATAGAAGAAGAAAACGAAACGTACTGCATGGTTACAAATTTAAGTTGTCCGGAGTGTCATTGTTTTGTTGAAGTATACTTTCCAAACGAAAGTACACAAAAAGAATATAAAGATTACGAAAAGGAGAAGAGAAATGAACGCTAGATTGTATAAGATCATGGAGGCTAGATATCTCGCAGAATTAGAGGAGGCAAAATATAAGCTAGAATTACTTGCTTTCTTTAAAACAGGGGTAATTATACCCGAACATACTGACGTTACGGGTGAGGTAGACAAGCTTTTAGGTGATATATCCTCAGCAGAAGATAAAATGGCAGCATTGCGTCGACATTACGGCAATTCTGTGGCTAATTAACTTGTATAAGGGATCTAAAAAGTTTAAAAAATTTTTACAAAAAAAGTAGCAAGTAAAAAGTGTCTTTTTGTCGTTTTAGTGTATTATTGGCATAAAATAAGGCTTTTAGGTAGACATTTTTAGTGACACTTTTTGATTAGGTAGACAGAAAATAATGTCACTTTACAGAAAGGCCTTCCGCAAAACGTTTCTTTTTTGTCTCGTTAGTTTAAAACTTTCTAGATCCCTTATAGAAAGCTGATATAACAAGGTATGCCTCGGAAAAGAAGAAAAGCTATTGCCTCAAACGTAACTCCCGATATACCTTATCCTAAAGTCCGGGTGGAGTGGATCGACTGTGTGAGCGATTCGGGCTGGGCTACTGAAAAAGAGTTTGATAGAATGAAACTAGCAAGACCTGTTAATGAAGGTTGGTTATATGAAAGAACAAAAGACCACATAAAATTATTTGCGTCTTATGATAAAGATGAAGATGGTTTTAGTTTTGGGGATCGGACGATGATTCCTCGTCAGTGGGTGAAGAAGATTCAGAAGTTATAGTTTTATCCGGAGCCGCAATCAATGCCCAATCTTCTTCAGTCTTTTTAATTTCTCTATCCAGTTCTTCCTTTGACATATCCTCTAGTCTGCCCGTCAATCCTACTGTTCGGTTCCAGTATAGACCCTCAACCTGACCCCTAGATTTTTCAGCGTTATGCGCTGCTGACATATTACCTTTTTTAATAGCCATTTCTTTAATTCTATCCAACTGCGCTAAGTGATTTAATTTAGTTACCTTGTGTTTTTCTAACATTTCCTCCTCTAAATGAGCTATATATTGCACAACAGAAGGATGTATTCTAGGGTTGGTTAATTCATAACCACTTCTATTGTTTCTATTAGGACTATATCCTGCCATTTTTGCAGCCTCCGATTTACTCAGAGCTTTCCCTGTTTCAGGATCCCCATACACAAGTAATTGCGCAAATCTTTTCTGCATTGATGTTAATGATCTTTTTACTGCCATAATTGACAATTTAAGTTACTTATCCTATAAAGTCAATAATGTTTGTTAAACATCTACAGGAATACTTAGATCAATTTACTGATGGTAAGCGTGGTAATGCGGTTTCGAATGCCTCCATCTACATGGAGGTCAATGGTCATTTAGAAGAAGTTAGAAGAATCGAAGTGCAAGAGTCAAATATTATTGGACAAAATTCTATTCGTGTTGTATTAAAACCCACAAGACAAAAGTTAATTATCGCACCTAAAACCCCTGAATAGGCGTCCCTAGTTATCTTGAAACCTGAGAGAAAATTATATGAAAAACTTAAAAGAATATCTAAAGATATTCTATGGACTAGAATTGAGAACTACAACGTACCTGGGACTCCTGATATACTGGGGTATAATGCTAATTGCACCTTTTTCACAGTAGAGTTAAAAGTAGCAAACGGTAACAAAGTTCGCCTGTCCCCTCATCAAATTTCATTTCATATCAAACACCCTAAAAACTCTTTTGTGCTTGTGGAGTGGAAGGATAAGCATCTATTATTTGAGGGTAAGCAATCGCTTGCGCTTGTAGATTCTCCGTTGTCATCGCTTGATCCTATTGTTGATTCGCTTGAAGATTGTGTAAAGTATTTGTCTAGCTTGTAGATTTAATCTACCTCTACTGCTCTCATAAAATCAAATTCTATAACTATTGTACTGTCTTTAGTGTTCATAGATGGTTTTATAATTATATGTTCACATGGGCAATTATTTAACCACTCATCAAAATATTTTGTGGCATAATCTCTTTTTTCTTTTTTTGTAATTTTTTTCATAAGTCCCCGTTTTCTATTTGTCTTTTGGTTGTGCTTGGGTTTAATGCAATCTCTATTTTTTCTTTTAAATCCTTACTATCTAATGCAAGATAATTTTTTTGTACTATGGTTCTCACTTCCTCATATTTACTAAATGCAAATTTTTCATCTTCCCATTCATCTATATTAGAATCTAACCATCGTATAACCATATCAATGATTGCCTCATACTTTTGTTTCTGTTTACGCTCATACGCCTGCGCCTTATTCTTACTATCTCGATAGTCGTGTCCGTCATCTCGTTGTGTCATAGTTCCTCTTCTCTTTTTGAATAATTCCAATGATCGCTTACATTTTGCACATAATCATCAATATCTACTTCTTTATTAAGTAGTGATATAATTTCATCCAATAATTTTTGTTTATTGGTATGGTCACTACCCAAAAAATATTCTAATTGTTCACTTGTTATCTCGCCATTATGGTGTCCTTCATCTCGTTGTGTCATTAATATACCACTCCCAACTCTTTTAATGTTTTTACTTGTTTATTTGTTATTTCTGTTTCAGCATAAACTGATATAGCATTCATCATTTCATTATCCCAAAACATATTTTCTTTTAAGCAACTACTATCTCGCTTGTTGATACCCCAAAACTCTTTGCAATATCCCCATTCGCTTTTTTTCTTATTAAAAATGTAAAAGCTTTGATGTTCATAGTCACCAATTCTACAGTCAAATTGTACTAATATATTTTTCATTTACCCCTCGCTTGTTGATTGTAATCATACCATCCAGAATTTTCCAGATAGTCTACTGCCTCTTTTAGATGTTGTCTAAAATGTTTTGTTCTATATTCGCTAGGGCAATCCTCATCAGCATGGCAACATACCCACGCTAACATTGACGCTAGCTTGTTCTCTTCGCTTGTCCATTTTTTCTTTTTCATATTATCCCTTCTGCTCGCTCGCTTGTTCATCTTTAATATATTTTCTATCAGCTAAAATATCCTCTAATGTATTTATTAAAAAATGTATTTCTGTTTCGGGTAGTTTTGACGCTTTCATTAAAATGTTTGTGTAGTTTTTGCTACCATTAAATTTTAAACATTTATATTCAACCCATTTATTATTTTCTACAACCCATTTATTTAGTTTCATATTATTCCTTCTGCTCACTCGCTTGTTTTTTTACTTCTATATTATCTTGTAATGCCTCAAATAAATTTAAAGCACTACAAATCAATTTTGCTCGTTCTTCATCATCACAAAAAGCAACTGTTTCAATTTTCCCGTTTTGTAAATCGTAATTGATTGAATTATTATCTGCAAAATAATAACCT
>VTLG01006177.1_pt1 | contig 20886 bp, 31 predicted proteins | sample 4694571 | NCBI WGS metagenome assembly VTLG01 (sample SAMN12604809, study PRJNA352737) | marine metagenome | biome: ENVO:00000447; feature: ENVO:00000209|ENVO:00000569|ENVO:01000036; material: ENVO:00002151; isolation source: viral sequences binned using virsorter ... | reverse complement strand
GTTTTAATGCTCTCTTTTGTTAGTACCACCCTAGTTTATAGTTACATCAAAATATTTTATATCTGTGTCTTTTGTTATTGGAGTTTCTGTATAATGATAATTTACAATCTCTATATCTTCTTGTTTTCTTAATTCATACAAAGTGTTATTTAATTTTGGTTTGTTAGGAACAACATCAATAAATCTTAAATTTATATAATGACCAAAGGGTCGCCACTTGCTTTCTATTTCAAATTCTGCTTCTATAATAACTGCATCAATATCCATAATCATTAATACAATTATTTAATAGATATAGATATTATTTTTTTTTGAATGTATTCACACCACGAATACCTAGTATTGTACTAAATGCACCTATTACTAAACCTTGATACCAATAAGGAAGATTTTCAAATTTCATAAAAAAATAATCGACTCGTTCTTGCAATTCTGCATCTCCAAAAAAAACAGAATACGCTAAAATTAACAGAGGCAAACTTAATAAGATAAGACAAAATTCATCTTTAAAATCTGACTCTTGTCTTTTATGTACAATTTTTTGTAATTCTACTTCTCCAGCTACTGCCCTCTCCAAATGTTTTACCTCAGCTTCGCTTTCAAGCAATTTAGCCTTTTTTTTATTTTTATATATTTCAGCACCAGTTTTAAGTGCAAGTTTTCCTAAAGTGAACCACATTTTAACTCCTTTGCTAATTCGCAATAATGTATAATTTTATCATACTTTTCTTTTTGATTCTCGCCTTTTTTATTTCTCACTGCATATTTCACAATATTACCATCTATAAAATCTAAATTATGTGAAACTATCAATTCTATTGGTTGTATTTTGCCTTTGTAGTGTGTACCACCTATTTGTTTGTCAATGGCTCTCTGTGTGGCTCTATTGCGTTTTAAACTAGACAATTTTACCTATCCATTCTCCCTTATTATTCAAAATCATTGGATATAACATAGGTTGTCCATTAATGATAGCACCAGTGCCTATTACAAATCTTAAACGAAAATTTTTTGAATAACCAAAAGCAAGACTTGATTGTTTTGTTAAACAACCACATTGTAAAGACCACACCAAATTATCAGGATTGCTAAAATATTGTATATTAAACTTCGAGTGGAAATGAAACTGGCAGACGTTTTTTCCATATTGCATCGCTAATTTGATGCCATCTGCCGAAACGCCATGCGTAAAGAAACACTCTGAACCATCTGATAATTTTAAGTTTAAATCATCAACCCATTTCCATCTTTTATCTACTTCTAAAAAATCATTATATGATCTTAAATAGGCTCTTGGCATACCATGTTTCAATGCTTTTCTATATATTAATGATGAGTGATTAGAGTGCAATAATATCATATCAGGAAATATCTTTTTGAGTTCCCAAATATATTTCTTACTTATTCTTAATTCATCTCCAGCACTAGGAAGATCAGGGTCAGAATCATGGAATGACAAAGCGTGTTTATCTAATTCATCTCCACCATTTACAACTAAATCAGGTTTAATTTTTTTTTTAAGTGCTTTTAAAAAATCAAATGCTTGTGGGTGGTGGTAAGGAATATGTAAATCAGATATGCACAAAATAGATTTATAACTCATACAAGTTACACTTGTATAACTATTTAGAAAAAATGTAAAGTATTTGGGTTAGAAACACAATTGCAACTGCACCGACTCCATAAATAATCCAAGAAGTAAGTTTATCAAATTTAGAATCTATTTTTTCTACATCTTCATGCAAGTGTTTAATATGATTTGTTTTAAGATTTAAAATATCTTTTTTTAATCCTTTTATGTGTCCATATAAGGCAACAATGTGTTCTCCAGTAGTTCTAGGATTTTTGCTCATTTTCTTTTTTTTCTTCTTAAATCGGTATCGTGTTTTCTTGATCCCCTGAGAAAGCTGTTGACCCGTCCCATTGACCAGCTAGCCATTGATGTTCTTGGTCTACTGCCTGAAGAAAGATACGCCCCCTGCCCCCGTCTATAAACTTTTTTTAACATACCAAGAGTTATGTTTTTTCTATTCTTAGCTTTTGCTCTAAGTGTTGAAATTACTCTTGCAGATAAAGGTTTTCTTCTAATAGCCACTTCTTGCCCTCGCCCTAAACATTGATCTTGGTATTCTTTGTCCTCTTTTGTAAGCTTCAGACATAGCTTTTATTAAACTTGCTCTTTCTGATCTTTTACTCCCTTTAAGACCAGATAAATATTTTTTAGGCAAGTCAGTTTGTTTATCTCTTGCTACTCTTTTTCTTTTTCTTTTTTTTGCCACTTCTTCTCCTTTTACGCATTGGAAACTTGTTTATCATTTCTTTCAAAGTAGTTGATGTTGTAAATCCACTCATTTACCAACTCTCCTCATAGCAATAGTGTGTGCTTGTGAAAATGTTCTTTTTCTACCATTTGCACCACTCATTAGTCTAGCCATTGATCTCATGTGTTTCAAAGTATGATGACGAGCATGAGATCGCATGGTCTTTTGTTGTCTTGGTGTAAGGTTCTTTATAATGTTTTTTATAGAAGCAACCTTAACCATTATCTTTTCTTTTTAGCTTTTTTCTTTTTTTTCTTTTTCTTCTTCATTCCATGTCCAGTATGATAAGGCATTATTTCCTCGCTTTCTTCTTTTTAGTTTTTTTCATTTTTTTCATTATAGCTTTCTGTAAAGCCATTGGTAGTTTTTTTTGTTTTTTTGTTAGCATATTTTCTCCTAGTTTTGCATTTTACCACCAGACCATTTTGCCTCTGGTAAATCATTTTTATACTCGCCACCTGAATATGTCAAAACTTGTTTTCTATTAGAACCCTCTTTATAAGAAACATGAACCCAACCACTATTCGGTTCTCCCTCTTTCCAAAACTCTAAAATTAGTTGGTCAAAGTCCACATTATTTTTTATCCATAATGCGACTTGCAAATTAGAAACTCCAGCTATTTCAAAATCTGCCGCTTCTCCTTTACAGTGTTGTGATGTTGCTTTTGAACCTATTGCTTCTGATAATTCTGGACTCCTATATCCAGATGTAATTGTCACTGGCTTATCAAACTTTGCTCTTACTGGTTCTAATACTTCATAACAAAGATCGCCTAGATTTTTTATTTCACCACTACCAGCTTTATTTTTAATACCTTTTCTAGTAGCAGTTTGTGATTTTTCAAATTCTTCTAAAGTGAAATGTTTTGATAATCGCATATTTATTCCTATCTTGCGTTATTTGGTACACCATTAGAGTTTACAAAGGGTGATTCTGCGAAAGCTAGGTAGATGTATGATGCACCTGATCCATTTACACTATTAAAAGTTTGTCTTAATTTAAAACCATTAGATAAAATTTCAAAACCCATGTCTGTTAATTCTGCTCTACTATCTTCTGCTAAAAGATATTGATTTGTTTCATTAAAACCTGGTCTTTTATTATCAAAAATACACCAACTATTACCACTATCTGTTCTTTTAACCATAACCCAAGCTGGACGAAATCCAGTGTAAACAAACGTTCCATCTGCATTTCCATTTCCTGTGTAGCTTCCAAATTTTGAGTATCCTTTTTTTTCTGCGAAGCAGTAGGCTACATGAGTATCACTACTCGTATTTAAACCTGCCGCAGTTCCTAACGAAAATACTGATGAAGTTGGTTCAGTATCATTAAATCTTGTCGTATTTGTTTGTACTGCACCAGTGGAATTCATCTCTATAAATTTTGTTGCACCTAAAGAAGTATGATAGACAACCCATTCATTTGTGGTGTTTCTAACTTTAACAATTATCCATTGTGGAATTGAACCAAGTCCATGTCCAACAGTTGCTCCAGCAGTTCCATTTCCTGTGTAAGTTACAATACTAAATCCAGCAGTGGTATTTGCAGAAACACTTGAAGTTATTGATCCATTTGAATTTGATGATGCAGAACCACCAGCTTTCCAATTCCATGAGACATAGGTATCGCTACTCCCATTAACTGCACCATCATTTCCAAGAGTAAAACCATCAGAATCAAAGGCAGTTAAATGAGTTGTAGCAGTTGTTTCTGCATTATTTATATCTGCATATAGTTGTTTATTAACACCTCTTACTGTATCGTTTAAATTATGGTTGTTAGCATTGTTTCTTCCTTTTAGCCAAACCCAATCAGGAGAAAATCCAACTCCAGTTATATTTTGTGAACCACCATTACCTGTATAAAGAACAGTATTAAAATAATCTGTTGGTTTATCTATAGTTGAATAAGCCATTATCCAAACTCCGCTAGGTTTTTTGTGTTTAAAGAATAGTAGCCACTAGGTACTGCATATTCAAAATTGCCATAGCCATTACCATCGCTATTTCCTGATGAGATTGAGAATGTTGGGTTACCAAAATTAAATTCGCCTTTTGCTGAAGATGTACTGCTATGAATTGCAGAAGCAAACATATAAGCACCACTTGGTGCTGTGTCTAAATTTATTGTGACTTCTAATGCACCATTTTTATAAAATCCTAAAGTATTTGGCGAAGCGTCCATATTTAAAGCCATGCCAATAATATCTCCAGATGTATATGTAGTTGTTAAATTTGAAAAATTATTATCGTTATTATGATATATATCTCCATTAGAAAAAACTGCAAATCCACTTGGATTATTTGTATCAATATCTGATCCTACAAAATATGTGCTATCTCGTCTTTTATAACTTTGTGAATCTATTACACCTATGATTGGATATGAACCACTTACTGTTGTTGCTTTAACTTCAACATACCACTTTCCACTTGAAACAGGAATTGTTGCACCAGCAAAATTTGTTGAGCCTGTGCCTTGAAAAACAAGATTTCCCTCTGTAAATGTTGGTGTAGCATTAACATCTAACAAAGGATTTAATGTTGCATAGTTATTAGTACAAGTATCAGTAGTTTGATCTATGCTAGTTAAATTATTTACAGTAAAATTATTTCCATTTCCTGATACATCTGCACCTAGACTACTTGCATTTTCAAAGTCTAAATGAAATCCATTAGTACCAAAGGTTAATCCTGATACATCTATTGGTTTCCAAATGTTTGGGCTATCACTATCAAACTCTCCAAATGATGTTGGCTCTAAAGCAGTTCCATCTATCACTACAAACTCTGCAAAATATCCATCAAAATGATTAGTATTTACAGTATCTACTCCTAAATGTGTTGTTGAATTTTTAAAAAATACTCCATTAAAGTTTTGAGAAATAGTTGTGTTAAAAGCAATATATTCATTATTTACATACAATTTAAATCTTTCTATTGCTGTGCTATTTGCTGTATCTATTTTTAAATGGATATGATACCATGAACTTACATCTCTAAATAAAGCTGAAGTTTGTAAATCAAAATCATACGATGAACCATTAAAATGAAAAGCCATAATCTTGTCATTATTAAATCTTAAAGCAAATTGATTACTGCCATCATCTACCATGTATAAATATGTGTTTTGGTTTATTTCAGTTTTTTTTACCCATAAACTTATAGTGCCTGTTTTTGTATTTCCAGCACTACTTGGTACTCTGCTCAATTTTGGAGAGTCATCATCATTAAATCTTACAGAATTAGCAACATCATAGCCTGTGTCTTTTATGGAGTTAGTTCCAAGTATTAAAGGCATTTAAATCTCCTCTGGAAATTCTGCTAGTGGTCTTGTTATTGTTCCATCTTCTTGTTCTGTATATTCGTATAATGCTTTGAGTTCATCAACATTAGTACAAGCATCTATTTGAGTTTCCATTTCATTTGATTTTGCTCTTACATTTGCTCTAAATGTTTTTATATTTTGAGGAATTGTATATGTATCATCATCTAATGATTTGTGATTATGCCAATCTGTTTTTTCTAACAATCCTGATGCTTGTTGTTTTACAATTTTTTTCTTTTGTGTTTTTAATCCCTCAATAATTACAACAGGATCTAGTTCAACACCATCTTCGTCTATTGCATTTCTATCTTCTAATTCTTTTGGTGTAGCAGTTCCCCATGATCTAGTAACTTGATTACCTGCAAAATTATATTCTTCATTAGTATTTATGTAATATGCTTCATCTTTTTTGTTTGTTGAGTCTGTGATTACTTCGTAAATACCAATTGCATTTAATTCATCTTTAGACCACAACTGAAATATTTTAGCAGGATATTGGACATCATTAATAATCATAGCTTTTGGATTATTTATAATTTTTGTAATTTTGTTATCTTCTACTAAAGCGTACATATTTTAACTTTCACTTAAATTTAATGTTCTGCCTACTTCTTGCCATACAGAACCATTGTATCTAAAAACCAATATATCTGTTTTACCATCTGTTGAAGTAAATGTTGGTGCTGTCGATGCCGCAAATTCAAAAGCAGTATTAAAAGCAATAGTATGAGAACCATTGTAATTTATTTCTAAACAAATAAATGAACCCTCGACAGAATTAGTTGGTGCAGAAAAAGTCGTGTTTTCTGTAGTTAAATGATATGCGTTTGGTTTTGCTTGTGTATCCCATGCAACAGCATTTGATGATGATGTTAGTGCTTGTTGTGGTATATAAGCTAGATCGTTAAATTTTATTGCACCAGTTCCTTTTGTAGAAAATTCTAAACCAACATTTGTATCGCTTCCATTTGCAGATAAACTAGGATTACTTCCAGTTGCTTGATTAGTAATTTCTAAATAATTTACTGCACTTGATGTTTTTTGAAATACAAGTTGTTCATTATCAGAATCATCATTGATTCCATGTGCATCATCAAATTGTATGTTGAATGAGTTAGTATCTAAATTGCCACCTAATTGTGGAGAAGTATCTCCTACTAAATCTGCTACTACTGTTGAGTCTAAAAAATTAACTGTGTTTGCTGAATAGTCTATTGTTGCAAAACTTATATCATCTGTTCCATCAAAAAATTTAATAGTTGGGCTTGAAGCTGAAGTGGTATCTAGCCACATCGTTCCAGCAACCGCAGATGATGGTCTTGATGTTCCTGAGTTCATTGTATTGATTGCAGATAAAACTGAATTTAGATCAGTTCTAAAAGATGGAAACGATTGGTTTGCTATTGTAAAATCTGTTGCTTGTGCCATATTAATTTATACTCCTTTTAAAATCCTTTTGCAATAAAATCGAAAGTTTTTGAAACTCCAGAATTTGAACTATTGAAAAAAGCTACATCAAAACCATTTATTGTTTTATTAGTAACAGTAAAATAATCTCCTGTTGCCATTCCTTGTCCTGTAATTCCAACTGCATAATTACCACTTTTAAATGGGTTTGTAAATGTGATTGATTTAGTTCCTGTACCAGAAACAATATCATTTCCACTAAATATTCTATCAACCATATCTATTGTTACTGTCACTTCAGAAACGACAGGAGTAGAAGCATTATCTCTTGAAATTAAAACTACTCTAAATTTAAAAAATCTGGCAGTGTATTCTCCAATTACAAAAGTTCTAAAATCTGTGTATGTAGAATTATCATCTGAAGTGGCAATCTCAATATGTGCATTACAGTTTGCTGGTGTATCTCCATCAAAGTTTGAAGAAGCATCATCAAAATTTCCACTTCTATTATCAAATAAGTCATCTGGATTATCCGATGTTTGCGTAAGTGAAGCTGTAATTCTTGCAGTATGTTTAGCACCAATATCAATAACATTTGCAAACTCATAATTACCAGTAGATTGAAAGTCTGCATTTGCTACACCAGAATCAAAGAATCTTGTTGTTTCATCATCAAAGTTTCCACTAGCACTATCAAACAATTCTGATGAGTCTAACTCTATCGCATTATCTGTAATAACAGTATTTGTTAAAGTTCCAGAAAACGATGGGTGTTCAGATTGGGTTGTTACTGCATTAAAATTTAAAGCACTTGTAACATTAGAAATGATTGCAGTTGCATTAGAACTAAAGTTGCCTAATTTATCTACTGCTTTTATCATATAAGTTCCTTTTCTAGCTGGTACTGAAATAGATGTTGCTGGACGTGATATTTTTTCTACTAATGCTACCGAGTTTTGCCAATCAGCAGTGCCATCTGTTTTTTCACTAAATCTTAAATTATAAAAAGCAAGATCAAGATCACTTATTTGTTCCCAACCTAAATGTGCTTCTTGTCCTATAATATTACATGAAAAATCAGTAACATCAGATGGTGGTGCAATAGCACCAATAATAGTTCTTTGTGCTGATACATAAGTTGAAGAAATTCCTAAAGAATTTACCGCTTTTACCCTCACGTCATAACTGGATTGATCTATTACATTTAAAACTCTGTGATTTAATCCTGACCCTTGTGCATAAATAATAAAATCAGAATCTGTGCTTAATTTATATTCTACCTGGTAAAAATCTATAAACGAGTCAGGAGATGCACCAATACTAATATCTAATGCTACAATTACAGTTCCATCATTGTACTCAATAAGTTGGTCAGATAAAGTCACACTTGCTGGTGGTTGGATATTAAATGGATTTGGTAAATTAGTAGATGGTGTTGAACTTACTTCTGATTTACTTGCCCATGTATAGTGACTTGCTTGATATTCAACAAGAGATAATCCTATGGTAAAATCTTCATTGAATGTTAAACCCATAACTCTAAAGGCTTTTGCAGAAAAACCTAATGAACTATGTGTTATATTTACAATATCTCCTATTGCTAAATCATAAGCATCAAAACTTACATTTAATCCAAGAGTCATAGCTTCACGACTACGCCTTAATATAACTTCTGCCATCTCCTCTGCCTGGTATGGCGAAGTCAAAGTTTTAAATGAAAATCTTCCCTCTAACAAAAATCCACCATCAGCAGTTTTCATAGTTGCGTGTTGATCTGCACTTGCAAGTCCACTGTCATCTAATGGTGGAAATTGCACTTCATCAACTTGGAAGTTTCTAGCTGGATTAACAAAACCAACTATAACTCTATTGTATCTCTCGTTTTTTGTTGGAATAGATAAATTATATCCACCAATAATATTATCCTCTGTAAGTGTAATTGAGGCACTTCCAGTTGTTTCAATAATTAATTTATATTTACCACCAGTATATGGAAGATACCCTCTACAACCTTTTAATAGTTCTCGAACATTATCTATAATTTTTTGCGATGTATCTAAAACTGCGTTTGTATCAAATATGTTAATATCACTTGCACCAGAATATGGTGTTACTTGTGTTACGCAAACTTGTGAAGCATCATAAAAAGATTGTAAATCTATTTCAGATGTTGCAATACCTTTACCATATCTCTCATTTCTTAAATAATCTAAAATACAAAAAGCTGGATTAGTAGAAAATGATGCAGTTTGTTCTGACAAGTTAGATGCAAGTGTAACGACTTTTTTACCTTTTATCTTTGCTTGAACTTTTGGTATTCCAGTGAATGCGTCTTGATTCCATTTAAACCTCAAAGCTAAATAACATAATCCTCTTAATCTGTGATTACTTCCCCATGATGATAATGTAGATAATAAACTTGAAGCTGATTGTCCATCTGTTCCAAAAAAAGGTTGTATTCTTATTAGACTTTCACTATTTTTATAAAAATTACTATCTGAACTTCCTACTTCAACTTCTGTACCATCTGATAGTGAAGATGCAAATGTTACTGCTTTATCATCAACTCTTACTTCTTCTATTGAATTGATCTCTCCCTCTGCCATGACAATAGCCATGTATAAATATGTATTATCTGTGCCTGATGTTTCCATAAATACTCTAGTTCCACCAACAAGTCTTTCTCCATAAATTACAGGAATATTTGCGTCATTAGATTGTTTGTTTAGTAATATACCACGTTCAAAATCATCAAATTCATTTGTACCAAAATCCTCTATTTCTGGAACTTTTGGTCTTAATATCCATGCAAGAAATAATGAAACACCTAATGAAACTAAAGGGTTTTTAAAAAAATTAACCACTGGCTTTGGAATAAATTTTTTAACTAATTTTGATAAACCCATTATGCTCTACCCCATTTAATATCTTGAACTGTTTGCGAAGAAAAATCCATACCTACATCTCCACTAAAAAATCTTTGTTGTGATGTGTTGTTTGTTTTGCGTCCACTTCTTTTTTCAAAGTCTGCCCAATTTGAAACGATACTTAAATTTACCTGACTACTTTTATCTGATTCTGAAATGTCAAAACTATCTATTTTTCCTCGATATAATAAAAATGGGTCAGATATAAGTGCGTTTGAATCATTTAAAAAACCTCTAAATATATCAACACTATCATTGACTACATTTTCATTTAAAACAACCGATATAAATGTTTGATCTGCACCAGATAAAGTTAGACTTACACTTGATTTAGTTACATCTGTTTCTTCTGTATGGTTTGATATACCTAATATAAAATCACTTGCACTATAAGTGACCGATGATCCAGATACAGATGATGTTAATGGAAATGAACAATCAGTGATATTAACAGGAGTACCAAAACCAATAGTGATAAGATGTACTGGTCTAATATCATTTGTTGCTAGTTCTGTCTTTACTGCTGATGTTAAACTTCTCGTCATATTCTTCGTAAGTTGTTTGTGTTACACTTTCTGTTCCTTTTAACATAGTATATTCAAATTTACTATTAGGTTTCTTATAATCCTTTAGATCATTTGTATTAATATCAATTTCATCTTCATTAACAATAACTTCAGCAATAAAATCAGCAGTAATTTTGTGAGTTATTTTATACTTTTTCACTATAGAGATTCTTCTACGTCAAACTCAAATTGATATAAAAGGTTTCCATCTTTATCTGATCCTACAACTCCAAACTCTTGAATGTCACTTGTTAAATGAACTGTAAAAGGAACATTGTCATAAGTCACAGCAGAATTATTTGTTAAAGCAGTAATTAATGGCGGCTCGATTGTAACAGTAGCCGCATTTGAAGAACTTGTTACATCTGACACTACCATGTAAATTTTATCATGTGATGCAAATTTTAAAAAATCTCCAGCTTTGAATCTTCCATCTCCATCTCCAGCAAAAGCGTCCATATCAATCGTAGTATCTCCTACAGCATGAACTCCATTAACTAAAACACTTCCAGTTTCACTACCCCTTGCATCTTCTATTTCTGGTGGGATTATTGTAAAATTTTCTTTGCCTGATCTTTGTTTGACGATAAACGCCATAAGTTCTCCATAAACATCTGATCTTTTGGCAGTAATTATTCTTGCAGTAAATCCAAACCTTTGATTATCAATCTGTCTAGCAAGTTTTTTTCCAGATTGTGATTTTGATATAATTGTGTTTTGGATTGATCTAATTCCTAAAGTTTCAAATTTTGCACTAGATATTGGAAAAGCACCAGACATTATATTAAATTTTTACTCCCTCTTTCATTTACTGCATTATTAATTATTTGTGTAATCGTTCCTCTGTTTCTTACTAACAAATCATCAAAACCACTTGCGTCTAAAGTATTAATATTAAAATTAACATTTGTTGTGCCACCAGAAGTTCCTCTTGCCGCTTGTGTAATTTGTCCAGTTTGGTTTGGTATAAATAATTCTGCACCTCTTTCTCCAACAATAGTAGGTTGTCCTTTTCTTACTGCACCACCTTTTGCCATGAATGGTATTCCACCACCACCAGAACCACCAGTCAACATATTTAAAAAAATTTGTCTTTTTAAATTTGTATTTTGTTTCCTAATTAAATTATCTTTTTTTTCTTCTTCTTTGTTAATATCTTGCAAAATTAATTTTTCTATGCCTAATAAAGTTAATCTTTCAAGAGTTTTAGAAATAATATTAATTAATATTTGTTGTGCAAGTTGTTTAAATGTTTCATTTAATTCTTTACCTAATACAATCGTTTCTGCTATCGCTTTTGATACACCTTGAACACCTGATCTAATTGAATTGACTATTTCTTTTTCTATTTTAAAACTTTTATTTAATGTTACTATTTCTTCTCCAATTTTTTCAAAAAGCGTTTTTTGTTTTACAAGATCAAAATTAACTTCTTTTATGACTTTCTTTCCTTTATCAATCTCAACAACAAAAGGAACTTCAAAGCCTAATAATCTTTGTATTTCTTCTATTTGTCGTCTGATAAATCCAGTTGCGTTTCCAACTGCTCTAACAGCACCAGCAAAGGCTCTAACAGCAAACGTCAAAACTTTACTAATAACATTTCCAATAGCCTCAAAATCAGCAGAGTTTTGTTCAATAAATTCATTCAATGCTTTAAATTCTTTTTTAAGTTCATCAAAGAATCCTGCACCAGCTACACCTCTTTTAAAATTAAATAATTTATCTCCAAGCATGGATAAAGTACCAGTAAATGTTGTAGCAAGTTCATCTGTTGCTTCTCCAAATTTACCACCTTTACCAAAAACTTTTTGAAATGCTTTTATAGTTTCTTCTGCTGATACTGTTGCACCAGCTTGAAAACCTAGCATATTTCTTACACCTTTTTCTCTAAAAACATCTGCCGCTGCTATACCACCAGCAAATGATCTTTGTATTTGTTCAGCAGTTTGTTGAAAATCTAGTCCAGTTACTGCCGCAACATTACCAGTAATCTCTAATATTTTTGCAAGTCTTTCTGAATCTCCTGCAACAACAGCAAGATTTCCAGATGCCGCTTGTATTTGTTCTAATGAAAATGGAACTTTAGAGGCAAAATTTGACATTACCTCAAATGCTTTTGCACCCTCTTCTGTGCTACCAAATAATTGTTTTAATCTAACTTGTAAATCTTCAACACTTTTTCCAGTATCTACAAATGATTTAATAACTAAACCAGCACCCAAACCAACAAAAGCACCTCGCAAACTAAAAACTGCATTTTTTAAACTTGCTAAACCACCTCTAATACCTTTAAAGGCTTGTTTAGTTCTATCCTGTGCAGTGATATTTATCTTTAAATTTTGTGCCATTATATTTTAAATTTTTTTGCTTCAGCTAGTGTTTGTTTGGTTTTATACTCATCTTGTTCTTTTTTCAAGTATGCTAACCAAAGATTATAATGTTCGATTGGCATATCAAGAACATCTTGGATTGTGATTTTAAGTCTGTCGGCTATTATTAAAAGCGACCTTATATCTTGGTCGCTATTTACTTTTTTATGGCTTCATCGAAATTATCGCCTCTTGTGATGATTGTAGCAATTCGATCTATAATTTTACCATCTGCTTTTTTTCGTAAAGCAAATTTATCTTCTGGATTAAAGGCTTTGACCATTTCTCCTTTGTCATTTTTCACAAGTAGTTTCATTATTAATAAATCTACCAATGCGTTTAAATCTTCAAAGTTATTTGACTTTTTTATAATGTAATTTCTTTCTTCAAGTGTAAGTGGTTCTGAATAAAAAACACTAGAGTTACCATGCTCATCTTTCCACTCATCAACTTCAATAGTGATAGTTTTAAGGCTCTCAAAATGAGATTTTACTCTGTCAATAACTGACATAAATTAAAATTATACAGTTCCTCTTGTTAATGTGCCTGTACCTTGAAAAGTCACTGTTCTTGAAATGATTTCGTCCATAGCATTGTTGACTGACATTCCTGTAACAATTCCTGTTCCAGTAAAACTTTCATCGCCTGATGAATTACCCTCTGGTAACAAAACAAAAGAGATTGAACTACCAGCAGTTAAAGTTTGTTGTGGAGAATCAGTTTCGTCATAGTGCATTTCTAAAGTTCCTGAAAATGATGTTCTTCCAGCTACAAATGATTTAGTTGCGTCTGTTAATGCAGTATCTTCTACAACATCTCCAGTAGTTTCTAATGTGAACCCTGTTAGTTCCCCAACACCAGTTCCACCAGCAGTTACGACTCCTTCTTTTCCATGATGTGTTGCCATTTTTTATCCTTATTAGATTTAGTTTGTTTGTTTTCTTGTTGTTGCTTATAGCCAAGTTCTAAAAAATTATCAAGTTGTGTTTCGTTAATTACAACTTCATGTCCATCTTTATATAATTTAATATCTTTAGCCATATAATCTTTTACTATTTATCTTCTTCCTCGTCAATATCTTCATCATCTTCGCCAAATTCTTCGTCATCAATATCTTCTTCCCAATCCTGGTTGTCATCTTGATTTTCTCTCAATTCAGCTAATAAGTCTTTTACTTCTTCACAAAGTAAAGATTCTTTATCATGAAGTTTTTCTATTTTATCTATTTTTTTTTCTATCTTGTTTATAATTTTATCTGACATAATTTATCCTATGGTGTTCCTGCTTGAAACTCATACATACACCTAATAGTCATTCTGATACCACCAATAGGAAATAAACTTCCCTCATCAGTTTCTACTTGAACAACTTCTGTATCAAGTGCATTACCAGATCGAGTAATATCAGATTCTAGTGATGTTTCAATAGCAGTTATTAACTCATTTCTTTTTGTATCAATATTTGCTTCTGCACCTTTTACAAAACCAAGTACAACAAAATCTATTGTTCCATGTCTTGTTTTTGCACCAGAACCAAGTTCAGAATCATCTCTGTTTTCTTCTGATGTTTGTATTATTACTGCTGGATATTGTTGCTCTGATAATTCGTCCAATAAAAAAGGTTGTCTTGTAGCTTTTTTAATATCTGGGCTAGATATAGCAGATATAACTGATAATAAATTAGATGCTATATTTTCTCTTACACTCATATTCTAAACTTTCTTAATTCTTTTTCTACAAATCTGTTGAATTGTTTTCTTATAATATTTTCTGTTCTATTATTAAACCCAAAAAATTCTCTTTTAGGGTCTTTTAAAACTTGATTAAATAATGCTCTTTGCATCATCTGTGAATTACTAAATGCAAGAGTAACTTTATTTCTACCAGTTTTTTTTATTGTAGAGTTAGGTGTTAAGCTACCTAACATTCTCCCAGAATAAAATAAATCTATTTTAGTTGGTTTTCCCTCTCTTTCTAATTTTTTTATATATCCCTCTGAATATGGTGCAAATGGTCTATCTCTAAAATCAATACCTTTTTGAGTTTTTGTTCTAACAATATCTAATAATTGAAAACCAGCTTGTTTTAATCCTTTATCAAAAACTCTTGGTAATACTGATTGAAACCTTTTAAATTTTCTTTGAACTTGTTTTGAGTTTGTTTTTATATTTAGACTTACAGCCATTATCTATTCAATCGTCTATAACCATGTAAAGATTCTCTTTCACTGCTTACGATTGTACCATCTGATGTTGAATCATATTCTACACCATCTTCAAGAATTGATCTAAATTCTTTATTGTATTCTGCCATGTAATACTCTGCCATTCTTTCAAATCTATCTTTTTCTGTTTCTGGTCTGAATTTAGTCAATGCTGGTAAATAAAATCTGCCAAGAAATAAATAAACACCAGCACGTTCAAACTGATCTAAATTTACTTTTGTGTTATCCATCTCTACAGTATTCAAAACTGTAATATCAGTATAGACATTTGTTTTGTATGTTGGAAACCACTCTATTCTTAATTGTCTTAAAATATCATTTGTTGTTTGCAACAAAAAATTTGTAGTTTCTGTTGAAGATGTAGATATGCCAAAGTCAAAAGCATCTGGTTGATACTTCAAAACATCAGATGTTGTAATGACATTTGCACCAGTAAAATTAGCCATAGTATTTACCTACAAACCAATCAATAAATTGTTTAATCTTTTTTTTTAGTTTTTTTAACATTCTTTTTTCTCTTTGGTTTTAATTTAACTATCTTATCAGAAATTTCTTCAAATGTTGTTTTTTTTATTTCTTTTTTTACATCATCTAAAGGAACGAAACCTCTCATCTTGAAGTGTTTTACATTTGCTTCAAATTGTATTCTTGATCTAATAATGGTTTTTTTACCATTTGTAAGTTTTATCATGTCGTCCATAATTTTCTCCTAGTTAGAATGTGAGGGCAGTTTTCCGCCCTCACAAAGTATCCAATTATTATTGGATTGATGAGTCTGCTTCGACTTCACAACCTTTAGAGTCGTCTAATTCGCCAACTCCATATACTGCTGTTGCTACAATCTCGTCTGCTCTTAAACTCGCATCTCTTTGAGTTTCGATTTTCAAGTCTTGCATCATCGCTAGACCTAAAGCGTCAGAGTGGAATACAGCACCTTTGTAATCTCCAGTAGTACCTGGATTATTACCAGATGAGTCTGCTATATTTGATGTTTCAAATATATTTACTCCAGCTATTTGACCAACTAAACCTGATCTTAAAGCCTCATTACCAACACCTGGATTTGGGTTAGCAAATGTGTTTGTTAAGCCAGATTTTAAATCAAATGCTACTTGTGGGTGGATTACAGCATTTAAGCCATCTCCTGGTACACCAGCCGCTCTTAATTTTGCAACTGCTTGGAAGATTAAAGCCGCTGACATAGCTGTTGAAGCTGAACCGACAGTTGTTGAAAAACCACCGAATAAAGCTGTCAAGTCTGTGTCTATTTTTTTTGCAATCGCTTCTCCAAATAATCTACCAATATCTGCCGCAACATTTCTTGGTGCCGCATTTCTACCTAGATCAGTAAGAGTTGTCATGATACCATTTTCAGAACAAGTGATTGTTACTGAAGTTGGGTCGATTGCAGTGTTAGATAAATCAGATGCTTCCGACACAGCCGCCGCCGAAACAGCAGAGTAAATTGGAACTTCAACTGACTTTCCACCACCAGTTACTGCATAATTTCTTACAAGTGGACGCATGATTGATTGTTCACTTGCTACGAATAATGCTTCTGCCACTATCTCTGTGTATAGTTCCGATAGTGTAGAACTTGTGCTTTCGTTTGCCATTTTTATTTACCTTATTATTTATTTGTTAAGTTTATTTGTATCGCACCCGAATCACGTTTTTTCCTATATTCTGCATAGGCTTTACGATCTTCTGGGTTCGAATGATCATATTCCTGTATATTAAAGGGTTTAACAGTTTTACCACCGATAGCACTCTGGCTTCCTGAACCAGACACAGACCCTTTTCGGAAGTGTGGGTTACTATCTAAAAACTCTTTGACTCTATCTTCAAGAGAAAAAGGTTGTCCACTTTTGTTATATCGTACATTAGAATTATTATCAACTACTTCTATACGTCCATCATCATTGTATTTTACTTCATCTTTTAACAGAGCAACAACTTGACTTGGATTGATTGCATTGTTTGATGATGCAATAGAAAGTATTGAATTATCTACTTTTTCTTTCCTAATTTCATTTTTATATTTAGATAATTCTTCTTCTTTTTCTTTGATTCTATCTTGCATTATTTTTTCTATGTCAGCTTTTGTTTTTGCTTCTTCAAGTTCTTTTTGTTTCAATAGATCAGCTTTTTGTTTTTCTTCTTCTTGAAGTTTTTTCTCGTACTTTCTTTGTTCAGCTTCGAGTCTTGATTTGATTATGTTATCTAGTTGCTCTTGGGTAAAAGTATTTTGTTTTGGTGTTTCTACTTTTACTTCTTCTTTTGGTGCTTCTGTTTGTTGCGTTTCAGGTGCAACTGCCTTTGTTTCTTCAGACATTGTTTTCTCCTATATTATTAGTTCGCCTTTTTCGTCATACCAATCTGGATTGACGTAAGACCATTGATGACGACAATTATAACCACCTCGAACAACTAGAGGATCACCAGCTTTTTTGCCTGACCAACTTCTACTTCCCCAAAGTTTTCTGACTTCATCAATTGTAAAAAGTCCATCTTTTCTTTTAGGTTTTATTACACCATTTATTATATTTCTGCAAATATCTCTTGTTGTTGGAATTACATCTCCATAATATTTGACAAGGTTTAAACCAGCATCTTGTGATTTGTTAAAATTTAAGGTTGCATCGAAATCTCTCAAAGAATCATTTAGTATCTGACCAGCATATCTTTTCATGTTCTCACCAGCACGATCTCTTGCAAATTTAGTTTGAAGTGTTTGTATTGATCTATCAACTTCAGCTTGTTTTGATTTTTTGTATTTGTTGTCATTAACAAAATTGACTAATCTTTGTATCTCTGGATCATCTGAACTTGCATAAATACCATTGATTGTTTGTCTTAATTCTTTTTCTAGGGTTGCAAAGTCACTACCAACTAATGTATTCTGGTACACTTTTTCTGACAATCTTCTTGTAAAAGTATTTGATACATCTTTGAATTGTGTAAAATATTGTTGTTTGAGATTTTGTACTAATGCTAAATCGCCTTTAGTAAGTTCTTGAAATTGTGGTGGGATATTACCAATTCTTTTAAATGCTTTTTCTATTCTCTTTGCTTGTTTATTAAAACCCTCTCTAACAACTGTATCTGACCAATCTAAATATTCTCTTTCTAAAATAAATTTTATTCTTGGTCTTATAGCAATAGCTGATTGCAGTTCTATTAATTTACCATCTTGTGTTGGAAGTCTTCCAGCTAGAGATACGACTTCTCGTTCTATTCTGTCTAATGTTGCTACTAATGATTTATAATATTGTGCTTCAGCAATCTCTATTTGCTTGATTCTATAAAATGTTGCGTCTTTGACTATATCTGACATTCATTAAATCTGCTCTTGCTCTACTTCTTGATCTTCTTGTTGTGGCTCATCTTGTGTGAACTCTCCGACTTCTGACTTCTGATCTATTTCCTCAAATATAACATTTAACTTCTCATCGTCATCAACAACTGCTCTTGCAATTTCTTTATCAACTTCTTTAATAAATGTTGGAGAACCAATACCCATAGCTTTTGCTTGTTGGAAATAAATAAGATCAGTTGCATAATCTCTGATATTAAATGAGTCTGGATAATTTATCTCGCCATCAAAAGTAGCATTTTGAAATTCTGCATATAATCTAAATAATTGTTCTTCTGCTATTTGTAGATTATCTGCCTTTTCAGATAGTCTAGCATTAAGTAATTCAAATTCTGTTTGTAAAGCTATACCAGATGATACTTGTTGTCTTGTGGTTCTTACTGCACCAGTGTGAGCAATTCTATTTATTGATTCTACTTTGTTATTAATAGACTCCATAATCGCAGTTAAGTTTTGACCAGATGGTTGTAATAAATATGGTTTTAAGTTTGGCTCTAATTCATCTGGCATTTCTATTACTGCACCAGCACCAGCACTTGCATTGACACTTGGAGTTTTGACTAATGATGGGTGGTTAGTTAATCTTATTAGTTGTTCCATTTCAGAGTATTCGTTGTAAATCGCTTTTTGCAAATCAGCTATGTCGGTAAGGTCTGATTGACCAATGCCTCGTTTGTGTGACTTTGCATTGTATAAAATAACTGCTGGTATTTTGCCAATCAGGTTATCGGCAGTATCTATTACACTTGGCTCTCCCATTCGAGGCATATAGATTGTTTCAATCCTATCTGGAAACCAAAGCCTCATGTATGTGCCACCATCTTTATCTACTTCTTCTCGTATTTTTAAATAATCTAAATAATACTTTCCATTTACTTCTCTTTTGAAATTCCAATCTAAAACATTTTCTGGTGTAACGATTGATAGATATGGTCTTATGTCTTGGTCAAGTTCATCTGCTCTGGTTCTTGTTTGTACGCTTGGTTTATCTAAAATTATAAAACAATGACCATAAATTGATGCGTAGTTTTGTGCTTGTTTAATTACAGAGTTAAGATTGTTCCCCTCTAGGTCTGCGTCTTTTAAGAATGATTCTAAACTAGGCTCATCTGCTAATGATCCAAAATCTCTACTTGGTCTTACCCTAAATAAAAACGATGAATATATTTGTATTATATTTTTACAATGATTATCGCATGGTGTGTTTGCAAGTCTTTGATTAAACTCATTATCTAATTCTAAATTATATCTGTTTAAATATTGACCAATCATATAATCGTATCCACCATTATATGATCTAATATAATACTCCCAATTATTGATTGTTTCTTGATAGTCTTTGTGAGTTTCTATTGCTTGATCTTTACTATATGCCATAATTTATTTTATTGTCCATCTTGTTGGAGAAGAAAAATTAGCCTGTGTGGTTAATGGTTTTAAATATTCAATCATATAACCAAGAGCATCGTTCATGTGATCGAAGCCATCTTCCTTGTCAGGAATATTTGTATTCTCCTTGTATATTTGTCTTTGTAACCCTTTTATCAATGTTTTGCAAGATTGTGAAACAAAAATGTGACGTTTGCCATTAGAATCTTTTAACTTAGAATTAACTGCATTGACTCTATCTCGTATTGCTGGGTGTTTGTGTTTTACTTTTACTTTGAAACCAGCGTTTTGCAAAATAGATAAATCTGTTCTACCACCAGCAGAAGTCTTTCGTTGTTTAGAAGCTGGGTCTGGATATATAAATATTTGCATTTTAGTTCCATACCGATCTCTTATTTCTTGCACCATTTCATCAGTATTTGAGCCATAAATAATAACTTCATCAATAAAATACACTTTATCTTTTTCTATTTGACCAACACAAGCAGACATCGGGTCTACGTTAAAATCCATTCCTATATGTAAAGGTTTTGTCCAATCAATTTGTTTTTTAACTACATTATCAACTGGGTGGAAGTTGTAATAAACTGCACCAGCATAGTTTTCAAACGTACCCTCAAACTCTTGTCTAAATGTTCTTATATCAATGTCTTGTTTTGCTTGTTCTATTTCTTCTTTACTAACCATACCACCATCAACTGTAGTAAATTGAAAAGACTCCCAATCACTATCTTGTTTGCCTTTGAGGTACATTTCATAAGACCAATTACCATAACCTTTCGGAGTTCCACACATTAGTACATGACCGAGTCTATCTGATATTGATGCTCTTAATACTTCAAACCAAGTTCGTTTATCTATATCTGCAAACTCATCTAATATTAAAAAATCTAATCCTGTTCCTCGAAGTGAGTCATAATTATCTGCACCTTTTAATGATATTTGACTATTTGTTTTTCTGATAGTTATAGTCA
>VTLG01004455.1_pt1 | contig 20887 bp, 19 predicted proteins | sample 4694571 | NCBI WGS metagenome assembly VTLG01 (sample SAMN12604809, study PRJNA352737) | marine metagenome | biome: ENVO:00000447; feature: ENVO:00000209|ENVO:00000569|ENVO:01000036; material: ENVO:00002151; isolation source: viral sequences binned using virsorter ... | reverse complement strand
AAGTTGTAATCAGCCGTTCCAGACGAATACTTCTCCCGTGTCATTGCACACGGCATTTCTATAACTGGAAGTCCCCAAGGTATATCTCCAGTTACAGGAGGTTCAATAATGATTGGAGGAGGGATGACCTCAATATCAGGAACGCTTCTTATCCTTATTTGAGGTTCAACTACCTCCACTTAGAAAGGAAGCTTCGCGCCTTTTTTGCTTTTACCAAGAGGTGTTGCTCCACCAGTTGCGCCTGGGATTTTTAAAGAGCCTTTTACACTTTCAACCACTTTTTGTTGTAGTTGCTCGTGTGTCTTTGGACTAGTTGCCCATTTGTAAGTAATGACTCCTCCTGCACCTATCGCAACGACAAGTACAAAAGAAACAGCACTTAAAGCGTTGAAAACTTTTTGCATGAGTAATAAAAAACCCACTAGAAGACTAGCGGGCTTTTACTTTTGTGTGTGTGAGGAGCGTGAGCCCACCAATTAGACCCACGCTCTAAATCTACTTAAAAACGGTAAGTTGCACCAGCTTTTAAGTTGTAAAGGTTATCGGTGTCTTCAGAAGTAAGACCAGCTAGTTCTCCGTAGAGATTTAGCTTCTCATTTAGATCAATGTTGCCAAAGATCTTGCCTGAAATCTGAGTAGAACCATCAACATCTCCGTCAGGATTGACGAAAGCTGGACCGATTTGCGCTCCAAGAGTTGCGTTCTCACCAAAGTTGGTGTCATAACCTATTGCCAGATCCGTTACGCTTCCTGCGTAGTCAGATCCCAAGAACCCAGCATTGTTCTCGATATTCACATAGGGCCCTGCATAAGCAGCCGAACCACCAATAAACAAGGCAGAAACTGCCAGTCCAAATTTGGACATAGAACTCTCCTCACAAGAGAAAATAACCGTCAGACATTAGCAGCTATATGGCATTCAATCTTCCAACAAGGGTAGAAAATCTTTCTGGTCTCATCAATTTGTACTCGTTTATGTATATCTAACGCTGTAACAACACAGATAACAGCAGCACTAGCAAATGCAACAGCTCGTAAACCTCTTAAAGAATGAAGCGCAACTGCCCTCATCTATGAGGGTCCAGACTGCTTATATATAAAAGGCTGAATCCCATAAGCAAAGCAAACAAGATTAAAGCGCTAGCTAGTAGGTGCATCAGGCCAATCAGTAAGGGTATGGTTTTGAATAATGGTTTGGAGCGCTTGAGTGTCAGAAGCAGCGTCTATCTCTGTTTGTCTTGTATTCGCAGCCGTTCTTACAGCAGCTCGATAAGTTTTCCAGGCTGTTGGAATTGTTCCACCTATTTCTTTAGCCTTAATTACACGCCAATCGCTATCACTAAGGATTGAAGCGGCTACTGAGTCTTGCTGTGACTTGTACTCAGATTTTAAAAGTGCAATATCTTTCCAGCTTTGTTCTGTTCCTTCGGCGTTCCAACCAAAAGAGAATCGTTCGTCATATGCCTTTGGACTTGGTGCTTCCGTAACTCCAATTGCTAGACGTTCTGAGACAGAAGCATTTTTTATCCATCCAGCGGGATAAGTCATCACAGGATCACCTGTCTTGAATCCATTGTCTGAAACAGGTGAATTATTTAGTAGCCAAGGCATGAGTCTGTAGTCGTTGGAATAAGTTTACCTACCTCGCCTTCGCAAGGCTAAAAGGTACTTCTGCAATAGCGAGATAGACATATTCACCTGTACTTGCATTGACTGAAGAGCCTGGACCTGACATGTAGAAACCGTTGCTCATAGGCCAAACTGCCATGTCACCCAAGCTTGAAGTATTAGAACCATTTCCTCTATAACCTTCTCCTTGAGGTTTATTAGCCCATAAATGATTAGAAGCTAGACCGTTATAGCTATATCTTTTAGTGTCGATGATTGCCCATGAGGTGTAATCTGTACTTGTATCTGGGCTGCTATTAGCAACTGCTCTCTTAATTAAGATCCAACGAGGGTAGAAGCCAATGTTCACATAATTATTTCCACCCGTTCCTATAAACTTACCTGCTTTGCAATATCCTTCTGTTTCTGCAAAACAATAACTAACAATAGTAGTGGAATCATTTATATCACCAGTGACAGAGTAAACAGTGGAGGAAGGATTAGTACTTTGCCAGTAACCAGTCTCTTCATGACCTGTTGTTTCTAGTCTTAATCGTTGCGTGTTTCCGATCTCTTTGTGATAAACACTCCAGGCACTAGAAGCTCCTGAAAACTTCACAAGGATAAAGGCAGGTGCTACTGATAAACCATGACCTATTGTTGCGTTTGCGGCTGTTCCTGTGTAATGACTAATGCTGAAATTAGTGGTGCTATTTACATATTGAGCTGATGGAGTTATTGAACCTTCTGTGCTTGGAGTAACAGAAGATGCTGCCCATGCCCACGCGGCAAAAGACCCTGTTCCTGAATATGTCCCACCACTTGGTCCGTTAACACCGTATGCACCTGAGGCATCGTCAACAACAGTGAATCCGTTCGAATCAAAGCTTCTTAATGAATAAGAGCCTCCTGAATAATCAGTTTGAGCGTTTGACAAGTTTGCCCAAAGTTCCTTTGCTGGTCCTCTGGCAGCATCATGTATTGCATGATAATTAGTTGCTGAACTACGGTTCTTAACCCATACCAATGCAGGTTGAAACTCTAATCCAGTTACACTTTGCGATCCACCATTTCCTGTATAAGTAACAACATCAAAATGCTCCTTCCCTTTTACAATTGTTTGATCTGTAGAGCCAATGTTGCTGGCGCATAAGCATTTGAAGCCCGCAGGCGCAGCATCCCGAAACGGTCTTTGGCCAAAATTAACGTAATAATCACCACTTGTATTACCCCCAGCATTTGCTACTGCGAATGTAACCTCTCCTGTATCTCCAATATCTGTAAAGGCTGCATTAGCACCTGTACCTGGATTACCTGACGCTTGCCATGTCCCATCAATAGAGACCCACATTTTTCCTGAGCCCAACCCTCCTGACAGATCAACAGCAACGCCTATTACTTTTCCTGAAGACCAAGCACTTCCATGTGAAGTTGTTGATGAGTTATGTCGTTTTTGTCCTGTGGGCAAGAAGCACCAACTGTTTTGGTTTTGACCTAATTCAACTCCAACAGTTCCCAAACTATTATCAGCTACACCAATTAAGAATGGAGCACCTGAACCATTCCAAGTTCCTATTGTCATCTCCATATACCACTTTCCACTTGCAGGCATAAATATTGAAGCTTTACATGTATCCCAACCTGCTGAACTTTGATCTGTAAAAGCTAGATTTCCTTCCTTAATAGTAAGTCCACCATTTGATAGAGAATTAAGGGTGCAATAATTAGAATTTATCTCTCCTCCTGCTCCCTCATCTCCTGACGCAGCGGCATTTGTTGGAGAGTCTTTGAGTGAATCGATTGCACCAGAGTTAAGATCTCCCGTGAAAGTCAATCCTGTTTGATCAACAGTCAATGTTGCTGCATTATTGTCTAGAGAGGCTGAACCATTCAGTGCATATTGATAAGACCCAGCAGTAGATGTGAATTGCCTTGTATTGTTTCCACCACCACCAAAGGAAAGCCATTTAGCAGTAAAAGAAGAACTTTGTCCTGAACTTGTTTCTAAATAGGTCCAATTATTACCATTGTCAGATTTATAGTAATTTATATTTCCATTAGTACCATTAGACGCATTAAAGGTTCCAGTTACTGTCCCACCACCGGCTGCTTTAATAATCATGCTTGACCCACTAGGGGAGGCTGTCCCAGTAGTACTTCCTGATAAAGCAGCGGCTGCAGTCGCAAAGTTTACGGGCTTCCAATCATTACGTTGTGGGACGACAAAATCACTCGTATATTTTGCAGCCCCTTTGTAATATCTGAAGTCATTTAAATATCCAACTGCAAAAGCGTTGCCACCATCAAAACAAGAACCAATAGTCATTTGGTTCTCTGCTTGATAAACACTATCGCTACTTGTAAAAGTCCAAGCTTCTTTCCCATTGGTATAACCTTTAAATGTACTACCGTTTCTTACAACTGCATAATGTGTCCATACTTGACCAACAACTGCTCCATAATTTTTAGCAGACCAATCCCAATTACCTGATGTAGCTGTGCCATAGAAATACATATTGCCATCACTTGATCTATAAAAAGGCAACATAGACCAATCATCATTACCAGCACTACATTGAATCCATCCATCAGGCGCAGTAAAGCTGCTAGGCAAATAGAACCAACCCTCTATTGTGAAATTACTAGTTCCTAGTTGAAAGTCTGTACTTACTGGAGACTGTATTTCATCATTGCTCCCATCAAAAAATAAACTGGTATTGTAAAATTTACTTTCTGCGGTGGAAGTTACAGTACCAGTAACGGTGTGACTTACTGCAGACCCTGACCCTTTTATATCAGCACTATGGTCTGCTGTGTCGAAACCAGGCAATGCCCATATAAGACTAGATTTTGAATCATCATCAGCTCCAGGTCCATACATAGGTTGAGCACCTGTGCATGTATTTAAGACTTCCGAATAACCTATATTATTGTTAGTAGAATTGTCTGAATATTTTAAGTGACAAGAGTTGTCATAAGTAGAGTCTTTAAGAACAACACCATCCACCTCAATCGCACCTGCTTCAGCATGGTTCGTCCCTGCGTTCCACTTCAACTGAAGCCCGTTAGTTGTATCTATTGATAGATTATCTGAGTCAGGACAAGACCACCAGCCATAAACATTGCTGCCAACTTGACTAATAAAATTAGCAGTGTAATCAGTTCCGTTTAATAGAAATACAGGATTAGACCCGTTAACTAATCCATAAACTCTAATTGATTTACTAGCTGTAATTGCAATAGGAGGCTTGAAGGCAAGTGTCTCTCCTGCGCTGTATTGAGGCCAACATAATGAATGAGTCCCGTTATATAAACCATCAAAAAGTTTTGTTTTAGGAGCACTTGCATGAGCTGTTCCTGTTACAGAATTAGACCAAACTTGTCCATTATTTAACTGTCCTAATTTTATAAACTGTTTGGGAACGTAAATACCAGTATCAGAATCTAATTCCCCAAAATCATCTAAAATTCCATTTGTTTCTGATGGATAAAAAGAATCAAGCAAAAAAGTATCTGCAAAATAACAATCAGAATAATTGCTCGCTTCTGCAGCTCTTATACCATGGCCTATGCGATGTATATCAGCAGCATTCATTGAATATTCAGTATATTGAGTAATATTTGCGTTTCTATTATCAGCTTGTCCCCAAGCTGTAAGTTTTACACCATTAACCCATACATTCAACCGGTAATCTCCTGTCTGATCTGTACCATCTCTATTAGTGTCAAAGCCATAGCAAATGTGATACCAGTTCGAACCGTCTTTTAAATACTGTGAAGTACCTCCCCACCAAGAAGCTCCGCCAAAAGATATATAGTCGTTATAAATATTTCCGTTCCAAATATGTGGGTCAGCATTAGTCCCTGAGTAAGCGTGTAGAACAGAAGTTAAGGCTCCTGGCTCTCTTTTCATCCATGTAGCGAAAGTAAATCTGCGACGATTCCCTGCGGCAAATGGCTTCCTTTCCAAGTAAGACTGACTCCCTGAATCCAGTCTTATCGAGCGACTTATTTGAAATCCTGTGTCGGCAGCCGCTGCTGCAGTGCCGAATAGCATTTGAGGCTTAACAAGCATGAGTTAATCGGCGACTGCTTTGTGGATGTAACAAACGATAGATGAAGCGCTCACCACGGTGTACGCCAAGGCATCTACAGCACTTGCGGCTGTGCTTAAAACTCCGCCTGTGGTATCACCACCAGCGAAGTGCCAATAAGATCCCCAGCTTGCAACTTGCCCTCCTGATCCATCCTGTGTCAGCATTATTACGCCCCCAGATCCAACCGTCATAGCTGAAGGATTGTTTATTGCTATGGCTCCTGTTAAAGCACCAATAGTGAAATTATTAGCTGTAGTTAGATCGAGTGTTAAAGAAGCTGCATAGTTGACAGAACTAAAAGCACAACTAGCAGCGCCGCTAACAGTTAGATCTCCTGTTACCGCACAGCCTGCAGCATTCGTCTCAAAATGCTTGACATTATCTTGGTATAACTCACATGCTCCATCAGCGGTGAACTTGGCAAGTGTTTCGTCGGCTGCCTGTTTCTTGATTTCAATAGAACTGCCTCTTATTCGTAAGGCTCCTGTTCCTGCATCATCAATATATGAATTACTGCCATCGTGTGAAATGGAAAGGTCTGTCCCCGTCCCAAATGTCGCTTTTGCATTATCTGCAAATTCAAGAGCGTCATCACTGACATCAAAGAGAATGTTGGCGGAGGAGCCTGTTACTTGAACATCACCAGTGAAAGTAGCTCCTGTTAAAGCAGCTTTCTCATCCGTAAGAACCTTGATCCTGTTAGCCGTTGCAGCAAGTGATGTACTTGTTGAATCAGCAGCATCACTTAACTGAACTGCACCTTGAGCCGATGTCGAACCAGCCGCAAGTTTACTGCCTGCAATAGCTGCAGAAGCATTTATATCAGCATTAACTATCGATCCTGCGGAATAAGAGAAGACGCCTGCATTACTTATAGTTACATCGCCAGAAGGTGTAACAGCAGTTGGGATATTGGATGAATTGCCGACTAAAATTTTGCCATCTGCTAATGCTGCTAATTTGCTGTAATCAATCGCTGCGTTAGTCGCTACATCCGCATTCGCGATAGAAGCATTTCCAGCGATTAGGAAATTACCGCTCTGATTGGGCAGCGTTAAAGTTCGATCAGCTGTTGGATCTGTGACCGCAATTGTGGTCTCGTAGCCATCACCTGTTGCACCTTCAAAAGATAAAGAACCTCCTGTTCCTATTTCTACTGCTCCTGTAAAAGTGCCTCCTGCTTTAGGCATCTTTTCAGTCTCTAATTCTTCTATGGCATCTTGACAATTACTGGACCCTATTTGACCGTATGGAGTGAACCCCACATTCTGAGCAATCTGTCCACTTACAGTTGCGGAAAGATCGATCTCATTCCAAGTTGATCCGCTGCTATTTGTAACGCCTAATATGTAATCTGGCGGATTCAATGCCGTGACCGGGGCTGGAGCTGAAGGAGTGCCAGCCGTTGCTACGACTACATAAACACCATCAGTTGTTGATGATGCAGTGGGTAAATTTGATCCAACTACCAGACCGGCGGCACTACCTGCTGTAGTAACACTTGCCATCTTAGAAGTTGACGCATTGAAGGTGCCTCCATTAACCAAACTTCCTTTAGTCAAAGTTGTGATCGCTTGCCAAGCATTTCCGTCCCATAAATATGCATCCTCAGCGACCGAATCGAACAGCAGCTGGCCCGTGAAAACTGCCGTAGGAAAACCCGCCTGGGCTATAGATTGAACGATACAGGTAGATGAATTAGCCATCTTCGCTGCAGTGACCGAATCATCTGCTATGCGAGCAATGTCTAAAGTTCCACTCGTTATTTTTGCGGCTGACAGATCGGGGATGTCCCCAGCCACGAGGTCTGCACCCGCTGTAATCAGACCGTTCGCGTCATATGTGACCTTTCCTTTTGTCGCTCCAGTGACACTATTAGTAATCGTTAATGCACCATTTCCGTCAACACTTAGCCCTGTTCCTGGTTTGACTGCACCAGTTGCACTTGAAGTGGCTAAAGGTAAATCAGCACTAGTAACAGCGCGAGAAGCACTAACTAATCCATTGGCGTCGTGCTGACAAACTGAATATGTACTGCCTGAAGCTGTAACTGTGTTATCAATTTTGATTGTTCCACTCGATTGAGTCAGTCCATTTCCATTGATAATGACCCCGCCTTTTGCTGATGTCGTTGGATCGGGCAGATCACTACCTGCAATCGTTCTCGCAGTTACAGCTCCGCCTGCTCCTGTTGGTCCAGCAAGGAATTTGTTAGCAGCATCGGTGTCGTCAACCGTCGCACTAATCGTGTAAGTCGTTCCAGAAGCTGTAGAAACAATGTTGATAATTCCACTGGTTGATCCAGAAATCGTTGTCGTGCCAGCGACTAATGCATCCCAGCTAGATCCATCCCATATGTAAACCTTGTCATCATCTGTATCTACCCAAAGCTGACCCGTGTATTCAGCAGTTGGAGCACTAGATGCAAATAAAGCCGTGGCGTTGTTGGCTAACTTGGCTCCTGTGATGTTGTCGTCTTTTACAGCAGCCGTGTTGACGCTGTTTGCGGCCATGGAAGCTTCAACTATTGCTCCACTCGCAAAGGCAACTTTGCCTGAAGGTATTGGCGTTCCACTTAGTTTATTTAGTCCAGCAGTACTGATTAACTCGTTGAACTTGACCTTCTTGGTCTCAGTACTATTGACAATGGCGAGCACGTCCTCGTCATCCAGATTGGCCCCAACGACTTCGTTTAGAGCCGAGATTTTTGCATTAGCCATTCGGCACTAACCTCCGTGGAATCCTTTAATCAGCTTCAAGCAACAGGTTAGCAGTCGCATCCTGTTCGAGAAGTATAAAGTCGGTAGTCTCCTGAAGAAGTTTGTATTCAGCGGCAGTCATTACCTTCAGATTTATCTTTCCTGTAGTAACAAAATCAGCCGTCATCTTGACTACTTGACCTGTATTGAAAGCAATAGCTGTATTGGTTATCACTGCTTTTACGTCGTACCAAATGACGTCGTTGGCTACTTCTGCTCCGCCTCCACTGGGGTCATAGCCGTCAACTTTTAAATAAAAGTGAGCATTAAACTCACTTCCTATTTCTGTTCTAAGAATTAATTGATGCAAATACTGTGCTGATTCATAAGCTCCTCCACCAACAGTATCTCTGTAATCCCAAAAGCTTTCCATCCTTCCTGATCCACTAACTATTCCACTGTGAGAGTTCCTAAAGTCGTCAGAGAGTGCAGTGGTATCAACTCTTTCAGCACTTGTATTCAATTCATACGAAGTGACCTGGCCTAACACCCTGTGAATTGCATTTTGTACTGTTAATCGAACGGCTAAAGACCATCCTGCTGATTGGTCTACTAACGAAATAGCATTAGCCGATCCACCGCTTACTGCATGGGCGTAGGTTGCATAGAGTCTGATACCTCCCAGCTCATCGCAATGAATGAAGAATTTGCCACTTTTTACACTTGTATAACCACTAATAAAAACAAGATTGCTATCAGCTCTTATTTCTAACTCATCTCCTGTAATTAATTCACTAGTATCACCCTTACTAGCTGCATCAAAACCTAGTCGTTTCTTTCCACTAACTACTTCATTAGTGCTTATGGTAGTGACGATCTCTTGACCACCGAAGGTTCTTTGTAACTCCACGCGCCCCTTCGAGCCTAAATACACTGCCATAATTAGAGAGTCGCTGTTGGGAGAGCGCCTGTAGCTTGGAACGTGATGTCAGTGGAAACAATGTCCCCAGTGCTGACTCCTATTTGTACGCTTGTTATATAAGCATTCATCTTTACATCGGAATAACTCGTCCCGTCTGCCAATCTCAAAGTCAAAGTAACGGTGTCTGTTGAAGAAACTCCAGTCGTGCCAGTCTTTACTATCTTTCTTAAGAGTGCGCTGGCATCATTCGTTCCATCATCTTGCTTGTAATACAGAAGATTCGCTGTGCCATTGAATGACTGGACTCCTGGGGTGTAGCTTTTAACGCTCTCTGACAACGTAGTGGTATCAAGCAAATTTAGATCAGCAGAAAGGCTCCAGCTTCTTACCTTTACTTGATCAACATCACTGAGTTGCAGTGATCCGTCTCTTCCTGTGTAAGCCTTAGCCATGAGTCAACCTCCGTAAATACAGTTTAAAGGACACCAATGAGATTTACCTGAACATTGCTAATACCAGGCTTAACTTGAGTCACTTTTGGTGGAGCGGCATAACGGTAAGCATTGCCTGAAGCCCCAGCACCGATAGCATCTCCATTTCCTTCCCATCCTGACTTCGCATCAGGACTAATTCCTGCTATCACAATGTCAAAAGTCGTATAAGTGCCTTTCATCTCGTCGAAATGATCTAAGAAAAGCTCTGCATTGGCATCAGAAATATTCCTATAGCCCAAAGCGAGCTCCATTCCTGTCCTCTTCGATCCATACAGAATCCTTGTCTCTTTACCTGACTGAGCTCTGAACGTCTTAACCTGATAATTGCCAGGAGAAAAATTCCGTGAGCTAGGAGTAAGAGTTGGGAAAGCCATTAGAAAACGTCGAAGCGGTCAGCATCTTTAATATCTTTAGCTATAAGACTAACGGAACCGTTGTCACAAGGGAACTCAGAAGCACTTATTTCTACAATATTTTCTTGGTTCAAGGTTAACTGCTCTACTCGGTAAACATTTTCTGAAGTCAATGTCTCAACTAGAGAAAAAATAGATGCACCTGCCGTCCATCCCTGAACAACACCGCCATCAACACGAATTGTCACCTCCTCTGCGTCTGCATCATCAGTTGAAGTGGCGTAATAAATAATTTTATAATCACCATCTTCTATTGAAGTGGCAAGAGTGATTGTTCCATCTGCAGCAATCGTCCCAGTTCTTACTGCTGAATACGGGCTGCTTTCAGTGATGACACGAATGTAATCACCAGGGGCTAAATCAAGTCCATAAGGCGTGGTAGAAAAAGTACAAGTATGTGTAATTCTCTTTCTTAAAGTCACCATGTATTTACCAATCAGCACTGCGTGATCTCTACTCGTGCATAGATCTGTCACGTCAAATGTTTCTGTGGGGACTTCTCCATCACCCTCTCCCGACCTAACTGTAACCGTAGCCTCACCAGGTAATTGATTTTCTCTCTCTACTCTATACCTGACAGTGGCCTTGAAAAGATTCCTTTCTTCTGCTTCTAGATAGTCCAGCTTAAAACTATCTTCTAAGATGTTTCCACTAGTAAATATTTGTTTTATTGTTACTGCACCTGTGTGGTTTATGTCTCCTCCATCAGTAACAGGTAGTGCAGGTTTAACACTGAAACGACCATCGCTAAGAATAAAATCACATAAGAAGACTGGTGCTTTTTCTGAAAGCCAACTTCTCACATTCTCTGGTTGAGAAATCGCTCCATTACAAAACAACTTGTTCTTTCTTAGGAACTTAGCTGTCTCAGCCAACTGATCTTTGTCTATTAATTTGTCCAGATCTGCATCTGTACGAGCCAACGTCTCTCCAATACCTCCTCTTCTATCCGTCAATAAATAGTAAATTAAATCAGTAAACAAGTTGCTTGCTTGAATGGCAGAGCCATCGTCGGGGTGTAAATTAGTTACTTTTATCCCTTCTTTTAACCACACTCTTACTTGGTCTAATGTGGAAAAATTACGACTTGCTTTAAAAGACAAAACAGCAGTTGTTAGATCCGAGTAAAGAGGTCTCTCTTGATTAACCAAAAATTCATTGATATAAGTTACTGTATGTTCAGGATTACCATCATTAGATTTTGATACACGACCTGTGTAATAACTAATATCTGATAATTGACTTTGAGCTTCAAATATTCTCAACCCATCTTTGTCATAAGACACATAAGAACTCTCATCAGTTTCCGCAATTTTCAACTGCCAACCAAGCTTTCCAAATTGAGAAGACCAAAAACGTGTGGCTGTTATATCTGACCCCTCTCTATAAAGATCAATTGTTTCAGTCCCAGTCCAATCGTTTGTTGTATCTGCATCATCTATAACCTCAATTCGAGTTAATGACCATCCTCTGTATCTACCTGTCCAGTTTGGAGTAATGCTTACGACTTTACCGTAAAACTTTAAATGTAATTTCTTAGTACCGGCAATATTAGACTTCCAATTACCAGTCATCCCTGTACTTTTTAAGATGAGTGATACTTCTTTAGTCGTTCCATTGACCAAAGGATAAATACCATCGTTGTTGGTATCAAAAATCTGGTCAAGCATTCCACCGTTCCTACCTCTTTCTGGACTTGCAGAGGTGACTCCCGTTACTTCTATAACCATTCCTGCATAAGTTAAATTTCCATGGGTAGCTTTACCATTCCAGTTTTCAGCGAATAAGTTACCTGAATTGCAGCTTTTTTGTACATAAAAGACATCTCCTACCCTCCAGTCATAATTATTTTTATTATCAGCACTATCATTCTCTACTCCAATACCATTTCCCGGTGCTTCAGTTTGTGAAGCAGCCAAAATAACCCAGTTATGAGTGATACCTGCTGACGTCCACCAATCAGGCTTAGCACTACCTGTTTTTGTTGTTCTTTTAGCTGTTACATTTAACTTAACTGGGCGGTTTGGTCCATCAACACCTGAGAAATTTGATGTTGTGAAAGTTGCTGTAACAGTTTTAGTTCCTCCAACAGGAGTAGAAGATGTATTGGGATTACCAAATAACTCCCATGTAATGGCACCACCTCGTCCATATCCAGTCTGTTGGTCCGTACCGTTTTGACCATTGCCTGTACCTCCCCATGCACTTATCCATTTAGCCTCTGTCATTCTTGTTGTATTTTGACTTCCGCTACCCTGTACATAATCTTCTATTACTACTTCTGTAGGTTTCCCCGTGACGGTACTGATTGTTACTTTTTCCTTTCCACTTATAAATTCTTTATTGGAAGTTACCTGACTTTTTAGAACCTTTTGGCCACTAAATTCAATCTTACCTATATTCGTGTCTGTTGTACTTAATGAATAATATTTGCCAGCAGCAGAAATCTTATAGATAACATCATTATCATTTTTATCTTTTAAACCTGCGCCAGGAATTGGACAGACTTGAAACTCATATTGAGAGTCTTCTGTATGCCTAAGCCTAAGCCAACTGTACTGATCAACGTTTCTACCCCCTACTACTGCAAACGTCCCATCCCAATCTGCCGTCGTTACTGTCGTCCACCCCAGTGTTGATGGATCGACGCTTGGATCAGAAGAGGTCCAACCACCAACTGGTTGAGCATCTCTATATTTCACACAGAAAAAAGAAGCCCTTTGTATCTCACTAGTGATCGTTCCACTACTGACAGAAACATTTTTGTTCTCTAACTTATGTAGTGTATCTGGGTCAATTAATGATTGAAAATTACATAAACCATTTAAAGATTGAAATACTTTTGAGCGAAGGCCAATCTCTGTAGTCCTACATTTTCTTGTGTTCTTTATTATGGCTCTGCTATGTCGTAGAAGAGGGAAGAAGTTAGCACCTGGCTCATTCTCCACGGCTGGATCATTCTCATCACTAATCCAACCCTCTCCGAACTTACCAGTGCTTTTATTCGTTACATAAGTATTGGTTTCAGGGTGAATAACGCCTAAGCATACGATCCCGAGTCTTGCCTCATGCCCGTCATTATTGTCAATACATTTCAACGTTACTATCTGTTGTTTTTTGTTGTCTGCGGTCCATAGCCTGTTTGTTGCCTCTTGTTCTTGATCGAGGCTTCTTCTTATTACTTGCCAGACACATTTTCCTATCTGAAATAACTCTCCAAGCTGTAAAGCATCATCTGCGGCTGCCCTTTGAGTATTAATTTCACTATTGATATCTTCAACTTTAACTCCTGAATTGTTCCCATCATAGAGATTCTCTCTTAATTCTTGATCAGAAGGCATTATAAAAAACTCACATTGATCTCCAACTTTGACGTCTTCAATGATTTTTACTACTTCATCGTCAGAGGCTGAAACCCTTGAACCAGAAACTGGATCGTAATGCAATATTCCCATCCTTCGGCTGTAATTCCTTCCTGTTCCTTTTGTATAAAACAAGTGGTCATGCTTTCCATCTCTGGGAGATCTATACCCCGGACCTTTATTGTCCTTGCCTACATCTGTGCTAGCCGTAAACCAACCTGCTATTTTTATTCTCTCCCATGCCAATTCGTCGCTGTGTTCACCCCCCTCCTTGCCAGCACCAGGGTCTGGCATTGGGATGATTCGCCAATTAACTCTATACCCAGAACCATTCGCAATTGGTGCATAACAACCAAATTCCGAATTATTACTCAAACTATAAGCTGCACTAAATCCTGTACTTGCATCTACATCAGCAGGACAATTTAAAACATCTTCCTTGCTAGATTGATCCCCTGTCGCTAGTCCACCTCTCGTTCCATAAGTTAAATCAGAAGATAACAGCCTAGAGCCTGAATCAAGATTGCCATTGAGATATTTGCTGCCTTTTCTCCAATAGAAAGCAAATGTATTCTTATAAATAATATCTAAAGGATTATTGCCTATGAATATTCCTGAAAGAGCTGGGGGCTCTACCCCATAAGCAGCAGCAGGATCTCCAGTCTTATCTGTATACCCTTGTTCTCCTATAACAAAAGCCAATTTTGCTGCCTGCTGTGTACCTTGAGAAAACATCCTTGACCAAACAAGTCGAGGGCTGACAAGCATTCCACCGCTTTCATATTTACCTTCATCGGTATAAACAGCTTTTCCGAAAATAATAGGAATCGGATCGTTATAAGTTGCTAGTTCTGCTTGTGAATCAAATCCCCATGTAGGGTTATATCTTCCAGAATTATTAACATCTCCTAATGACTGTCTCTTTTGACCTTTAGGTTGTTTTGGCTTCGGTGTTAGTAAATAAACTGCAGCCGTAATTGTTGCACCTACAGCCAGATTTATTAAAAACATTCCCAACGTTGTTGTTGGATCACAACGAATATCAGGGATATGTTCATACCCAGCAGGTCTTACTCTGCTCTTTTTTAATGCTTCAGTTACTAAATATCTGTACTCTTCTTCAGTCGCACCAATCGTTTCTATAAGTTGCTTTTCGAACGGAAGCAGTGGAGCGTTGTAAACCTGCGCGTTGTAGACCACTGGACTCTCTCCATTACAGGTTCTATATAAAGAACCCCTTGGTTCCATATCACCGCGAACGCCCATGAATTTTGCGGTATAAGTAAGATATCTCCATCAGTGTACCTAGCCTCATGGACTCTGTATCCCCATCCATACAGTTCTCTCAAAATCAATCTTCTGTTTCCTTCATACCAAACATGGTTGAAAGATGGTGTCTGGATTCCGAGCCTATCGAGGGTGGTATAGCAGAGATGTATGCAATCTATGGAGCCGTCGCTCCCGTCCGCTCCAAGACGATACTTAAGTCCAATAAGATCACTGCAGTCGGACACCAGAAGTCGTCGGTAGGTTCCCTACAAGCCCTTGGGTGATTTTTCTTTGAGGAATATCACTCCCCACAGCATCCAAAACTGAACTTAAATTTAGACTTATCGAAGCATTATCCCAAGTGCCAGCAGTGATTCGCCCGTAGTACTGACTTAAGGTTGAAATAACTGTTTCAGTGTCTGGGTTCACAATCAACACCCGAACATAAGCGATCCAGCCAGCAGCCAATGCATCTTGGCTGAAGCTCCGAGTTAAAACTCCTACGTTATCAGTGCTATTCGGAAGCAATAAAGAAGCATCTGTTCCATCACCTGTTTTGTTAATCGTTACCCCTGAGAAACCAAAAGGCACAAAGTGATAAGCATCTTCTACTCCTCCCACTTCATTAGTGATTGTTTTGCCAATGAAGAAATTTTGAAAGCAGTAACGGGTTGAATCTCCGCTAGTGAATTTGACGAAATTCCCAACTGATACTGTTGAAGCAGGCGCAACAGGAGGCGTCCCTGCAGGTAATGGATCAGCCATTAGACCCCAACTCTCCTTCTAGTAGATGGACTGTTTTGTAGTCTTCTTAGTGTTGCTTGCTCTCCACGTTTTGCACCTTCCGCAGCAGCTTGTTGAACTCCTGTCTGGAATTCAGCGTAACTAACATAAGAAACATCATTGATAACTTGAGTGTTGAAGGTGACATCGATTACTCCACTTGAAGCGCCTCCGACTCCGCCTTCTCCACCGGCTTCCCCGCCACCAGCAAGAACAGCATCACCTCTTGCACCTCCAGCGTAGCGAGCCATCGCGTCTCCCATCTTCGACTCAGGGATGATGTATTCAGACTCGCCTCCTTCTCCTACTAGTCCGAATGTTGGCTCGTTTACAACACCTCCTTGATCAAAAGCTTTAAATCCTCCTTTCCAGTGCGCTCCTTCAGACGCAACATAAACAGAACCAGTTGTAACTGGCCCGCCTCCGGCTCCGGATCCGGCTCCGGCTCCGGCTCCGACAGCAGAACCAAGTGCGGTCCCCAGGATCTTGGCGAAGAACTTGGTTGATGCTGCTGCTGCTATATCAGCAGCCATTTGTAGATAAGAATCAGCAACCCTTTTAAAGAAGGATACTAATGCTTCTCCTGCGGACATCGAACCATCAATAATTCCTTTAAAGGCATTACCAAAAGCTTGGCCCATGTTCTCGGAATGGGTTTTGATCTGGTTAACTGGATCTACCAAATCCTTCAACCTCTTATCAAATTTGCCATATAGCTCTGTCAACCCTTTGACTCGGCCTTTTGCCTTGTCAATCTCTTCATTTTGCCGGCTTAATGCTTCTTTTAATTTATCGATACTTTCCTCTAATTCATCAACAACTTTCTTCTGTTGCATCGCGTCGATCCCCAATGGCCCTGCATAACCACCACTAGGACTCTTTCTCATTCTTTCTAATTTTTTCTGAGCCTCAATTAGAGCCTTCTCTTGCTTTGCTAAGGCGTCTCTTTGCTGAGCAGCAGTTCCTGCTTTTATTATATCGTTCAATTTTGCCTGCTCTTCTTTCTGTTTTCTTGTTACCTCCCACCATTGCAAACCAATCATTACCGCGGCGGCAACCGCAGCTACCCACGGACCTTTAGTTAATGCTGCACTGATCGCAAGTGTTCCATTCTGCGTATTCAGAGCAGCAGTTAAAGCCTTTGTCTTAATAATCGCTGCTCCGATGACAGGCAAAAGCACCGCATATGCCGTCGCCAATCCCAGTACGGCTGCTGTTATAAGTTTCAGCCAATCAGGCATTTTATTTAGCGTCCTTACAAGCCCAGTAAGTGCCTTTAGCAATGGAACGACAACAGGTATAAGCTGCGAACCAATTGAGATTGACAAGTCTTCAACAGCATTAGATAAATTCTTAAATGCTTGGACAGGTGATTTCTCGACCAACTCTTTTAGTTTTGCTCCTCCTTCTTTCTCTGCTCTCCTTAATGCATTGATAATAATGTCAGACGTTAATTTTCCTTGTGACGCATATTCTTTTAATTTTGTCTGAGCAATACCCGTCTCTTTAGCGATCGCCGTTAATAACCCAGGGACTTGTTCTGAAATACTTCTAAATTCATCACCTTGTAAGCGACCTGATCCTAAAGCCTGCGATAACTGGAAGAAGGCACCTGCTGATTGAGCTGCGGTTAATCCAGACAATCGTGCAACACTATTGAAACCCGTAAATGACGTTTGAATATCTTCAAGCGTGATATTCATTGGCCTTAAACGAGCATATAAATCAGTAACACCCGACAACGCCTCACGGCTACTCATTCCAAAGGTTCGGGCTGTCTTCGCTGCAAACGCCTGTAATCTGGCTGTCTCGCCGTATGTCTTACTTAATAACTTGACTCTCAACTGCAACTGCTGATAAGAAGCAGCTTGATTGACGATTGACCTTGTTGTTGCCGCTACGGCCAGTCTTCCTATGATCCCCTGCAATCCACCTAATCTTGTTGAAGCCTGAGCAACTGACCCTGCAAGACGGCCCGACGCAACAGACATTTGACGGATCTGCTGCAACGCCTCCCGCGCATCAACTCTAAATCTGATATTTGACTCAGCACCCATTACGGCGTAACCACACTTGGTGCAAGTCTACCTATTTCGGCGCGATCTCTCCATCGATTGCCTCTCTTTCTCGTTTTTTATTTCATAGAAAGCAGCGAAATGCACAAACTCTGCTTGCGTCAATTCAGTACGCAAACGTGAAACAGTCATTCCTAAATCGCAGGCCAAAACAAATTCAAAAAACAGCCAGTTGTCCTGCTCTAATCGTTTTTTGCTTCCCCTAAATCAACATCAGCTCCTAAACCATGAAGGAACAACTCAATATCATTTAAGACAGTCTCAGGTAATTCACGCTGAAGTTTTACCGCATCAGCTATTGCAAAAGCCTTAGTACCGTCTTCTAGTTCTGCCATTTGGCACAACATATTAGTACTAATTTTCAGTGCATCTTCTGTACCTGCACTCTCCATTGCACGTAAACGGTCTGCTCTTGTGATCGGCTTGAAGAACAATTCGACAATTAGTTCTCCATCCGCATTCTTTAGGTCAAACTTACGACGATCATTCAAGTCGAATGAACCGCAGATCAAGTCCACGGTTCTTTGCTTCTTTGGAGTAGCCATTAACGCAAGCTGTTGGGGTTGGCTCACATATTAGATACTCAGAGTGATTGCGCCATTAGTAACGAAAGAACAAGTCACCTTTTGTGTTTCACCAACTGCTGCGCCATAGTCAGTTGAAGTCATTACACCGTCAAAGGTGATCTTCTTAGAACCTGAAGTGTCGGTATAAAGCTCAAAAGCAGCACCGCCTGAGTCTGTCGCTGCATTGACGTATTCAATGAAAGCGTTGGTCTCATCTCCACTAGTGCCTGTATAAAGCAACTCAATGGATCCTGAGCCACCAGGCATTCCGCCAATATGTCCCTTAGCAGTGTCACCCATTGCGGATGTTTCTAGTGCATCACGATCAATAGTTAATGACCATGATGTTGTACTTGCAATAGCAGCAGGGCTAGAGCCTCCATCGTCAAACTTGACGGAGCCTTGTTCGCCTTTGTAGAAAGCCATAGTTAAAGTTCCTCGAAGGTTTCAAAGGTGCAACGCACCTGAGTTTGGAAATAACCCTCGGGATTAGCTGAAGCAATCACCTCGGGACCAGTCGGGGGATCAAAACGAACCCCAGATACATTAACTCGATTATATAGGTCACGAATGCGTTTGCCGATGGTCAAGTTTGCACCTGGGCCAACACCTGCTGCAGAAAAGATATTTATTAGGACAACTCCTGTAATTAAATTCACTGAATCCATCGTCTCAAATGAGCCTCCAGCAAAACTAACGAGGCATTGACACCAACTGCTTCCTGGCGTTGGCGTATAAGGCATATTGTGAAAAGCAACAGGAATTACAGGACTTGACGCTAATTCCGTAGCCAATCGGGCTTCAATCGTCGCTCTAACGGTATTTAAATCAGTAGCAGCCATTAGTCATCCCTCACTGTCATTCTTTTCCATTCTCCCTCAAGCCAGCGTTCCATGGTCTTGGCAATTAAATCAGGATAGCCAGGTGTCGTCTGAATACTTCTGTATTTACCACCCCAAGACCGTGGTAAACCTGTTCCGTAAGCGATTGGTTCCGCATAAGTGACATTATTAGAAATAAAATATTGATTACCAACCTTTTCTTGACCTCTCGAATAATTTGAATATCTCTGAGGTGTTCTATTAATTCTCACCGCAACACTTGTTGGATCTGCATAAACTTTCGCAGGTTGCTTATCTTCCGTTGCTCCTAAATCCGCTGTAGTATTAAAAGGACTATTTTGACTAATAGTCCAAGCATTTCTCATTCGACCTACATCAACAGGCGTTGCCAATTTCAACCTTGCGTCGCTCTCCAATACGCAAGCATGTAGCAAGGCATTAAGCTTCTCCTCCATGTAAGAGGGGATTTCAGCAGGAGGGACGTTTCTAGTCATGCCCTTAACACCAACTCATAAGTAATTGCGGTATTCGCCTGTTCGACGGTCTTAACACTAATAATCTGATGACTAACACTCCCAATAATGACCCTATCGGCGGTGGAAGGCGTATAGGTCAAAGTCGAGGCGGCAATGATGAGTTTCCGGTCGTCAGCCTGGATGAGTTCCGTTACCTCTCTTGCGTTGATATCTTGAACAAGACCCTTGACCGTCGTATCACTTGTCGTTTCACCGACTGCCCCCGTTGTTGTGTTATAGGCACCAGTCGTTACTCGGCGAATGGTCACATTCCCCCCTAGTCCAGAAATCGCTTTCTTAGACGCTTTACGTAACGATGATGAAAGAGGCATTAGATCCGGTAAGCAATACAAGCTCCACTTGTAAGGGTAATGCTTGTGATGTTTCCGTAAATAGTTGTACCCGCTGCAACTGTTTCACTAGCAAGTGAATTACCAGTCAGATTGGAACTAATTGCACTGATTTGCGTCTCTTCATAAAAATCAACTCTTTTAAAGTTGCCTGTATGAGCAGCAGTGTCAGTGATGACTTCACCTCCTACAGCAAAATCTGGATCGGCGTAATTCATGCGTTAGCTCCGTTTGATGGATACGTTACCGGGTCCACTTATCCTAATGCCTCTTAAATATCGTTCAAACATTGGTGGTACACGATCAGCACCAACTGCACCATAAAAGTTAGGACTAACGGAAAGACCACCAATAGAAACTGATTGATAATCTTCTAATCCACTAAGGCCGATACCGTCTGTATTGTTCTGCAAATAGACAGCTAACTCAACCTGGGCTTTTTTGACAACATCAGGAATTTCTGTGTCGGTGTAATAGTCAGTAGTAATTCTGAAAGGAAAACCAGTTGCATATGTATTGATATAGCTGTCAGGCTTCCTAACACCAGTCCTTGGCCATTGCATTGACTGCGTGTCAGTAGCTCTTGCACCTAAAAATCTCTCGCGGTCAAGTCTTAATGCCGCTGTATAAAGTGCTCGATTTCTATAGTCATCAGAAGTCGAACCAGCTTCCCAGGAGGTCACATCATCGTTAGGCGGCAAGCCTTGAACGATGTCATTAGCGTCACTCAGCGTTATGTAGCTGTTTGCGTTTGCTGCTCCCGATGTCGCAACTATCGTTATCGCCATTAGTAGAAACCTTAGGTTTGCGTTTGCGTTTTGGCTTAGCCGCAGGAACAGAGGCCGCTAATAAAGCAGCCTCCTTCTCCCGCGCCCGCCTAAAAGCGAACATT